>Ga0102884_1000005_pt1 | contig 42781 bp, 32 predicted proteins | sample Colrivmeta1550A3_FD_84497 | JGI IMG/M metagenome (GOLD analysis project Ga0102884, IMG submission 84497) | Estuarine microbial communities from the Columbia River estuary - metaG 1550A-3 | ecosystem: Environmental > Aquatic > Marine > Intertidal zone > Estuary | place: USA: Columbia River...
AAGTAATACTTTTATCTGCCTTGATGAAGGAGGTGTAATGGTCTTGATGGCCTGCCTGTATAGACCACGATGCTATACCGATTTGAACGGGTACATCTGTCTTGCCTCGCTCTGCGCCAGCCGACTCGAAGTCAACAGCCGCAAAGATTTGGTCAGATATCATGAGGGTCATGTGAGTATACCCTGCTTTCAGTGCGCCTAATTTAGCCAGCTACTCCGGCTTCTTTTAGCGCTGTAGCAGCTTTAAGAATGATGTCTTCAGTCGTGTCCCAATCAATACATTGATCAGTGATTGATTGGCCATAGGTTAGCTCTTCAATCGGTTGAGGGAAGCTTTGGCTTCCTGCAACAAGATTACTTTCAAGCATCGCTCCAGTGACGTGATGGTTGCCCGCAGCCCGTTGGCGGACGATTTCATCAAAGACAGATGGCATCCGTTCTTGCTTTTTACCGCAGTTAGCGTGCGAGGCGTCGATCATGATCGATGGGTGTAAGCCGTGTTGGATGAGTAGGTCAGCAGTAACAGCGATGTCATCTGCTCCGTAGTTAGGCCCGTTGTCTCCACCTCTAAGAATGATGTGGCAGTCTGGATTGCCAGAAGTAGTGACGGCAGAGGCTACCCCTTTTTCGCTAACACCAAGGAAGGTCTGACTTTGGCTCGCAGCTTTGATGGCATTGACGGCAGCTACCAAATCGCCAGTTGTTGTGTTTTTGAATCCTAATGGCATCGATAAGCCTGAGGCCATTTGTCGATGTGTTTGGCTCTCCGTAGTGCGAGCTCCGATTGCAGACCAGCTGATCAAGTCAGCAATATACTGAGGGGTGATAGGGTCGAGTAGCTCTGTTGCAGTGGGTAGACCGATATCGATAATTTCTCTGAGGAAAAGGCGAGCTTGGCGCAATCCTTCTGGAATGTTGTCGGATCCATCAAGCATAGGATCCATGATCATGCCTTTCCATCCGACTGTGGTGCGTGGTTTTTCGAAGTAAACACGCATTACGATATAGATCTGGTGTTTAACCTGTTCGGCGAGCTTGGCGAGTTTCTTGGCGTATTCGATGCCTGCTTTAGGGTCGTGAATGGAGCAAGGACCGCAGATGACTAGGAGACGCTTGTCGTCACCATTGAGAATATTGCGAATGTGTTGGCGAGATTCAGCCATGAATTCGGCCTGCTCTTGCGAACGTTCAACTTCAGAAAGTAGCAAGGCAGGTGCAGGAAGCGGAATATTGCTTGAGATGTGGAGGTCAGTAACTTGAGCCATGCAGTGACAGTTAAGAAACATAGTGAAAGAATCAAGATTGAAGTATGTGCATAGGCTGATAATTTCATTTTTATGGACGACAAGGCGATAGATTTACTGAGGGAGCTGACTAATGCTCATGCGGCTCCTGGTTTTGAACATGAGGTTCGAGCTATATTCGCGGATCAGCTAGAGAGGCACGGGCAGTTGAGCACTGACGGTCTAGGTTCTGTTTTCTGTGAGTCAGGGAGTGGACCAAGAATCTTGCTTGCTGGCCATATGGACGAAGTTGCCTTTAGGGTGCAAAATATCACACCGGATGGTTTTATTCAGTTTGTCAGCTTAGGTGGTTGGTGGTCGCATACTTTACTGGCCCAGCGGGTGGTTGTGTGCCCACGTGGAGGAACTAAAATTTCGGGGGTGATTACTTCTAAGCCACCACATTTTTTGCCAGATGCTGAGAGGTCTAGGGTTCTGCCTGTTGAGGCGATGTTTATTGATGTCGGGGCCTCCAGTCGCAGCGAGTTGGAACAGGATTTTGGTGTTAATGTTGGTGACCCGGTCGTTCCCATGAGTGAGTTTACTCAAATGCATAAGCCCGGGTTGTTGATGGCTAAGGCCTTCGATAATCGTGTGGGTATGGCTGCTACGATTCAAGCTGCTCAGGTACTAGCCGAAAAAAACCACCCTAATACGCTCATAGCTTGCGGTACGGTGCAGGAGGAGCTTGGTGTTCGCGGTGCAACTACTGCAGCTGAGAAAGCAAAGCCAGATGTTGCCATCGTGCTTGAGGGGACGCCGGCTGATGACACGCCAGGAATGGCGAAATCATCGGCACAAGGAATAGTGGGACAGGGAGTGCAGATACGTCTTCAGGATCCTACCGCAGTAATGAACCCCGCACTAGTGGATCTTGCTGTGGCTGTGGCCGAGAAAGAGAATATTAAATACCAGCTTGCCGTTCGTAGCAGCGGGGGGACTGATGCTCGTGCTTTTCAGCTATCGGGATCAGGAGTGCCTACTATTGTATTAGGAGTCCCGGCTCGTTATATACATTCACATAATGCAATCATTGATGTGAGTGATTATCATGCAATGGTGGAGCTTTCCATTGCTTTGGTTGAGAAGCTTAACCAAGCTGAGGTTGATGCGCTTACTTGTTATTTATAATAGAACTCATGGAAGTATCTCTTGCCTGTAGCATTTAATTGGTATCATTTGAAATCATGCTAGCCACTTATATTCACAATATGGACCCAGTCATCTTTGATGTTGTCGGTCCGATCAAGCTTCGTTGGTATGGCTTGGGTTATTTACTGGCCTTTGTGCTCGGTTATTATTTGTTACGCTGGCAAGCCCGTAAGAAGCTGTGGGTAATGCCTGAGGCGAAAGTGGCTGACTTCATTGCCTACGCTGCCTTTTTTGGTGTTTTTATAGGAGGGAGGCTTGGCTATATTTTATTTTATCAAATCCCAGAAAATGATTTTCAGGGATGGCAAGACTTACTGTCTGATCCATTAATGGTATTGCGTGTATGGGATGGAGGCATGTCGAGCCATGGTGGTATTCTTGGTTTGATGATATTTACTTGGGTCTATGCGCGACGAAACAAGGTTTCGTGGACGGCTGTAGGAGATGGTTTGTGTGTGGTGGCACCTATAGGCATTGGTCTCGTTCGATTGGCGAACTTCATTAATGGTGAGCTCTATGGTCGTGTTGCTGGCGGCGTAAGTTGGGCAATGAAGTTTCCAGCATCTCTGTATGAGGACTTGAATTATGATAATGCCTCCATCAATGAGGCATATTACGCCTGCAGACAAGTAGCCCCAGAGTTGGGGGCTGGGGAGCTTTCTTATGGTGCGATTGTAACTGCTGCACGTGACAATTCTGAACTTTCTAAAACATTGGGCCAATATCTCCAAGCTCGCCATCCATCACAATTATACGAAGCGATACTTGAGGGTTTGGTTTTATTTGCAGTGTTATTTTTTGCTCGTGTCAGATTCCCAAAACTAGCTAATGGGATAATCACGGGTCTTTTCTTCCTGCTCTATGCGGTATTTCGCATCATCGTGGAAAGTTACCGTGAACCTGATTCGGCAATGATCGGGGCACTTACGAAAGGGCAGTTTTACTCGACCTTTATGATCGTAGCTGGACTTGGCTTCATCGGCTTTGCCTTGTGGCGGCAGAGCAAAGAGAAAGCTTTATAAAGCCTCGAAGCTTCGCTGGTATTGGTCAAAGAGCAGGGTTTCGGTATAGCCCGCTTGTTTTGCTAAGTCTGTGGCCTTGTCAAAATCACGACCCAATTCATTGGGTTGATGAGCGTCTGAGGATATAACGATAGGGATCCCCGCGGAACAGGCAAGATCAAGGAATTCGAGCGCGGGGTAGGCTTCTTTACAAGGTTTGTGCCAACCAGCGGTGTTGATTTCGATCGCGCATCCGGAGGTGGCAATTGCGTCGATAGCTGGCTCATAGAAACGGCTAAGGTCACCAGATGGATGATAGCCAAATTTTTTGATTAGGTCAGGATGGGCTAGGATGTCGAAGAGGCCGCTTTCTGCCATGTCCGCATATGTCTTCCAGTAGCGAATCCAAGCGTCATCGACATCTATCTTTGCCCATTTTTCTAGCCACGCAGGGTTGTCAAAATCCCAATCAGATAAGTAGTGCACGGAGCCAATGAGGTAGTCCCAATTATATTTGCCTTTGAGTTCCTCAATCCAAGGTTCACAGCCGGTCAACCAATCACATTCAAGACCTGCACGGACAGGAATTTTTCCGCTGGCAGCGGATTTGGCACGTTCAATCCATTCAAAATAGTCGGGCAGTTGTCCACTGAGCATGCGCCAGTCGTCGAAGGGCTCAGGGGTCAGGGGCGCGTGGTCTGATATGCCATATTCACTGAGTTTGGCCTCAATCGCTGCTTGCACATACTCCTCAGGCTCACCTTGAGCGTGCTGGCAGAGAGGGGTGTGGCTGTGGTAATCGGCGGGCATGAGGAACTCGTGTTTCTGGAGAAATAAAAGATATGCGGTATAGACTTAGAGTAGTCTGGCTCCCTGGCTGGGCCGAGAGAGGAAGATTTCCGGTGTGATGCCCGTGTGTTTGGTATACTGGCTAGTCATGGCGGCGACAATGCTATTTGCCTTTGATGACTCGCAGAGGGTGACGGTGGAGCCTCCAAAGCCACCACCAGTCATGCGCGAGCCGATAACACCACCGTCCTTGCCTAGCGACTGGGCGATTTCGACCATGATATCGAGCTCCTCACAAGACACCTCGAAGTCGTCACGCAGGGAGGCGTGGGAGGCATACATGAGAGGGCCTAGGGTGTCAAAATCGTTAGCCTCAAGTGCTTTGGCAGCATCCATTGTGCGCTGAATCTCACTGACGACGTGACGACTGCGTTGGTAGACAACATCGCCCATCTGTTCTTTGGCAGCATCAACATCAGCCATACTAACTTGGCGCCAGCTTGATTTGCCGATGATCTGCAAGCCATCTTCGGTGGCTTTGCGGCGTGAGGCGTAGCCGCCGTCAGAGAGCTCATGGGCAACACAGGTATTGGCCACGATTACGGTGAGAGCTGGGTTTTCGAAAGGGACTAGGGTGGGTTCGCCTGATTGGCAGTCGATCATGACAAGGCGGTCCTTTTTACCGAAGGCAGAGGCAAACTGGTCCATGATACCGCAGGGGCAGTGGGCGTAGTTGTGCTCGGCTTTTTGGCAGAGCAGGGCCTTGGTTTTGGTGTCGAGCTTGATGCCGGTGAGGCCCTCTAATAATGTGGCGGTGGCAAGCTCGAAGGCAGCAGATGATGACAGGCCACCTCCTGATGGCACGTTGGAGGTGATGTAGGCGTCGAAGCCAGGCAGGGTGCAGCTGGTTTGCTCACGGAAATACTGCATCACACCGCGTGGGTAGTTGGCCCATTTAGGGTCGGCTTCCAAGATTTCACCTGATACATCAATCTCTACTGGGTCACTGCCTTGGGATGAGGCGATCCGCACAATTGAGCTATCGTTCGCAGTAGCGGCGATGATGATGTTTTGTTCGAGAGCAAAGGGTAAGACAAAACCATCACAGTAGTCGATGTGTTCGCCGATCAGGTTGACCCGACCCGGGGCGGCGGCAATGTGGGTGGCTTCTAGCCCAAAGGTGGCTTGGAGACCGCTTTTGGCTTCATTGATAAGGTGGCTGAGATCCATGAATTCGAAAACTTGATGCTGAAGGTTGAATTTAAAATGGTGAAAAATGGCCTCAACGTCGCAACGTTGAGGCCATGATAAGTTGAGATGGCGCTAATTGTCGGAGATTACCAGAAGATAGCGTAGAGTGCGATGGTGGCAACAATAACGAGGCCGCCGAGTAGCTTGGCTCCCTTGGATTCGTCCAGGTTGATTTCTTTGTTTTCTGGCAGTGCCACGGGCTGTGGCATGGGCTTCACGATAGTGATGATGATACCGATGATAAGGACGATGAAGAAGCAGATGGCCATGCGGTCAAGGAAGGCGATTTCTGGCGAATACCACCAGCCGTTGCTGGTGATCCAATCACCGAGGAACCATTTGAAGGAACCATAGGCCACGATGTTGGTGGTGATGCCGACAACACCGAACCAGCGTGGTGTCCGTGGTGAGAAGAAACCGAAGATGAATACGGCGAGGATACCAGGCGAGATGAAGCCTTGGAATTCCTGAATGTATTTGAAGATACTTCCGAAGTTATCAAGTTTTGGTGCGACCAGTGCTGCGAGGAGCACGAAAATGACCACAAAGAACCGACCGACTTTGACGAGTTTGTGAGAATCGGTTTCTCCGGAGAACTTCGCATACAGATCCATCGTGGCGATGGTTGAAGCGGAGTTGAGCATGGATGCTAGTGAACTGATTACGGCGCCGCAGAGAGCAGCCAGGACGAACCATGAGATGAATGGGTGCGGTTTGATCAGGTTGCGAACGAGCACAGGGAAGGCGGAGTCGTAGTCGTATCCTGCCAGATTGGCTCCTTCTGCGAGGGATGCGTCTTTTTCACGGGCCTTATTGGATAGGTCGTTGATCATTGATGCCAGAACCACGGGGGAGGCGTCGGGTGCGATCTCTGCGGGAAGGCCTGCAAGAGATTTGTTGTGGTCAATGATTCCAGCAACCAGTTCTGGCTGCAGTTTTACGAAGGCTTCATTGACGACGATGGTTTCTTTCTCGCCGATTTCCTCAAGTGCCCTGATGTTTTTCGCCGCTGCTGAGCTGTGCAGATCTGTGGAGAAAAGGTTGAAGGCTAGGATGCCGGGGATGACGACAATGAAAGGGATGACCAGTTTGAGTAGCGCAGCAAAGACGATACCCTTTTGACCTTCTGCAAGGGACTTGGATCCGAGGGTTCGCTGTACGATGTATTGATTGAGACCCCAGTAGAAAAAGTTGGGAATCCAGAGGCCGATCAGCAGTGCGGTCCATGGAATGTCGGTGTCCTCCTTAGGACGGATCATGTGCATTTTTCCGCCTGAGCCGTTGGGCCCGTTTGCGGCTTCGGCTTCGCCTCGAACACCGTCGTTGAGCAGCTTAATGCGCTCCCAGGCAGAGGCTCCTTCGAGGTCAGCTACGGTTGCTTCTGAGTTGGCGACTTTGGTGAGGATGAGCTCATCGGCAGGCCGGTCGGCAATGGTTTGGAAGGCAAACCACATGACAACGGCACCACCGACAATGAGTGCGGCACCCCAGATGAGGTCGGTCCAGGCGCATGCCTTGAGTCCGCCGATAAAGACGTAGACGGCAGCAAAGCCGGCGATCAGCCAACACATGGCGGTCAGGTTGTTGATGACGGGGATGTCATTGTAATATTCAGAGACGAACTTGGCCCCTGAGAAGATGACAGAAGAAGTGGTAACGAAGACGAGCGTGACGATGGCGGGGATGGCCATGGCGAGACGGGCGACGCCGTCGAAGCGGTACTGGAGGAATTCCGGAATGGTGTAGAGACCGGCCTTGAGGAACTTTGGAAGGAACCAGAACGCCACAAAGACTAAGGTGACGGCCGCCATCCACTCATAGGAGGCGATGGACATGCCGAGCCAGTTGGCAGCGGAGCCAGACATGCCGACGAATTGTTCTGTTGAGATATTAGCAGCGATCAGTGAGAAGCCGACCAGCCACCAGGTCAGGCCGCGGCCTGCGAGGAAGTAGTTGGCAGCGCCTTTTTTGTGCTCGCTGTCATCCCCATCCTTGGATTTCCAGATGCCCAGGGCAATGACGCCCACAACGGCAATGACGAATAAACAAACTTCGATGGTAGTATTCATAATTTATATTGGTATTTTTGACTTGGTTACTTTGAGATAGTGAGGAATTGAGGTATTCAGGAAATCTTCCAAATCAGGTCGTGACGGTAGGTTTCGCCCGGTTGCAAAATGCAAGATGGGAAGTTAGGGTGATTCGGTGAGTTTGGGAAGCCTTCAGTTTCGAGACAGAGACCCGAACGGTATTTGAAGGGTGAAGAGAGGAAGTTTCCGGTGTAAAACTGGACACCGGGCTGGTTGGTGAGGACTTCAAGCGTTCTGCCGCTATCAGGATCTTGGACAATGGCTGCCGTGTGGCACTTCTTGTTGTCGTCGTGATGGTCGCGTAAAATCCAGCAGTGGTCGTAGCCTCCGGCGAGATTGATGGGATCATAGTCCGTGTTAATGCTCTTGCCTATGTTCTGCGGACGAGTGAAGTCCATCGGGGTATCGGTAACAGAGCGGATTTCTCCAGTAGGGATCATTCCCGTATTGGTGGGCAGGAAGTAATCGGCGTGGATCTGGATCTGGTGGTCGATAATGGGCTCGTTGAAATTACCGCTGAGGTTCCAGTAGCTATGATTGATGAGGTTGACTGGTGTGGGCTGATCGGTCTGTGCCTCGGCGCGCCAGCTAAGTTCATTGTCATCATTTAGCCAGTAGGTGACGGTGACGTCGAGGTTGCCAGGGTAGCCTTCGTCGCCATCAGGGGACTGGAGTATGAATTGAACCCCTTGCCGGTTTGCTTCATTGAGAGGAGTGCCTTTCCAGATTTTAGTGTGGAAACCCATGTCTCCGCCGTGAAGGTGGCATGGTATTTCACCCGGCGTGTTGTTGGTGGCTAGGGAATAGCGCTGATTGTTGATGCTAAACTCACCATGAGCAATGCGGTTTCCAAAGCGTCCGCAAGTGGCCCCCAGGTAGTGAGTGTTCTTCATCCATCCTTCAAAAGTATCATGGCCGAGTGTAAGTTCGTCTCCGTCCATGATGACGTTGGTGAGGTTGGCTCCCAATTCGCTTACCTTTACAATCAAGCCGCTTTTGTTTTTTAGAGTAAATATCTGAACAGGCACGTCGTTGATGTGACCGTGTATATCTGATGAAGGAGTGAGCATGGCGAATACATGGTTTTATTCAAATTTCGGCTCAAGGGAAGTCGAAAACTACACGGCTGATTGTAGGATATGGTAATAATGGTGAAACCAAGGGGTTGATCAAAAATCAACAAAATCTTGGTTGCAATTCTGAGGGCAAACTGTTTCATTCCGCCCGTCTTCAGTGCGCGCGTGGCGGAATTGGTAGACGCGCATGATTCAGGTTCATGTGGGGGCAACCCTGTGGAGGTTCGATTCCTCTCGCGCGCACCATTGAAGGATATACCAGGGTCTTAGCAAGGGTCTTTGCCAGCCTGCTTTTGACTAAAGTGTTGCTGGGTTTTTGTTATCAGTCTTTTTATGGGGGACAAAAAAAGGGACCTCCTGCTTGCAGAAGATCCCTATGATTTTTATGTTGCTACTTACGGTAGTTGAGTGGAGCCCATTAGGAAACGGTCACACTCTCTTGCCGCTCCGCGACCTTCGTTGATAGCCCACACTACCAGTGATTGACCACGGCGCATGTCGCCAGCAGCAAAGACCCCATCTACATTGGTGGTGTAGACCTCATGATCTGCTTTCACGTTTGAGCGGTTGTCGGTATCAAGTTTGAATTGATCGATGATCTTTTCTTCTGGTCCAAGGAATCCCATGGCAAGAAGGATGAGCTGAGCGTCAAGTGTGCGCAGTGTCCCATCAGTTTCCTTAGGGGCAAACTGACCTTGCTCATTCTTCTCCCAAGTGATGTCAACGATTTGAAGTCCCGATACGTTGCCGTCCTCATCTTTGAGGATTTCCTTGGTCATGACCAAATAGCTGCGTGGATCTGCACCTTGGGTGGCTTCGGCTTCCTGTTGACCATAGTCCATCTTGTAGACCTTGGGCCACTCTGGCCATGGGTTGTTGTCTGCTCGCTCAGCTGGAGGCTGGGGCATGATTTCAAGTTGAATGACATTTTCACAACCTTGTCTAATACTAGTGCCGACGCAGTCAGTGCCTGTATCACCACCTCCAATAACAATGACCTTTTTGTCAGTTGCGTTGAGGTCGGGATTTGTTCCGTCAAATTCGTTGTCGAGCTGATATTGGGTATTTGTGGTGAGGAAATCCATTGCTTGGTAGACGCCTTTGGCATCACGACCGTCAATGGGAAGATCTCTGGGTTTAGTAGCACCACAACAAAGGATCACAGAATCAAACTCGTTTCTTAGTTTAGCTGGTGTCCATTCATTGTTTTCTGCGACGAAAACGTTGCATTTGAATTCGATACCCTCGTCCTCCATGAGTTTGATGCGACGGTCGACGACTTCGGTCTTGTCGAGTTTCATGTTAGGAATGCCATACATGAGAAGTCCTCCTGGACGATCTGCGCGCTCGAACACGGTAACCTTGTGTCCGGCTTGATTGAGCTGGTCTGCGGCTGCTAGACCTGCAGGTCCCGATCCAACAACGGCTACCGTCTTACCGGTGCGCTCTGCTGGTGGGTTGGGTGTAAGCAGGTTGTTGTCCCAGCCGTGATCGATGATGGAGCACTCGATATTTTTGATGGTTACAGGGGGCTCGATCACGCCAAGAACGCATGACCCTTCACATGGGGCAGGGCATACTCGCCCAGTAAATTCGGGGAAGTTGTTCGTCTTGCGTAGGCGCTGTAGGGCTTCATCCCAACGGTCTCTGTAGATGAGGTCGTTAAATTCTGGGATGAGGTTGTTGATCGGGCAGCCACTCGCCATGCCGCTGATATTGATGCCTGTGTGGCAGTAAGGGACGCCGCAGTCCATACAACGTGAGGCTTGCTTTTTCAGCGCGCCGTCATTGCCATGGTCGTGGATTTCCTTCCAATCCTTGATACGTTCGAGTGGTGAGCGATCTGGTATGGTCGCACGTTCAAATTCTAAAAAGCCTGTTGGTTTTCCCATTTCTAGTAGAGTTAGTTTTAAGTTGTTTCGTATGAATGAGCGGAAAGATTAGTTTCCGACTTCCGCGTTTTCTTTAAATGCGGCTAGGATGGCATCGTCACCCTCTAAGCCACTTTCTTCAGCGCGTTTGAGTGCGTTGAGCACGCGTTCGTAATCTGCGGGCATAACCTTGAGGAATTTAGCAGATTCCTCTTCCCAGTTATCGAGTATGTGGCTGCCTTTGACGCTGCCTGTGTAATCGATATGTTTTTGAATGCGAGCTTTGACCTCGTCGATTTCCTCAGAGTTACATTCAATCAGTGGATAGAGGTTAACCATAGCTCGGTTGAGCCTTGATTCAAAGTCGCCATGTTCGTTGTAGATGTATGCAACACCACCGCTCATGCCGGCACCGAAGTTGCGGCCAGTTCCACCTAAGCAGGTGACAGATCCTCCAGTCATGTATTCACAAGCGTGATCACCGACACCTTCGACGACGGCATGGACACCTGAGTTGCGCACGCAGAAGCGTTCTCCTGCAACACCTGCCATGTAGGCCTCGCCAGATGTAGCGCCATAGAAGGCAACGTTGCCGACGATGATGTTTTTGTCAGCGATGAGCTCTGGAGGAGAGCACTTCGGAGGGTAGACGATGATTTTTGAGCCGCATACACCTTTGCCGATGTAGTCATTGGCATCACCCTCAAGCTCGAAGGTCATGCCTTTCGGGCAAAATGCACCCAGGCTTTGTCCAGCAGAGCCGTTGAATTTCAAGTGGATCGTGTCTTCAGGGAGACCGGCTGCACCGTGACGGCGAGTAATTTCGGATCCTGTGATTGTTCCTACAACGCGGTTTACGTTGATGATGTCGAGCTCAGCATGAACCTTCTCGTAGTTTTCAATCGCTGGACGACAGATATCAAGAATCGTTGTGTTGTCTAATGCTCGATCGAGTAAGTGGTCCTGCTCTTGGGTAGCAAATGTGCCGACTTCTTCTCCCACTTTCGGGCGGTAGAGTATTTTAGAGTAGTCTAAGCCTTTAGCTTTCCAGTGATCAACAGCGCCATGCATTTCGAGGAGATCGCAGCGACCCACCATTTCGTTGATTGAGCGGAAGCCCAGCTTGGCCATTAGTTCACGAATTTCTTCGGCTACAAAGTTCATGTAGTTGACGACGTTTTCAACAGAGCCATTGAACTTAGCGCGGAGAACTTCGTTTTGAGTGGCGATACCCACGGGACATGTGTTCTTGTGGCAAACACGCATCATGATGCAACCCAGGGTAACGAGAGGAGCGGTGGCAAAGCCAAACTCCTCAGCACCAAGGAGAGCTCCGATAACAACGTCACGTCCAGTTTTGAGTTGTCCGTCTGTTTCAAGGATAACTCGGCTCCGAAGGTTGTTGAGTAGCAGTGTTTGGTTGGTTTCAGCTAGGCCGAGTTCCCAAGGGGATCCGGCATGTTGAATAGACGAGCGAGGGCTGGCCCCGGTACCTCCATCATGACCTGAAATGAGAATAACATCAGCTTTGGCCTTGGCTACTCCTGCAGCAATGGTTCCGACACCAACTTCGGAGACAAGCTTCACGTTGATGCGAGCCTCTGTGTTAGCATTTTTGAGGTCGTGAATGAGCTCAGCCATATCCTCGATGGAGTAGATGTCATGGTGCGGAGGAGGGGAGATGAGTCCCACTCCTGGAGTCGTGCCGCGCACCTTAGCGATGGCAGGCAAAACTTTATGACCGGGTAATTCTCCACCTTCACCCGGCTTAGCACCTTGTGAGATTTTGATCTGAATTTCACGTGCGTTGACTAGATAGTCGGAGGTGACGCCGAAACGACCACTAGCTACCTGTTTGATAGCGCTCTTTTTGGAGTCGCCTCTTTCATTGGTCCAAGTGAAACGGTAAGGATCTTCTCCACCTTCTCCAGTATTAGATTTACCACCGAGGCGGTTCATCGCTACAGCAAGAGCTTCGTGAGCTTCTTTTGAAATCGAGCCGTAGGACATGGCGCCAGTTTTGAAGCGTTTGACGATTTCACTAGCTGGTTCAACCTCATCCAATGGGATTGATTTGTCTTCGTCAAATTTGAAGTCCATCAAGCCACGTAATGTGCAGAGTCCTTTGGACTGCTCATCAATGAGGTCTGAATACTGACGGAAAACTGCCATATCACCCATCCTGGTGGATTGTTGCAGGAGGTGAATTGCTTGTGGGCTAAACAGGTGGCGTTCGCCATCCGCACGCCACTGATAGACGCCGCCTGCATCAAGCGCGTCGTTTTCAGTTTCGCGGTCTTTGTAAGCGTCATGGTGACGTAGTTTTACTTCGCGAGAGATGATGCCTAGTCCAATTCCTTTGACTCGTGATGTGGTGCGCGTGAAGTACTGATCAATCACCTCGCTGTTGAGTCCAATACACTCGAAAATCTGAGCGCCCCGATAGCTTGCAACCGTTGAGATGCCCATCTTAGACATGGTTTTGATAACGCCCTTGATAGATGCTTTGAGGTATTTTTTAACTGCGTCATCATGCTCCATTTCGAGCTCTTTGTCCTCGGTCATTTGAGCAAGGGTGTCGATGGCAAGGTATGGATTAATGACGTCACAACCATATCCTAGTAATACGGCAAAGTGGTGAACTTCGCGCGGTTCGCCAGACTCGAGGACGATAGACACTTTAGTACGTGTGCCTTGGCGAATGAGGTGGTGGTGGAGTCCCGCTACTGCGAGTAGTGCCGGAATGGGGGCTTTCTTGTTGCTCATGCCGCGGTCGGACAAGATAAGAACATTGTCGCCTTGCAGGATGGCGGTATCAGCTGCATCGAATAGCTTGTCGAGTGCGAGCTTGAGCGATTCTCCGGATAGGGAATCGATATCTCCTGATAGGCCTGCGACATCTGGATTGTCAGCGTGTCCGGGTAGCTGGCCAGCAGCTAATCCTGCCTCAGCTTTTTCAGGTATGTATAGGATAGGTAGAGTTTCAGACTCGAAACCATCAAGGTCGATGTCACGCAGGCTAGCAAGCTGATGATTGTCGATAATGGGGCTCTCGAGGCGCACCATACGACAATTTTCTGGTCCAGGGTGAAGGATGTCACTCTCTGAGCCAACGAAGGTCACGCTTGATGTAATGAGTTCTTCACGGATGGGATCGATGGCTGGGTTGGTAACCTGAGCAAAGAGCTGCCTAAAGTAGTTGTAAAGCAGCTGTGGCTTGTCAGATAAGACGGCAATAGGGGTGTCGTTACCCATGGCACCAAGCGGTTGGTTTCCTGTTAGGGCAGTCGGCGCAAGAATTTGTCTTTTGTCTTCAAAGGTGTAACCGAATGCACGATTACGCTGAATGAGGTCATGGCCAGTAATGGCTGGCTTTGCAGCACCGTTTGCAAGGTCGGCAAAGAAAACGCGGTTTTTCTCAAGCCAGTCACCGTATGGTTTGGTTTGAGCTACTTCTTCTTTCACTTCGGTGTCGTCAATAATGCGGCCTTTCTCGGTGTCGACGAGGAACATGCGACCCGGCTCTAGGCGGCCTTTTTTGATAACGGTAGCGGGATCGACTTTGAGCACTCCTACCTCAGATGCCATGATTACAAGGTCGTCATTGGTGACATAGTAGCGTGAAGGGCGTAGGCCGTTACGGTCAAGGATAGCTCCGATAGAAATGCCATCACAGAAAGCGATAGATGCTGGGCCATCCCAGGGCTCCATCAGTGTGGCATTGTATTCGTAGAATGCTTTTTTGGAATCACTCATGTGTTGATGGTTTTCCCAAGGTTCAGGGATCATCATCATGACAGCCTCTGGTAGAGATCGGCCAGATAGCACGAGGAACTCAAGACAGTTGTCAAACATTGCGGAATCAGAGCCGTCGTCTCGAATGATAGGTAGTAGCTTGTCTAGGTCTTTTCCTAGAACGCCACTAGAGAGTAATTTCTGACGCGCTTGCATCCAGTTCGCGTTACCGCGCATAGTGTTGATCTCACCATTGTGAGACATGTAGCGGAATGGCTGAGCTCGAGGCCAACTTGGGAATGTGTTGGTGCTGAAGCGCGAGTGAACAAGCGCCATAGCTGATTCCATGTCCTCGTGCTGCAGGTCTGGGAAGTAGTCCTTAAGTTGCCATGTTGTTAGCATGCCTTTGTAGACGATCGTGCGAGCAGATAGTGTAACGGTATAAAAAGACTCAGATCCACTGGTGCTGCAGTAGCGCACAGCCTGAGAGCTTCTGCGGCGGATGACGTAGAGTTTGCGCTCAAAGTCGAGGTCGTCACTGATTTCTGATGAGCGAGCGATGAAGATTTGCTTCATCATAGGCTCACATTCGCGGGAAGCTTTGCCTAAGATATCGCTCTTGGTTGGCACGTCACGCCAGCCAAGCACGCTTTGACCCTCTTTCTTAACAATCTTTTCATATGTCTCGATGGCCGCAGCTGATTCTTCAGGGTCTTGGGAAAGATTGACGAAGCCAACTGCATATTGTCCTTCTTCGGGAAGCTCAAAGCCGAGTTCGCTGGTGACCGTTTTAAAGAACTTGTGAGGTAGCTGGAAGAAAAGTCCTGCGCCGTCTCCGGTAGCTGCATCGAAGCCGCAACCGCCACGGTGGTCCATGCAAACATTCATATCGAGCGCACCCTTGATAATATCATGGGATTTTTTGCCTTTCAGATGGCAGAGAAAGCCTACTCCGCAGGAGTCGTGTTCGTTGTCTGGGTCATAAAGGCCCTGAGCTACTGGCATTCCGTTTATCTTTTTTGATTTAATATGATTCGACATGAGTGAGTATGATTTAAATTTTCCGCCCGACAGCGAGTATGTATTTTGGTAGTGGCAATGTGGTCATTGCACGCAGTAATTCTCAAGGGTTGTTTGAAAATTAGCTTCCTGTGAGTAGGACGCGCACAGATCTATAATCCAAAATGATCTGCCCGCAACATTTTGGTTAAAAAAACTTCACAAGTATAGACGAAATTCCATTATGACACGAGATTTCTGGCTTCTTGGCGGCCTGATGTGATCTTGTTTTGGCTTTGCTTGTAGAAAATGGGTCATTTTGCCGAGAAACACTTGCGTGCTTGTCGACACTCCGCTTCATTTGCGGCCATGAAAATTTTGGTTGTAGGAAAAGGAGGGCGTGAACATGCATTAATAACGGCGCTGGCTGAATCTCCCGTCGCCACCGATTTATACTGTTTTCCCGGTAGTGACGCGATCAAGCCCTTAGCTCAGAGTGTTGATGTAGATGGGTTGCATAGCCTCATTGAATGGATGAGTAGCAACAATGTTGATCTGTGTGTTGCCGGAGAGGAAAGTTATCTGGTAAAAGACGAGGGGCTTGCCAATCTTTGTGAGCAGGCAGGTATTCCGTGTTGGGGTCCGCACAAACAATCTGCTCAGCTTGAAGCAAGTAAGGAGTTCGCCAAGGAGTTTATGCTGCGACACAATATCCCAACAGGTGCGGCAACTGGTTGCGCTGACATTGACGAGGCTCGATCGGCGATCGGTGGAGTTTATCCAACTGTGCTCAAATTTGATGGGCTTGCAGCGGGTAAGGGTGTGGCTGTTTGCGAAAATGAAGCTAGCGCAGAAGAATTTCTTAATGAGGTGCTCGTAGAGCGTAAGTTCGGCGCAGGGCGTTTGCTTGTAGAAGAGTGCCTGGTAGGCCCAGAAGTCTCTATATTTGCGGCTGTTTGCGATGATGAGTATTTAATTTTCACCCCGGCTCGAGATTACAAGCGCATTGGAGATAATGACGAGGGCCCGAACACAGGTGGAATGGGTGCGGTGGCTAGTAGGCAGCTGATTGATGCTGAGACATTAGCTTTGATCGAAAAAACAATCGTCAAACCAACGGTTGACGGCCTCGTTGAAGATGGATTGCCTTACCGTGGTTACCTCTACTTCGGTCTTATGATGACGGCTTCGGGGCCTAAAATCATCGAATACAATTGTCGTTTTGGTGATCCTGAGTGCCAGGCGGTAATGCCTCTGGTTCAAGGGGATCTTGCTAGTTTCTGCATGGCAGCCGCTAAGGGTGAGATGAAGTCAGAACTTCTTTCTTTTGATGAGGGCTGGAGTGTATGCTTGATTTTAGCGAGTGCAGGCTATCCAGCCAGTTCACGTAGCGGAGATGTCATAGCGGGTCTACAAGACTTGAGCTGCGCTCGAGTTTATCATGCGGGAACAAGGCTAAATGCTGAAGACCAATGGGAGACCAACGGTGGACGAGTTTTGGCTGTAGTCGCAGGTGGGGAAGATCGTATCAGTGCGGTTGATTTAGCCTATAGCGAATTAGCTAAAGTTAGTTTTGCTGGTGCTCAGCAGCGCACAGATATTGGTCGCATGCATTTTTAGAGAGTAAACCTACTGTTTATTTATCATTGTTCAGGTCTATACCTTCCTGATGCGCTTGCGTTATATCTGAGTACACAGAAAAAGGGACACAACTCGAGGCTGTGTCCCTTTTATTAGAGTATATTTAATACACGATATAAGATCCAAGTCTGATGACTAGGACTTATAACGAAGACGCTTCTTATGGCGATTTGCCTTCATGCGCTTTCTGCGCTTATGCTTACTGATTTTCGTCTTACGACGTTTTTTGAGACATCCCATGGTTTTGGTATTCTAGGTTATGTTGTTATAAGGACTGTAAAGTCTGGTGATTTGTGTTCAGAGAACGATTTTAGAGAGGGGGTATTCAATGATTCCTTCTGCTCCGAGCTCTTTGAGGTCAGGAATGAGGTTGCGTGCAACGGCGTCCTCAATGATGGTCTCAATGGCAACCCATCCATCTTCTGCAAGATGTGAAACGGTCGGGCGGCGAAGAGAAGGTAGTTTGTCGAGGACTGCTTGCAAGGATTTTTCTGGAAGATTCATCTTCAGTCCAACTTTGCCACGGGCTTCGAGCGCTGCTTTGAGCATCAGAACCATGCGATCCATCTTTTGTTTTTTCCAGTCATCTTGGTAAGATTCCTTGGATCCGTAAAAGTGGGGGAATGAAGTCAGTAGAGTATCAACAATGCGCAAATCATTAGCTCGTAAAGAAGCGCCTGTTTCGGTGACATCGACGATGGCATCCACAAGATCGGGGACCTTGACCTCGGTAGCACCCCATGAATATTCAACTTCAGCATTTACACCGTTCTTTTTCAGATAGTTACGAGTAATTTCTACGCCTTCAGTAGCAATGCGTTTCCCCTCTAAATCTTGCACTGATTTAATCGGTGAATCCTCAGGGACAACTAAAACCCACTTTGTTGGACGCACTGTTGCCCGTGAGTAGGGTAGCTCGGCTAAATCAACGAGGCTGTCCTCATGGTTGGATGCCCAATCGAGCCCCGTAATGCCACAATCGATGAATCCAGAGGCCAAATAACGTCCAATCTCCTGAGCCCGGATAAAGTAAATATCGAGCTGCGCATCATCAGAGTCGGGGCGTAGGCCACGTGATGATGTGTAGATGTTGTAACCCGCTTGCTCCAGCAACTTGATCGTAGGATCTTGAAGTGAGCCCTTGGGTAGCGCTATTTTTAGTTTTTTTGACATTGCTTAAGAAAGCTTCTGTTATGCTGGTCGCTGCAACAGCAACGGGCGGTTTGTTTAGCGACTAAATCACAAGAATCAACGCGAAATTTTGGTTTTGTGAAGATTAATGCGGGTTTGGTTGTTAAATAAGAGAGAAAAGTGTCAATTCTTCATACTTTGACGTGATTCATGCTTGCCGAAACCCAGCTTGATGTAGACTCTCCGCGCAATGAATTTAGATTTACTCTCTCAAACCGCTAACGAAGCTCGAGGTCTTGCTATTGATGCTGTTCACGCCTGCTCTTCCGGTCATTTAGGTTTACCTTTAGGATGTGCTGAAATTGGAGCCGTTTTGTTTGGCGATGCTGATAATGGGCTGAACTACAATCCAGCCGAGCCGAAGTGGCTCAATCGTGACCGTTTCATATTATCGGCAGGTCACGGCTCTATGTTTATTTACAGCTGGCTGCATCTCGCAGGCTATGCTGTTTCTATCGATGATGTGAGAAGCTTCAGGAAATTAGGCAGTATCACTCCTGGCCACCCTGAATTTGATGAGACGCCTGGTGTTGAGGCCACGACTGGGCCATTGGGGCAAGGTATCGGTAACGCAGTGGGTTATGCGCTAAGTGGTAAGCAGGCGGCGGCCAAATTTAATACTGCTGAGCATACTATTTTCAGCCAACACATTTTTGCTTTAGCTGGTGACGGTTGCTTACAAGAGGGGGTTTCTAGAGAGGCAATTGCCTTTGCTGGGCACAACCAGCTCGATAATTTGATTCTCATATATGATAGCAATGATGTGACTTTGGACGCTATGGCGGATGTTACTCAAGGCGAGAATTCGGAGCAGTATTTTATCTCCCAAGGTTGGGACGCAGTTGTCATTGACGGTCACGATCTCGCTGCTGTATCGCAGGCTCTTCAATCAGCGAAAACCAATGATAATGGTAAACCCAAGGTAATTATTGCCAAAACGGAAATTGGTCGCGGTATCCCTGAAGTGGCAGGAACTGCCAAAGGGCATGGTGAAGGCGGTGCTAATTTTGCTGAATCAGCTCGCCGTGGTTTAGGACTTCCAGATGATACTTTCTATGTCTCTGAGCAGACACAAAGTTACTTTAATGAGAGGCAACAGGCTGGTCAGGCCGCATACAATGAGTGGAATACCACACATGATGCATGGGCTGCAGCTAATCCTGAGCTATCTGAGGAACTCAAAGCGAGTGTCTCACGAGTAGTGCCTGATGATTTGGCTGATCAGATTCCTGAGTTTTCAGCTGATTACAGTAACGCGACTCGGGCCGCGGGTGGAGATGTGATTCAAGCAGTCGCAGCAGCACTTCCGTCATTCATTACAGGCTCAGCAGATCTTTACGGTTCTACCAAGAATTACATTAAGGATGGTGGGGATTTCGGCGCCAAGGACTTTGCTGGTCGCAACATTTGGTATGGCATTCGCGAGCATGCCATGGGGGCAATCTCCAACGGTATCGCTTATGACGGATTGTTCCGCCCGTCTTGCGCAACCTTCGCTGTGTTTGCAGACTACTTGCGTCCATCTATTCGATTAGCGGCGTTGGCACATTTGCCTGTGACCTATATTCTCACCCATGACTCTGTGGGTGTAGGCGAAGATGGTCCTACCCACCAGCCAGTGGAGACGGTGAGTGGTCTCAGAGTGATCCCAGGTTTGGATGTGTTCCGACCGGCAGATCCGGAAGAAACAGCAGGGGCCTGGGCTGCATCAATGCAGCGCTTAGATGGGCCGAGTGCCTTGTTTTTAACACGCCAAACAGTGCCCACATATAACCACGTCTCGGTTAGCGAGAGACGCGAAGGCGCTGCTCTCGGTGGTTACATTCTCAAAAAGGAGACAGCTGATTTAGAAATGATTCTTTTAGCGAGCGGTTCTGAAGTTGAACATTGCATTAAGGCAGCAGAGCAGCTCGGCGACGGGGTTCGTGTCGTCTCGGTGCCTTGCATGGAGCGATTTGACCGCCAAAGTGATGATTATCGCGAAAGTGTCTTGCCTTCATCTTGCACCCGCAGGGTTGCTATTGAAGCCGGTGTCTCGCCCCTGTGGGTTAAATATACAGGTTTGGCTGGCAAAGTCCTAGGAATAGATCGCTTTGGCATTTCTGCACCCGGAGACATTGTTATGGCGGAACTTGGTATGACACCAGAAGACGTCGTAATCGCAGCAAAAAGCCTAGCTTAATTTTAAAACAGGATTATCCAATACAAACATTAATACTAAAAACTAGATTAACATGAATATTGCCATAGGAGCCGATCACGGCGGAGTAGACTTAAAGCACGCAATTGTTGCTCGCCTGCAGGGAGCTGGACACAAGGTGCAAGATTTTGGAACCAATAGTGAGGATTCAGTAGATTATCCAGACTACTCAAGCAAGGTTGCTCGTGGAGTAGTGAGCGGTCGATATGATCGTGGTATTCTAGTGTGTAAGTCTGGTGTTGGGATGTCGATGGCGGTTAACCGTTACCGTGGTATTCAGGGCGCCAACGTACGAAGCGTTGCTGAGACAATCACCACGCGACAGCACAACGACGCCAATGTTCTTTGTCTAGGAGCTGGCTTGCTGGAAACAGATGAGGCTTTGGCAATGGTTGACGCTTTCCTTGAAACAGAGTTTGAAGGCGGTAGGCACGAGACTCGTGTGATCAAAGCATCTGGGAGTCGCTTGGCTGTCACTGACCCTGTGCTTTATGATGTTATCTGTGCCGAAGAAAATCGACAGAATCTTAATATAGAGCTGATTGCATCTGAGAACTTCACCAGCGGAGCTGTTATGGAGGCACAAGGCAGTTTGTTGACCAATAAATATGCTGAAGGTTACCCAGGCCGCAGATGGTATGGAGGTTGCGAATTTGTCGACGTGGCAGAGCAGTTGGCGATTGATCGGGCAAAAGAAATTTTTGGGGCTGATCATGCTAATGTGCAGCCACACTCAGGATCACAGGCGAATACCGCTGTATACTTCTCAGTGCTTAAGCATGGTGACAAAATTTTGACGATGGATCTCGCTCACGGAGGGCATCTAACTCATGGCCACCAAGCCAACTTCTCTGGGAAATTCTACGATGTTACCCACTATGGAGTGCGTGAGGAAGATGAGCGTATTGATTATGATGCTCTGGAAAAAGTAGCAGTTGAGTTGAAGCCTAAGCTCATCACGACTGGTGCTAGTGCTTATCCTCGTGAAATAGACTTTGAACGCATGGGTGAAATCGCGAAGAAGGTAGGAGCTTATCTTTTCGTTGATATGGCTCACATTGCGGGTCTTGTTGCAGGAGGTGTTCATCCTAGCCCTGTTCCATACGCAGACTTCGTGACCACGACGACTCACAAGTCACTACGTGGACCACGTGGTGGCATTATTCTTTGCAAAGAAAAGTATGCTAAAAAGATTGATAGTAATGTGTTCCCTGGGATTCAAGGCGGACCTCTCATGCATGTGATTGCGGCCAAGGCTGCATGCTTCGGGGAGATTCTTAATACTGACTTCAAAGGATATGCTCAGCAGGTAGTGGATAATGCCATTGCGATGGCAGCTCGTCTCGTAGAGCATGGTTATCGCATCGTTTCCGGTGGAACAGACAATCACCTTATGTTGGTTGACTTGAGACCTGCCGGCATGGACGGATCGATGGCTCAGCATGCGCTTGATGAATCAGGAATCACGGTTAATAAGAACTCCATTCCATTCGATACAGCCGGCCCATTCAAACCCAGTGGTATTCGCATTGGAACACCTGCCATTACTTCACGAGGCATGAAGGTAGCTGATGCGGAGCAAGTGGCAGACTTTATCCATGAAGCGCTTCAAAATCAGGACAATGACGCTAAGCTGGCGGAAATTCGTGACCGGGTGTATGCCTTTAATCGCGATTTTCCACTTCCCGAGTAAGCTCTGGGCATAGCCCAGTGATTTAATTTCATCACAAGAGCGAGGCATTTAGATGCTTCGCTCTTTTTTGTTACAAGATCCCGTTGATGAACTCTTCCTTTTGGAAAGGTTGAAACAGCTCGGGCTCTTCCCCTAAACCGATGAAGCGTGTTGGTATACCCAGTTCTTGTTGAATGGCAACTGCCACACCTCCTTTACCCGAGCCGTCCATTTTGGTGACGATAAGGCCGTCAATATCTATGGCTTTATTGAACTCTTTGGTCTGAGAGAGAGCATTGCTTCCGGTAGTGGCGTCAACCACGAGTAGTCTAAGGTGAGGGGCATCCTCGTCTTGCTTGCTAATCGTGCGCTCGATCTTACCCAGCTCTTGCATCAAGTTGTGCCGTGTGTGAATGCGGCCTGCTGTATCACAAATCAAAAACTGAACACCCTCCTGTAGGGCTTTTTGGTGGGCTGTGTAGCAAACTGAAGAGGGGTCCGCATTGTGAGCTCCTTTGACGACGGGGACGTCTAGACGTTCGCCCCAGACTCCAAGTTGTTCTACGGCTGCAGCACGGAAGGTGTCAGCAGCTGCCAGCATGACCGAATAACCCTTATTTTTGAGGGAATAAGCTAATTTAGCCGAAGATGTGGTCTTTCCTGTGCCATTGACCCCAACGATAAGAATGACTGTAGGTTTACCATCTAACCTTGGTTTCAGCTCATCAGCATCTTGGTTTAGAATTTCTCCAATATGCTGTTTGCAGACATTGACGATATCCTCACCAGAGACTTTGCGTCCCTTGGCCTGAAGCTCATCGACTATCGACATTGCCATACGTGCGCCAAGATCAGCGCCAATGAGGTCGGCTTCCAATTCATCCCAATCGACATCAGCTCGATTGGTTACCTTATTTAACAGTTGTTTGAAGAATCCCGCCATAAATATGAATGCGGGCACGATGTAGCGCTGCATTGGAAAATTCGCAAGCGAATTGCGTTCAATGAGGTAAAGCCATAGAAAGCTAAATGATCAACAGATATTTATTCAGAGCTAATCCTATTAAATAGGGGACTTAGAAAGTCTCAGACACTAAAAATGAAACTAATGTTAATTTTCTTTGAACGAATACAGTCATGAAGAGTCTATGTCTTATGAACACCGTATGTTTCGGTGCTCAATCACATACCAAGTGAACACAACAGTTGCAGTTGTCAGATTTTCCAATACATCAGCGTGTAGGAACTGAATTTAACGCCCCGGGAGACTCCAAGCTCCCGGGGCCTTTTTTTTGAATATTTAAAGCAAGAGAGGTTTTGTTGATTCAAAGGCTCTGTTTAATGATTGATGAGCCCGAATAATATAAAGGCGAGACCAAGGATGACGGCAGAGATATTCGGAATGTATTTCATATTATGATTTGTTTGTCAGCTTGACGTGTTCGTTTAACAATAACGAATGAAATTGAGAGCAATGAGCAGAGCAATTTATTTCACCAAAATTGGGCTATCCTTGCGCTTGCATGCAAGCCGTGTGCGGCTAATGTCTGCCCCTGATGAACCAACCTCTGGAAATAGCCGGCCGTCAATTTCAGTCACGTCTTATGGCTGGGACGGGTAAATTTGCATCCAACGGCTTGATGCGCGATACCTTGGTCTCTTGCGGTTGTGAGATTGTCACCGTTGCACTGAGACGCGCTGATCTTACAGGTGGGGATGATCCACAGGCAGATATCCTCAAGTTTATTGATCCAGAGAAATATTTGATTTTGCCAAATACTAGTGGAGCCATGGATGCTGACGAGGCTGTGCGTCTTGCTCGGCTTGCTGAAGCTGCCGGACTTCCCAAGTGGGTGAAGCTTGAGATTCATCCTGATCCTACCTATTTACTGCCAGATCCAATCGAAACATTAAAGGCGGCGGAGATCCTGGTGAAAGAGGGCTTCACGGTGTTGCCTTATATTAATGCTGATCCAGTGCTTGCCAAGAGGCTGCAGGAGGCGGGCACGGCTGCTGTAATGCCGCTGGGTGCTCCCATTGGGTTAAATAAAGGGGTGATTACGCGTGATCAGATCCGAATCATTATTGATCAAGCGATTGTGCCTGTGGTGGTAGATGCTGGTCTTGGAGTTCCGTCTCATGCGGCTGAGGCTATGGAGCTTGGCGCTGATGCAGTACTCATTAATACGGCTATGGCGATTGCTTCCGATCCAGTAAGGATGGGGGAGGCTTTCAAGCTTTCAGTCGAAGCTGGACGTGCTGCTTACGAGATGGGGCTGCCCGAGGCTGATGATCACGCATCAGCAACAAGTCCGCTGACCGGTTTTCTCGAGTAGATCGCTATTTTTTTTGTTTTTGCTTTTCGGCTTCGGTCCAAGTTTTCACTTTGATTTTTTTTAATTTATCTGCTTCTGACTGATTGGGTTCACTCATGTTCTTGAACCAGTAACCGAGAAAGAAATGCTTTTCTTCGAGGTTAATGAATTCGTCGGATTTGCCAACGATGGGCCTGAGCGTGGTGGTCATTTGCAGGGTTACGAGAATAAAAATCAGGATCCAAAGTGTGAGGTGTCCTCCACGACCTCCGCCCATACACCGAGATGCACGGTTAATGACTCGGAGGCCAAAAATGAGACAAACAATCCAGATGGTGATGGTTAAAAAGCCAAAGAACACGGGTGAGTTACTTGAAGTCGAGAACAGCCAGACAACGGGGGCAAAGCCAACCAAGAGAAGAGAGGTGATGGCTATGAAGGTTAACATTACCCCTACAACGTCCTGTAATTTAGCATTCATTCCGCCCAGAGAGCCGAATATATAAAGACTAGGTAGGCATATGAGGCAGCTGAAGAGAACGCCTCCAATAATCTTTACCGGAGCGACCCAGAGCTGATTGCCAGCACTGAATATTCCAATGACAAAGCCAAAGATAGCGAGGCAAACAAGCGTGACGAGCAGTAGGACAAAAATTGGGCTTTTGGTATCATGTTTGAATGAATATATGAGACTCATTGGTTTTCTGAGCAGGTGGCTAAGGACCTGAGAAAAGCTAGAACCCTCCATTGCTACATAATCAGGGTCAGGCACTGTAGTTTTGGCCTGCGCTGGGTTCGTTGCTGTGTTTGGTAATTTAGGTGGTTGTGTGTCAGTCATAATGTCTTGTGGTTAATGGTGATTTGGGTGTGTATCAGGATAATCTAAAATCATCTTAAAATAAGAAGATGTTGGAGAAGCTGTTCCAGATGGTGTCGTAAAAACTGCCGTTCATCGGGTAATCTCGAAGGAATTGAACTTCAAGACCTGGGGTGCCGAAGAATGGGCGCATAATCCACGATACTTGAGCTCCAACAAAAAGGTTTCCGACGAGCCAAGCAAAGAATGTGCGATTGCCATGTGCGGGTGACGTGGCGAAATCTCTCACTTGGCCGAGGAGCGAGCGGTGTGAAATGATGCCTGCATAAGCAATCATCAATGTGTGGGAGAGTAAAATGATGCTATGCGATTGGCTTGCGTTTGAGGCCGTTGGGTCTGGTGCGTGATAGACGATAAATAAGGCAATGGGGCTGAGGGATAGAAGTATTAATGACATTAATGCAAAACCCGCTAAGAGGAACTGAAAGCTCTGCCTGAAATTAATGCCGCTGCCCAAAGCCATCGCCAGCATACCGTTGATGAGCCCGTTAAGGATAAGGGTTGCAAAAATGACGAGAGGAAATTTGATAGCGACGTAAGCGGCCATCAACCAGCCCTGCCAAATGCCCATAGTGAAACCGTAGACGCCGCATCCCAAAATGATCATAGGAATGCAAAAACTCAGTGAGCGTGTGGGTTTGTTGTAAAGCCAGTCATGTAATAGCTGACGACTACCACGGCATAGTGCAGGGATGCTTTGTAGTGTATCGTGGCTATTCATATTCATTGAGGAAGATTGTGTTTTTTTAGCTTGAGCCATGAGGGTGGCTATTACTCATGTGAAAAATAATCTAGAATCATTGTGAAGATATGATGAAGATAGTGTGTTAAGTCCATGAAAAAAGCCGTGCCTCTGGTGAGGCACGGCTTACGTGAAGGGTGGTTTGTATGCGTTACTTTTGGGTGTTTCGTAGCGAAGTCTCAGCTGCTAACCAGTCGCCAGCATGATCTCCGTGTATGCCCTCTGCAGTGCGGCTGATGTAGTTTAGGTAGGCCGCTTGGCTAATTTGTTCATGACTAATTTCTGCGGTCTTCTTGACGGAAGCATGGGTTTTTTTCTTAGCTGCTTTTTTTGCAATCTTCTTAGCTGCTTTTTTAGTAGTGGTTTTCTTAGCCGCTTTTTTGATCGTAGTTTTCTTGGTTGCCTTTTTTGTAGTAGTTTTTTTTGCGGCTTTTTTAGCTGCTTTTTTCGTGATCTTTTTAGCTGTTTTTTTGGCCATGATGGTATCGTTGATTGTTGGTGTTAACTTGTTGGCGAGCAACGGGTGTGCCACTTGCATCTGAAACGAGCTATTGTCAACGATAGCCAATAAAAACTTTGTCATAGGCCCATGAAATGATCTAGATACGACTAAAAATCTTCCTAATCCAATTTAGGCCCAATCTTAGGTGGCCCAGCAGGTTTAGGCTCTTTTTTGGGTGGGTTTTTAGGTTTCGGTGGAGGTGGGGGAGGGTCCTTAAGTCGAGTTACTTCGAGCTCTTTAAGCATCATGCCGAAGCTTCCTTTAGCATTTACGTTGCCTCTTCCTGTTTCGGTGTCGAAGTTCATGGAGTTCATTTCCCAGCCAGCTGAAATGCCAGCCTTGTCTGTAAGGCTTCGAGCCTGCAAATAGGTATTGAAAGATGAGGGGTCTACAACGAAGAATATCACTGCTTTTTTATTGCTGCGCAGTTTTTTAAGAATGCTTACAAAGGTGTTGCTAGATGCTGTCATCTCGTCGATATGTGTGCCACCCTCCTTGAGATCAGGAATGATATTCATCGAGACTCTCGTGTGAATAGGGTTAGTGATAATCTTAACTTGCTGTTTACGCGTGTTTTTAAAATCAAAAGTAGTAAAGTATTCAGCCAGCTTTGCCTGGTCGTAGATCCTAATGCGTTCACCGCCTCGTTTGGCTCTCTCAACAAGCCATTTTCGATCATTCTTTTTGACCTGATCTTCTAATGTTTCTACTGGAGTGAATGGATCGATGAAGTGTAAACGATCTTGAGTTACAATCGCATAGTAGGTTTCTGAATTCTTCGGTACTGATCTGCTGACGGGTATACTAACTTCGGTAGCTGGTATGCTGAGGACAGGTGTCTCGTCTAGTAGAGCCTCTAAACGTGAGATTTCTTCTTGCATGAAGGTGGTTTTCTTTTCTTCTGCGTCTCGTTGCTTGCGTTTTTCGGCTTCAAGCTTTTTGAGTTGTTCAAGATTGGCAAGGAGCTCTCTGTTTTTCTTCTCAGTGTTTTCAATGGTCTTCTCGAGAAGCGAGAGTTTCCTTTTTTCCGCTTCAAGCTCCTCTGGACTGGGTGGATCTTCACTCAGTAGCTGATCAAGTTTTTGTTGTTCTTTTTCCAGTTCTTCGATTTTTTTCTTAGATTCTTCGATTTGCTCTGGAGTAGCGGGTTCAATGTCATCAAAGAATTGCTCTACTTTTTGTTTAACATCTGCGGAGACGAGCAGAAGCACGAGAATCAGAACCGCCACTACGTTGGTAAGCGCATCCATGAGTGAGTCTAAGCTCACTCCGTCACCGCCTGAATTTTTCCTGCGTGCCATATAATTTTATTTGAATGCGGAAAGATCTATTTTCCCGTCATTGGGCATGGGTAATTTGCCGTGGCCAACGTTGTATTTAGTTTCGGCAATTCCGGCTGCCCAGTCGTAGGCTAGCTTGCCAGATTTCCTGACTAAAAACAGCACCATGGAATCATTTGTTTTTTTCACCTTTTCTAGATAATCATTAAATATCTCGTTGGTGGGGATAGCCTTTGTGGAGATAGGCTTACCTGGAACACCTTTGGTGTAGAGAACAACTCCTGTTGAGTTGCACTCAACAAAGAATAGATTGCGTGCACCTTTTTGACCAAAGCCACGCGGCCTTATTTTTACTGACTGCTTCGGCTTGGGCGCTTCCTTGCGTGATTTCAATTCGGCTTGCAGCTCTTTGAGCCTCTTATCCAAAGGCGGCTGTTCCTCTTTAAGGGCGGCGATTTCCTTGATCATGTTCTCAATCGTCTTTTGCAAAGCGGTATCAGACTGTTCGGGGTCTTCTGCTTTTTTGAGTCCTTCAAGCTTCAGTGATAGTGCGATGGTGCGATCCTTGAGGTGCTGAAGTGCTGCAACGGAGGACTTTTCTTTTTTGATTTTTTCTTCCTTCTTTTCTTTTTCTTTTTCGGCAATCTCAATTTTCTTTTTGAGTTGAAGGTTTTCCATGGCGCGAACTCTCTCCTCCTTGGTCTTGCCTGCCTTTTCTTCTTGTTCGGCTTGTTGAGCTTGCATCATGACACTGATCATAAGCGTGAGGATGCCAATGAGGCATGCTAGAATGCTCATGAAAGAGAAGAGGTCTACCCCTTCGTCACTATTAGATCGACGCTTTGGCACGACAGATTATTTTCTGGAAAATAGGCCTCGCTTCTTAGGTATGGCGCCGGGGATTTCTTTTTCACCAAGTTGGCGTAAGCTGCGGTTGATAGATTCAATGCCGCTTGCAATGCTCTCAAAGGATCTTGTTAAGTTGTTGTGCGACTTTAAGAAGAGTTCGCTACTTGTATCAGAAAGTTTAGTGACAGCTTGGTCTAATGAACTCTCAAGTTTGGTGTGGGTTTGATTTAACTGAACAGTAGATTTATTCAGGTTCACCAAAAATGTTTCGTGTGCTCGCGCCAATGATGCCACCAGTTGTGGTATGCTATCGGCTTGTTCGATGAGTTCGTCTGTACCTAGCTGCTTGCTGTCATTGAGCTTAGGGAGGAGCTTCTCAGTACAGAAGGTGTCGATAAGAGTTAGGGTTTCGTCTTCCCTTTTTTGAACGGCGGCTAGAGGGAAACTAAGTAAGATACTTAAGATCAGACCGAGTAGGGTGGTGTCAAACGCTACTCCAAGACCGCCCGTCAGGCTATTGATGGACTCTTTGAGTGCCTCTGGGTCGGAGTTGTCGCCCATTGCAAGTGAGCCAACGGCAACAGACAGGCCCATCACCGTTCCGATAAATCCTAAAATTGGAATAGCCCACAAGAATACCTTGATCAGCGAATATGAGCCCATGGAACGATTCGCGTCGAGGTCTGACTGTATGCCTAAGAAGCCTGCGACCTCACCGTTGTCGCAACGTGATTCGAAAAGCTCGAGAGATTTGCGAATGCGGTTCACAATGAGGCTGTCACGTAGGCTCAGAGGCGTGCTGTAAATATTGTCAATAAAGGCGCCGACGGTAGAGGAGTTAATTTCTTTGCCGATATTTTCAGGAAAAAGGTTGAGCAAGGTAGCTTGAGCTTGATGTTGGTTTTTCTTCAACTTCATAAAGAGGATGGTAAGACCCCAGAAAAACAAGAGTGTCTCGGCCCAGTTTACCCAACCACGCTTCAGGAATATAGCTCCGAAACTTTCAACGAAGGGGAGCATGAGCAATAACCAACCAATAGTCAGGCTAGCTCCGATAAGAAAGCTTTTGCCAAAATTGACATTGGCGTGATCTCCCTCTTCCCAGCCTTGGCGTTCTGGCTTCAGGGAGTCAGAATCACTTGGATCTGTTGGGCCATCTGGAATTTGAAAACGATTGTTACAAGCAGGACATTGAACTTGTTGGCCGAAGTGCTCGGGCGCTACATCTAGAGCTGTATTACAGTGAGGGCATGAAATTTGCATGGAATGGTGAAATATTATTTATAATTACTCAATATTTGTAGTGGAGGAATTATGCCTTGCCAATACTACAGTTCAAATTTACCGATTTTTCTTAAACATGATTATCATGCATTTGGTGAAGCTATATGTCTGAGTTACTTGATTTTCGGGCCCCTTGAGTTGAACTGGGAGAGCGACGAATTTCAAGCTGGCTGACGAGGTATAGGATAGAAGCCAATAATAAAATCGAAGATCCTATTTTGCAGGCTAAAAAATATCGGCGATTGCTCAGAAGGTTCGATTCATAGTCGACTTGGCTGATGCTGCCAGATTGCAGTTCAACTTTGGAAAATTGCAGGCTTTTCTTAAAATATATATTGGGGGCAAACCAGAGCATAGCTGATAACGTTAGGATTATCCAGACATAGCGTCTCGCGGTTTTTTTGGGTTTGTTCATACCGTCGTCATTTTGATGTGAATGTTGGTTTGCTGTATCTGGTTTCATGGCTTGTTGATTCTATGGAAATCAATGGAACGAGCCAGCGCTAAAGTGAAAGTATCGATTAAGCGAACTTATCTCTGTAAACGCTCGGTTGCCATTTAATCAAAATAAGTTAACATCACATCCGATGGAAGATGATTACAGCTGGAATGGCGGTCTGAGAGGGACATCCTCTTTCAGGCTCCCTGAGAACGAAGGGGTTGGCAAGTGGGTTGCTATCGCCTTAATGGTTGCGATCATTTTACATGCTTTCGCATTCGTGATGCTGGGCCGCATAGATATCAAACTCCGAGAGAGTGTTGAACAATCTGAGATACAGACTGAGGTGGTTCGTGTGAATCGAGTGGATAAATCAGATTCTAGACCAGAGCTGAATAGACCAGAACCTGTAGATGTCGTCGAGTCTGTGCCAATTGTTCCGCCAGCAGATGAACTCGACATGCTGGAAAACATGGCAGATGTGGAGATAGATATTAGCCCAGATATTGAGACGATTCAGGTTCCTATGTCTGAACCTGCAGCAGCGGGCGAACTAGATGCAGAAATGTTGAATCAGCTTGATGCGCCGATTTTCGAAGCATCCTTACCGGACTTGGGTAAAACCGAAGACTTTTTTCCTAGAGCAAACGAGAGTCAGGTTGCTGTTGACCCTGGCGCTCGAGAAGCCGCTGAACATGACCCAGATGTTTATACTGATGCTTTACGGCAAGGTGCAGGTGGTGAATCGGAGAATGGCTTGCTCAAAGACTTTACCTCGCTGGATGCAATGGCTCGCATGGATGGTAACTCGTTATTAGCTACGAAGGCATTGATCGGGAGCGACCTTTTGTTTGATTTTAATAGCGCTACCTTGCGTCAGAGCGCTCGGATTAGCTTAATGAAGGTAGCTCTCCTTATCGATAAGCACCCCAATTTGGTATGTTGGGTTGATGGTCATACCGATCTGATAGGTCAAGCTCAGCCCAATTTAGCATTATCTCAAAAGCGCGCTATGGCGGTAAAGACATGGTTGGTCAACACCTTGAGTCTTGATGAGTCTAGTATCGCGGTGAGGGGCTTTGGTAAGACAGCACCATTGGTCAAAGCTGGTGATATAGAAGCTCAAGCTCCGAACCGGCGCGTGGAGATTAAAATGCGCAGGAATCGACCAAGTGATGAGGTAAAGCAAATCAGTAGTGCTGTTACTGAGCCCAATGTTCGTAGCGCAGTCCCCGCCAGGGCTGTGCCTGTTGAGGAAGAGTTCGGTGACGGAATTGGCATTAAGCCTCCCAAAGCGATTGCGGAGCCTGAATCCACACCACGAAAAGCAATACCAGTGGAGGAATAGTTACCGTGCACTTATCCAGTCTGTTATTTGATGAAGCTCACCATCTGTGAAATTACTGAAGCCATTTACTGAAGCAGACTCGCCGCGTTGGCTGTTGTCTTTTGATTTCGATGGAACCCTTGTGGACCCTGACGAAGATCCTGCCGTCAGTGCTGATTTTTTTGAGCTGATGAAGGAGATGCGAAGTGCTCACAAGTCTTGCTGGGGTATCAATACAGGGAGGTCCTTGATGCAAGCAGTGCAGGGCCTAATCGATGCACGTTTCCCTATTTTGCCTGACTATATTATAGCTCGTGAACGCGAAATTTATTTGCCTAATAAGTTTGGTCGCTGGGTTGGTAATGAAGATTGGAACAAACGCTGTGAGCGAGAGCACCACAAATTGTTTCGACAGTGTCGTAAGGTGCTAAAAGGTTTGAAGCAGTGGGTAGAGGATGAGACTGCAGCTGTATGGGGTATTCAAAAAGAAGAGCCAGCAGGCATTGTTGCCTCCACGGCGTCGGAAATGGATATGATCGTGCGTAAAATTGATGGCGAGATTGAATCTAAAACGTCTCTTTCATATCAACGCAACGGCATTTACCTGCGCTTTAGCCACAAGCATTTCCATAAAGGAACAGCCATGCTGGAGGTGGCTCGTTTGATGGGTTTATCAAAACAGCACGCATTTGCTGTCGGGGACAGTCATAATGATCTTGATATGCTAGACCCTGAGATGGCTGAAATGCTGGCTTGTCCCGCGAATGCATGCCCTGAGGTCAAGTTGCAGGTGGCAAGAGTCGGGGGCTATGTTGCCACGCGGAAGGCGAGTAGGGGAGTTGTTGATGCGCTCAGAGCCCACTTTGCTGACAAGAAATAGCTAAACGACTAGGTTGATAGTAGGCCCAACAGGCTCAATAGACACCTAGGCGCGAAGAATTCAAAAGTACCGGCGGCGGGAATCGAACCCGCACTCCCTAGGGAACGTGATTTTGAATCACGCGCGTCTACCAATTCCGCCACACCGGCATGTGCTGAATGTCCTTGGTAGAGGACGGGCGAAATCTGAGCTAATTTAGAAAAATGTCAAGATGTGAGATGAACCTATCGCTGGCATTTTGAACAATAAAAAGTAGACCGATTAGAAATGACGATTTTTTGAATACTACTGCCACAATGCCGGCAAGGTTTTCCTGCTCGGTCATATACCTGAAGTCGTTGTTTGAAATAGCCAGGCTGGCCGTCCTGTCTGAGGAAATCACGTAAGGTAGTGCCGCCTTGTTTAATGGCTTCACTTAAAACCTTTTTAATCTGTTCACTCAGTAAAGTGAGCTTCGCACGGGATATGTTGCCAGCATTGCGGTTCGGCTTGATTCCTGATCTAAATAGCGCTTCACAGGCATAAATATTGCCGACGCCCACGACGGTTTTGTTATTCATGATGTATTGTTTGATAGTCGTCTTTCTGTTTTTACAACTAGTTACTAGATAGTTGGCATCAAAGTCTTTGCTGAGGGGCTCCGGCCCTAAATGCTGTAATAGTCGGTGTTTAGAGACGGGGCCGTCAATAGTTGGATGCCATAAGACAGCACCAAATCGCCTCGGATCGTGAAGACGCATTTCTATGTCACTACCAAGTCCAATGACAAAATGATCATGCTTTTTAAATTCCGTTTCATGGGGGCATATCCGAAGACTTCCGGACATTCCCAGATGAAGAATTAAGGTTCCCTTATTTGATCGTATCAATATGTATTTTGCTCTACGTTGTACAGCCTCTATTTTTACGCCTACAAGCTCTCGAACGGTTTCCTCGATGGGCCAGCGCATGTTGGGATTCCTGATATCGATGCTTAAAGCCTTACGGCCAATAAGGTAAGGCTCAATGCCACGGCATGTCGTTTCGACCTCTGGTAATTCTGGCATGGTTATGGATCTACCTTATGAAAATTATCGAGCTTTGTAATTGGAAAAAGAACATGAGGAGCTAGATTTAGTGATGTAACACGACAGGTGAGGAAGTTCGTCAACGTTGTGTTCGAGTTGTAAGCCTTAAAACCATTCGGCTAAAACCAAATGAAGTCAAACAGCCATTATTAACAAGATGAAAAAATATATTATCCCGTTCCTATTCTCTGTACTGCTTGCCTTCGTAAGCTGTAACAAAAAATCAGTTGAGCAATCGAGCGAGTCTCAGGTTGAAGTAAAGATTCCAGTGCCTGCTGCCAAAGTGGAAGTGAGTCCTGAACAGCGAGCCGAAAAGTTAGGGTTTGCTCAATATCTACCTGCAAATACGAGCGCTTATAGTGCAGTAATTAATGGTAGTAGTGTCATAGATAAGATGTGGCAAACTCCAATGGGCAAGGTGTTTAAGGAGCGTTTGGAACAAGAGGGTGTCTCTTTTGGTGACCTGGCTGGCAATCAAGGATTGATTCAAATGCAAGCCACACAATACGGGGAAGATTATTTCGTAGCGTATGGAGAGAATGTTCCAAAAGTAGGGCTAGAAGTCATAAATTTTTCTGACCGGGTATCTTATTATGGTGGTCGGATGGCTGCCTATGTGGGTGATGCAGCAGTGACCAAGAATCTTTCTGGAGCAATGAATGATCCTAAGAAAATTTTCGCAGGCCCGCTTAAAGGTTTTCCATCAGACTTTGTTAAGATGTTTGGTGCAGTCGACATGCCAGCCTATTATCAAGGTGTTAAGATAGTCGATGAGGATTCTCGGGCACTTGTTCGTGATCAGCTAGAGGCTGTGCCGAATTTATTCAGTATGATCGACGTCGGTGTTGAATCAGTGGTTGTCGAGCGAGGGGGAGCTCAATTCGAGGGTTATAAATTTAGTGGCAAGAAAATGATGGATCAGATGGGGGAGGGGCAGGGCCTAGGCCTTCTCTGGGCTTCGAATTTGGAAGAGTTAGGTATGTCTGACGTCGAAGTTGGAGAATTCCTCAAACTCATCGAAACTAAAACGATCGTTGCTTTGGTGGGTGAGGTTCATGGTTATGTCGTTCTTTTTATGGGAAGTTCAGAAGACGACTTTGTGTTAGTTGATGATGTTGAGGATTCGCTATGTGCAAGCAAGAAGGTCAAGTTTGCAGACGAGTATCTTGATCGTAATTTGTTTACTTACGGCTTTAACGACGGTGAATTGGCCTATGATTTATCAGCTTTGGAGAAGGTGCTGTATAATTGGACAGCATCTTTTTCGGAAGGTTTGGCTGATCAGTTGGCGGCGTCAAAGTCATTGGGTGACACTCAAGATTTGGAAGTGATGCTTGATAATATTGATAAGCAGGCTCGTGAACTTGCGGCAATGTTCAAGGGCTCAGATGCCAGCTATGTTGCTTATTTGGAGGAGGGTATCAAAATTGAAATACAAGGGGGCTCTAATATGCCGCAATACGATATGGGTTCCGATCATAAGCTCTCCGCTATGTCTCAAGGGGAAGGTAACCTCCTGTTCGCAAATTGGGCCACTAATCCTAAATACAACGAGGGTTTGATGAGCTTGATTGATACCCTGGTTGAGGTAGGTTATGCTACCTCCCAGCACATATTACCCCAATTGGCTTCACAAGCCGCTGCTGATGAGGGTAATGCAGATTTCATCCAGTATAATGCAAGTATACAGATGTTTGATCAAATGTTCCGCAGTGATTTGATGGAGGTTTGGAAAGCATTACGCACAGATATGGCAGAGGGTCTTGGCTCTGAAACAGCGCTCGTTGTAGATATTAATGGTTCGCTGCCAAAGGCGCCAATGCTGCCCGAAGCTATTGTCAAAGGGGGCAAGATACCACGTGTGGCATATGTCAGTACCGTTGATGATCGAGAGAAATTACAAACGTCATGGACACGTCTGAATAAAGCTCTTGAGAGCTTATTGAAAAAAGCAAGTGAGATGACAGGTGCTGATATTCCAATGCAGGTGCCGATGAGTAGCGAGAAAGAGGGGTTGAAAACTTGGTTCGTCCCGATCCCATTCCAGAATGATGATTTTGTTCCTTCTGTATCTGTGAATGATGATTTGTTTTTAGCTTCGAGCTCGAAGCGCTTTTCTGAAGACTTGGCGTCGCTCGTAGCCAAGGGAGATGGAGATTCTCGTCAAGGCGTTTGGCTAGATATTGATATGAAGGTGATGTACAGCTATGCTGAGCAGTGGCTCAAATTGATTGAGGATAATGCTGATGAACTGATGTCAGCTTCTGAGCTGAGTGATTTTAATGCTAATAAGGAAATGATCGAAACGGGACTAGGTGCATTAGGTATGATGGATAGTTTCACCTACCACATGCGCTCGGAGGGCGGAAGAAATCGCACATCTGTACATTTGAAGACAAGGTAAGCGTTCTGCAATCTTCCTATTTCTAATTAGTGATCTTATTTGTATACGGGGAAGATCATTTGCTTTAATTTTAAGCTATGTCGATGAAAAGTGTTTTGTTTGTCTGCACCGGTAATACGTGTCGTAGCCCCATGGCTGAAGCGCTGCTTAGAAAAGCCGTGGGTGATAATTCAGGGCTTAAGATAGGCTCTGCAGGAGTAGGGGCCATGATAGGGCAACCTGCTAGTCGTGAGACACTTGATATAGTGAAATCTAAAAAAGCATCGCTTTCGGGCTTTTCTAGCCGTCTGGTAGATGAGGATTTATTATCAAGCTCTGACTTGATTATCGCTATGACCAACTCGCATGCTGCGATGGTGAAGGATTACTTTCCTAAGTGCGCTGATTCCGTATGTTTGTTGTGTGACTTTATCAATGAGGATGAAGGTCTTGCAGGTGCTGATTTGCCTGACCCTATAGGTATGGGATCTAGGGCCTACCAGGAAGTGGCTACTGTGATCGAGTTGGCTTTGCCCAGTATCATTAGCCGACTTGATAAGGAATTCTCTTAGAGTCTATTCACATCATGGATTACGATTGTCATATCGAAAAGATTGCCAATGAATTCGCCATTGCTGGTGCTTTCGTTGAGGGTGAGGAAATACACAGTGGTCATATCAATGCGACCTACATGGCGGCATTTGAAACAGAAGATGGCCTCAAGCACCGTTACATTTTTCAGCGAATTAATGAGAAGGTATTCAAGGAGCCGCTTGCAGTGATGCGCAATGTAGAAATGGTGACCCGGCATATTAACTCGAAGGTGATGCGAGTTAAGCGTGATATTGGGGGGCAAACATTGAATCTATATCCAGCAAGAAAAGGGGGCGCGTATGTGTCTGGTTCTGGTGGTGGTATATGGCGTTGTTATAACTTTATCGAGGGGTGTCGTACCTACGAAATTGTCGAAAATACTAGGCAGGCATACCAAGCAGCCCATGCTTTTGGAGCCTTTCAGGATCTCGTCAGTGATATCCCTCTCGAGGGCATTGAGGAAACTATTCCTGATTTTCATAATACCCCTAAGCGCTATGAGCGCTTGATGAATGTGGCAGATCTCGATCCTTGTGGTCGCTTAGCCGAGGTTGAATCTGAGCTGAATTTCATCAAAAAACGACATCTGATCGTTTCTAAACTAGTGAACTTGCGTCGTGATGGACTACTGCCTGTTCGGGTCACACACAACGACACTAAGATAAACAATGTGATGATGGATGTGGACACAGACGAAGCCGTTTGTGTTATCGATCTTGATACTGTGATGCCTGGCCTCTCTCTCTACGATTTTGGAGATTTAGTAAGAACTGCGGTCAGTCCCGCTGCAGAAGACGAGCGAGACCTCACCAAAGTAGTGGTGCGTATGCCTATGTTTGAGGCGCTAGCGGAAGGTTACATTGATGCCTGCAATTGTTTATGTGATGCAGAGCTTGATAATTTAGCATTTGCCGGAGTGCTTATATCATTTGAGACAGGTATGCGCTTTTTGACTGATTATTTAGAAGGGGATGTGTATTTTAAAACCAGGAGATACGGACAGAATCTTGACCGCGCACGAACACAACTAAAGCTCGTTGATCAACTTGAGCAAAGACAGGATGAGATGGAGGCTTTTGTGCGCCGTCTGGCTAAGGCAAGGCTTTAGTATAACTTACGTCAGCATTCTGGCGGCTTTGTTGACGGCCTCGATAAAGGCGTCAACTTCTTGCTCGGTATTGTATGCTGCGAATGAGGCGCGCACCGTACCTGTAACACCATAACGCGCCATCAGGGGCTGGCAGCAATGATGACCAGTACGAACAGCTACTCCCATTTGATCTAGTAGTGTTCCGAGATCGTAGTGGTGAATACCTTCGATACGAAAAGAAACGACGCCTGCTTTCTGGGGTGCGGTACCGTAAAGTTGAATGCCTTCTATTTCTTTTAAAGCTGATGTTGCCCTTTGCTCTAGCTTGCTCTCATGTGCAGCGATTTTCTCGAGGCCTATGTTGTTCATGTAATCGACAGCTGCAGCTGTAGCGATAGCTCCCTCAATATCAGGTGTTCCAGCTTCATATTTGAATGGAAGATCATTATATGTGGTATGTTCGAAACTTACCTCTTTGATCATTTCGCCACCTCCTCGCCATGGCGGGAGTTCGTTGAGGATTTGTTCTTTGCCGTAGAGAATGCCAATTCCCGTAGGTCCGTAAATTTTGTGAGCTGAAAAAGTATAAAAATCACAGTTCAGGTCTTGAACGTCGATTTTAAAGTGAGGCGCTGCTTGAGCGCCGTCGATGAGAACTAAAGCATCATAATCTTTAGCCATAGAAATAATAGTTGAGACAGGATTGATTGTTCCAAGGGCGTTTGAAACGTGACTGACTGCCACTAGTTTGACTTTCTCATCAAGCATTTCGCCATAAGCATTCATATCCAGTGTGCCATTTTCGTTCATGGGGATGACCTCAAGTAAAGCCCCGGTGCGCTGGCAAAGCATTTGCCATGGCACAATGTTGGCATGGTGCTCTAGCGTTGAGATGATGATTTTGTCGCCAGCTGATATCTTTCCCGATAGGGCAAGTGTATTCGATACTAGGTTGATCGAGTCTGTTGTTCCTGAGGTGAAGATAAGCTCGTGACTGTGCTTGCAGTTGAGGTGGTTAGCTATGGTCTCTCTGGCGCCTTCGTGTGCAGCGGTTGCTTCTCTGGCGAGTTTATGAGCAGCACGGTGGATGTTCGCATTGATATGAGAATAATAGTGGGTGCTGGCTTCCATTACCTGTTTTGGGCTCTGGGAAGTTGCTGCATTATCTAGATAGATCAATGGCTTACCATTGATCATTTGATCAAGAATGGGGAAATCTTTGCGGAGGGAATATGGATCAATGCCTGGCATGGTAATAAAAAAGGTTACTCGAATAGATTAATGCTGAGCTTTTTGATGTTCTCTGAGCTGAGTAGGAAATAGCTGATCTCATCTTCTTGTTCAGGGTTGATGGAGGAACTATCCACTTTGCCAAAATTGATATAGCCACCAGGGGTCTGAGATATTTTTAGGGTTTTTATCATGGGTGGTAGATCGTTACCTTCGTTGTCGAATCGTCGCATGGTGACTTTAATCGTGATATCTGGGTTTGCAAGTGACAGCATAGCTTGTGAGTGAAGTGGCCCGAGCCACCGAAGCGTCGTCAAAGAATCAAGATAGGTAAGGAATTTATCAGCCCTATTGGGGTTAAGGCTGGCTGATGCTATTTTTCCATTTTGTATGGCTGTCCAAGTGCCGGTGAAGTGATTATAATCAAGCTCTGAACTTGGCTGATCTTTTTTCTGAATACTAATATTTGTGACATCAATTTTTGGGATATGCCAGATATGTGAAGTTCGCCATTGCCATGAATTTTGTGCGATCTTAGCCAATGTTTCTGAGCTGATTTGCCAAATGTTGGGTTTGCCTACAATATTTGCATATAAGTTTTCATCTTTCGCATCGCGACCAAATGCCACTCTCATACTTTCATTTTTAAAACTAATGAAGGCTATTTGGAGGAATGGTTGGTCAAGACCATAGATAGAGAGGTCAGTAGCTGCATCTGTTACGAATTTTTGCACTTTGTCTCTGGTTACCGCGGTCATCAAGTTGATGATGCTATCTTGATTCGCTTCCTTCCAACCTGTTCTTCGTAAGACACGCCAAGTGGTTTTCGGGGTGCGCTGTAGCATGATGGGGGATTTAGCCTCTGGTCGGATAATGATTGTTTTGAGTTGAGGACCATTCAGATGCGTCATTGTTTTGGCCCGTAGGTCATTGACTCCAGATTGTAGCTGGCTGAGTGATGTTGTATTGGGGAGAGCAGCCTCTAAAGTGAGAGGTAATTCAAAAACGGCGTTTGGGCGGTTGCTGACTGTGGCAAGTACGGTGTTATTATTGTCTTCAGCAGGAGGGTAAATACGCAGAGTGATTTCATCTCCTCTATCGGCAAAGCGTATTGATAGTTCCTGAGTTTGAGCAGTGGTGTCTTGACCGGCAGGGAGCGTTACGTTTTCGCGATCATCGACTCGAAGTGCCGTTAGTTTCGCAAGGTCAGTAAAAAGACTATTGATGCTGGTCGGGTCTGCTCGCAGCTCCAAGGGCTTGGTGATTGCCCAGGCTGATTGAAGATTTTCACGAGAGAGAACTACTTCGCCTTGGGCGCTTTGAACACGGACATTATCGAGATATTTAGGGCTGAAATAGAATGGGTGGTGATCTCTGAATCGCTCAAATTTATTTTTAAATAGCTGATGTATGGCGTTTGCCGACTCTTGACTGCATACGTAGATATTGTTTTTTTGTTCGCTCGATGGAATTTGTATGAAAATTGAAGGTGATTTTTTTTTGTCTTCTCCGTCGCTGGGTAGGTGCCATGCAGCCTGTCTTCCGATAAGGTATTGGCAGACATTTTTACCGCTTTCATTTTGCATCAAGACTCTAATATGCCCGTCTTCCAGCCCGCATTCACTGAGTGTTATTTCATCACTAGCAATGACTTCTTCGACCTGTAGTAAGGCAGTGAAGTGCATTAAGGCTTTCATGAAGAGAGGGTCTGCTCTGTCTTGCCATGGTCTTGTTGCCATCCAGCGATTGTCATCCACGTAAAAATGTGCATCGTCGCCATCACTGTTGCCTAGTGTGATTTTTCGGACGTCATCGAGCGTTGCGGTATTAAATAGCTTTTCTCCAGCTTGAGCGGAAGGTTTGCCGAATAGTATTTGGCGGTAATCCTCATCAGTAAATACGACAGCTAATGCACAAAGTAATATTGTGATTATGGCTAATAATATGGTGAATGAGATACGCACAACTGTGATGTGGTAGTCAGAGGCTAGTTGATAATGATACGAACACTACGCCCGACGGGTATTCCAGACAATGAGAGCTATCAATATGATTGCAGCGGGAATGAATATTAGAACTAACTTAGTTATAAAGGCATTGTGAGCTGCGAGTATGGTCATTTTATGCCGGTAAAGTTTTTTGGGGCCTATCCCGATAAGTTCCTCACGACCTATAAGCCAATTGACGCTCGATTGGATAAAGTCGGCTTGCTCGGGGCGAGTTTTTCGACTGGCTAGGAAGTCTGTATTACCTATGACAACCATCTTTGAAACGAGGTTTGCTGTGTCGTCTGATGTGGCTTGCCCACGCAGAATCGCAGCAGATAGAAATAAAGGTTCAGCGTAATCTTCTTCAGGATTGAAGAGGGGGTTTTGTTCATGGAGCCTAGTTTCACCCCACCAGCCAGAAACAGCCTGGGCTAGGCCAATGGGTTGAATACGCTTATTCAATAGACGTTCGTCATTTTCTCGGACTTCTAGGCTGCAGCTAACTCCCTCGAATACGGTAGATTTACCTTGTAGAGAGCTATTGATTTCAGAACCACGCGAGAAGAGGCATTGAGCATTCGATAAGGTCTGCCCATCTTTTACGGTAATGATCCGATCGTTGCGTGCTGTGATGCCATAGCTGCGTAGGAAAATCCGTAGATTATCGAGTTTGGCAGTGGGGTCGAGCGTTACAAGTAGGGCTGATTGTTGCCTGTCCCAGTATTGCTTGAGCATCTTAAGTTCACGCTCATTGAGGTCATATGCTGGGCCTATGAGCGCAAGTGCTTCAGCGTCTTCTGGGATGGCGTCTATATCAGCCAGACGTATTGGCCGGAGCTCGATATTTTGCTGAAGAAGAATACGGGCTAACACGATCCATGCAGGTTCTCCATCTTGCGATTGCAAATTCATTTTGTCAGCCGCTAGGTAAATGGTGCGAGGTGAACCCTCGATAGAACTAATTAGGTTCGAGGTGATAATATCCTCATCCTGCCATGCAACAATGATCTGATTCTCGTCCTGCAAGTATAGGTCGGAGACACGAATGGCACGAAGGTGGCTTGATGGTTTTTTTACAGCCGGATTGGCGGTTGCAGCCGGATTGGCGTCTGCTGCCGCAGCGGTTTCTAGAGCATTAGCTGAATCTTGTGCTTTGGGTGCAGAAGTAGGGTTGGTTGCTTGGTTAGTCTCGGCATCCTCATCTGACTCAGTCTTGTTGACGAAGCCATCAATAATGATCATGTCTTCACTATATTGTATTCCGTAGATCGCCTCTAATTCGAGTGTGCGATCTGTTTGGCGAAGGGGATCAATGAATTCAAGACTCATGGCCTTACCTGCTAGGCGCTGGTATTCATCAAGCAGGTGGTATATTCTTGAGTAGTGAGGCGAGGTGCGACGCATGACAACAAAAGCTTGCACGGGCGCACCGTGGTTTTGAAGTATGTCACTTTTGAGAAACTTTTGACTGAAGTCAGAAAGGGTGAAATTTCTTTTTTCAGTTAGGTCGTAACGCTTATGGTTAGCGCAACTGAGGTAATTAGCGGCAACTACGGCAGTAACGAACAGGATGGTTTGAATGATAACATTGACCGTCCGTCCTGCTCGTCGGACTGGACGAGCGGGTGAGCTGGATGCTGATGTTTCAGGCATGAGGAAGCGGGGTAAATGTTAGGATTTCCAGCGTCGGAAATCTAAAGTTAGGTGAGTAAGAAAAAGGAAGAAGGCGGCCATGCTGAGATAGTAGACAACGGGTCGGCTATCAATGACTCCACCTGTAAATAGGCTCAGGTGTTCCTGGATGGCTACATAATGGAACATAGACACTGCCTGAAATCCTTCGCCTGTGTAGTAGGGCACGAAGCCTAAGAAAAAAAGAATAACGATGATGGCAATCGTGATGATGCCAGCGACAATTTGGCTAGAACTTAGCGTCGATGCAAAACAACCGATTGCTAGTAAAAAACTGCCAATGAGTAAAAG
>Ga0102884_1000115_pt1 | contig 16228 bp, 14 predicted proteins | sample Colrivmeta1550A3_FD_84497 | JGI IMG/M metagenome (GOLD analysis project Ga0102884, IMG submission 84497) | Estuarine microbial communities from the Columbia River estuary - metaG 1550A-3 | ecosystem: Environmental > Aquatic > Marine > Intertidal zone > Estuary | place: USA: Columbia River...
CCTTGCCCGAGCCGGCACAAGTGACGCCTTTCACCGGACAAGGTGCCGCTGCCGATGATATTGATCGAACCGCGAAACTCTTTATCGGTGGCAAACAGGCCCGGCCGGACGGAGGCTATAGCCAAGCGATTTTTGGCCCCAAAGGGCAACTGCTCGGCCACGCGCCCATCGCCAATCGCAAGGACATCCGCAACGCCGTGCAAGCGCAATTGGCCTGCGGCTGGGGCAAAACCACCGGTCACTTGCGGGCACAAATTCTCTATTACCTCGCCGAAAATCTCGCGGCCCAAACCAGTAGGTTTGCTGAGCGCTTGGACGCGATGACGGGCTTGACCACAGGCGCTGAAGAAGTGCGAGCGGCGGTCGATGTCTTATTCACCTATGCCGCTTGGGCCGATAAATTCGAAGGCCGGGCCAAATCTGTACCGATGCGCGCAGTGGCTTTGGCCATGCGTGAACCCGTGGGGGCGATTGCAGCTCTTTGTTCAGATCAACATCCCCTCCTGGGCTTGGTCACGCCCATGGCTGCCGCTCTCAGCACGGGCAACTCTATAACCCTCTGCGCCAGCGCGCCTTTTCCCTTGGTGGCCACAGATTTCTCGCACATCCTTGAAGCATCCGACGTGCCGGCCGGGGTGGTGAATATCCTCACCGGTCCTCAGGCGGAGCTTGCGCCACATCTAGGCGCGCATATGGGGCTGGACACTGTGTGGTGTTTATCAGGAGCAGAGCTCACCCAAGAGGTGCAAGCGCGCGCCAGCAGCAATATCAAACGCGTTTGGCAAGGCGCGGCACAAGACGATCACGACAGCTGGCTAGATGCGGGCACAGAGATCAAAACCATCTGGATCCCCTACGGCGAGTAATGCTGCATTATTTGCGGCGAAACCACCCTTTGACGCGGTCCGAGGTCTCCTCTGCCGCCGCATCAATCCGGTCAATTACGGGATCCACGCGCCGCGCCCAAAACCCGCGCAGGCGCACATAGACCGCCCAAATCAAAGCCGCCAATAGGACCAAAAAGACAATGTTAAACCAAGGGATCAACCGGACATCCGGCCCGGCGACCGGCGTGAGGCTAACGGCATTGGGGTAAATCGACCAAAACGTGTTGCGCCACCCATAATGCCGCAGAATATACCATTCTGGCGCCTCCTTGCTCGAGACAGCATCTTCGGCTTCGGCCTGGAGGTTTGAGCTGTCAAACTTGAGATAGGGCGGCCAGTTAAAGCCCGTGTCTTCATTGCGATACACGCTCACCTTGCCATTGGCCCGGACGGTATTAATCAACCGCAAATCACGGTTCTGAGTTTGCGCCTCACCACTTTGTGCTGCCGCATAGAACATGCCAGTCCAGCCCGATAAGTCTTTGCGCAAAATCTCTGTGCCCGTGATGCGCACAATGTCGCGTTGGGGTAAATTATAATGAAACACCGCAAGCACCAGCAAAGCCAATAGCACTTTCAAAATCCATCTCATTTTGACCAGCATACAAACCGCTCCTTTGGGGGTGTCTCACCTTTGGACTATATAGGGGCACAAAGTGCCAATCAGAAGCCCCTTGGCTATGATTTCACGCGCGCCTTTATCCCGCGCGCCGGATTTTCAGCGCCGTACTGACATAGCAGATCATCAAAGCCGGCACCCAAACGGCTCCGGTTCCAACGGTCCAAATCACGCCGGAAAGGGCTGTATCTTGCCAAGGGGCTGGGATAGTTGAGGTGATCCAAAGGCAATGCCAGAGGAAAACCACCACAACGGCCCAGGCAAGAGCCACAGCCGCTTCTTGCCAAAATTCCCCAATCCCTTGCGGATCCCGCCGCCCCGCACGGCGCCCAAGAAACAACGCCGCAAGCACGGGAAAAGACAAGGAGAGCAAAAAAATCATCGGCGCGTTAGACCCTGTTGTGAGCTTTTATGCGCCAAGTAATACGCTGCAGAAGAGAGGTGTAAAGCGTCACCGCTGTGAAGTTGCGCCGCAATCTGCTGGCACGTATTCTTGCGGGAGGATTTATATTGCCAATGCGCGCCCAGTTGCGCATCGTGAGATCAGCACAGGGGGAGGCAAAATGCGACTTCATGGAAAAACCGCGATTGTCACAGGGGCAGGTTCAGGCTTTGGAGCCGGAATAGCACAACAATTTGCTGCCGAAGGTGCAACAGTGATGGTCGCAGATATCAATCTGGATGCCGCACAAGCCATCGCAGAACCACTTGCAGCGACGGCGCAGCATGTGGATGTCGCAAGCGACAGCTCTGTCGCTCATATGATCGGCGCGGCGCAGGCCCTTTGGGGACGGATTGATATTTTGGTCAACAATGCTGGCATCACCCATTTGCCGCAAGCGATGGATCAGGTCAGCGAAGCAGAGTTTGATCAGGTCTTCGCCGTGAACGCCAAATCCGTTTTCTTGACCGCACGCCATCTTGTGCCGCTGCTCAAGCGCCAAAGGTCGGGCGCCATCTTGAATATTGCCTCAACCGCCGGTGTATCGCCCAGACCGAATTTAAATTGGTATAATGCCTCAAAAGGCTGGATGATTACCGCGACCAAAGCCATGGCCGTTGAATTGGCGCCATTTAACATTCGGGTCAATGCGCTCAATCCTGTGGCCGGTGAGACTCCATTGCTCGCCAGTTTCATGGGAGAAGACACGCCGGAGATGCGGGCAAAATTTCTCTCGACTATTCCGCTTGGACGTTTTTCAACGCCGCAGGATATGGGACATGCCGCCAGCTTTCTGTGCTCTGATGAAGCCAGTATGATCACCGGAGTGGCGCTGGAAGTTGACGGCGGGCGCTGCATTTGAACCCGCCCAGTTCTATAGGCCAAACGGCGGATATTTATGCCGGGCGCTTTGCCAACCAACGGCAAGTGTTCACGCATCTGCGCGGCGCGGCCGGCACGGCGTTTATTCCAGATCGTGTCGAGGTGATCTGCAACGAAAACCCAGAACCGAGACTGGCGCATTGGTTCTCACAGGGCGATAGCGCAGCCATTGAAGATAGTTTGGGGCTCAACACCACATGCGTCATCATCTTTGAACATGCGCAAGCTGAGCTGGACACGGCTGGAACAGATCGCTTGACCTATCTCGGCTCTTTCGTGGCTTTGCGCCACAGACCCTAAGGCGCCCGCCCCAGTAGTGCATCCAGCAGGTCACTTTCGGGATCTTCCAGGCCAGCGATGATGTCGAAATGATGTTTTTTCGGCTCAATTGTCAGGTCCGATTGCCAATTTTCTGCCAAAAGCCGCGCTTGCTCTAGAAACGCCGGCCGCTCATCCGCGCCAACCCAAATATGTGCGCGCGTCGTTTCGGGCGCCGGGTGCAAGGCCGGACTTTCCGCCTTGGCAATATCCTCGGTCAGCCCCAGTGGCCCGCTCATCTGCGTCTGCAGTAACGGCCGCAAATCGGCAACCGGCGATATTGGCACAATGCTCCGGATCCGCGCGCGAACCCCTGAAGACAGGCCGCTGTCCACCTGCCCCATACGCGCCACCAAATGCCCCCCGGCAGAGTGACCTGCCAAAACAATCGGTCCAGGGATCCGATTGGCAATCTGGCCTATGGCCAAGGCCACCGACTGCGTGATCTCAGGGATCGATGCACCAGGGGCCAATGGATAACTGGGCAAGGCCACGGCCCAATCGCGCGCGCAGGCGCCTCGGGCCAAATGAGAAAAATCTCGCCGTCCGAATCGCAACCAGTAGCCGCCATGCACGAAGATCATCAGGCCCAGCGGGCGTCCTGCCGGAAAGAACAGGTCAAAAGCTTGGTCTGGATGCGCCCCATAGGGCTGGTTCAACTGTGCCCGGCCCAGCGTATGCTCGGCGTCTCGATAGCTGCGCGCGGTTTCATCCCAATAGGTTAAAAACCCGTCCGCATCGGGAATATAGGCGGCATTTGCATAGGCATCATCAAGGCTCACTTCGCTTCTCCTCTGGACAAATAAGCGATCAAATGGTCTCACATCCTTAACCTAGGGAGGCCAAAATGCTTGATTCATCCACAGATCTAAAATCCATGCTCTCAGATCCCAGCTTGCTGCAAACGCAAGCCTTCATCAACAACCAATGGGTTGATGGGGAAAATGGTGCAACCTTTGACGTTTCAAACCCCGCGCGCGGTGATGTGATCGCACAGGTCGCTGACCTTTCGCGTGCCGATTTGGCGCGGGCGATTCACGGCGCTGAGGCAGCACAAAAGAAATGGGCCGCGCTGACCGCGAAGGAACGCTGCAATATCCTGCGCAACTGGTATAATTTGATGATGGAACATCAGTCTGATTTGGCGATGATCCTCACGGCGGAAATGGGCAAACCCCTTGCAGAAGCCATGGGAGAAATCGCCTATGGTGCGTCCTTCGTCGAATTTTTCGCCGAAGAGGCCAAGCGCAACTATGGTGAAACCATTCCGGGTCACCAGGCCGATAAGCGGATCACTGTTATAAAACAGCCCATCGGTGTTGCGGCTTCAATCACGCCTTGGAATTTCCCCAATGCGATGATTACCCGCAAAGCGGCACCTGCTTTGGCCGCAGGCTGCGCTTTCGTCGCCCGACCCTCAGAATTGACCCCATTGTCCGCTTTGGCTCTGGGGGTCTTGGCCCAGCGCGCGGGCTTACCTGCGGGGATATTACAGATTGTCCCCTCCAATGACGCATCCGCTTCGGGCAAGGAATTTTGCGAAAACTCGAAAGTGCGCAAACTCACCTTCACCGGCTCAACCCGCGTTGGACGCATTCTTTTGAGTCAAGCCGCTGAGCAGGTGAAAAAATGCTCCATGGAGCTGGGCGGCAATGCCCCCTTTATTGTCTTTGATGATGCAGATCTTGATGAGGCGGTGATCGGGGCCATGGCCTGTAAGTTCCGCAACAATGGCCAGACCTGTGTCTGTGCCAACCGGATTTATGTGCAAGCAGGCGTTTACGAGGAATTCACCAAACGCTTTAAAGTGGCGGTTGAGGCCATGAAAGTGGGCGATGGGTTTGCCGGTGCAGACCTTGGCCCGCTGATCTCTAAGCCAGCTCTGGCAAAGGTTGAGGATCATATCGCCGATGCGCTGTCCAAGGGCGCGGTTGTCGCAACTGGGGGCAAGCCGCATGATCTGGGCGGCACCTTCTTTGAGCCGACCATCCTGACCGGCGTGACGCAAGACATGACCGTGAGCAAGGAAGAGACATTCGGCCCCATGGCGCCTCTGTTCAAGTTTGAAAACGTCGATGATGTGATTGCCATGGCCAATGATACGATTTTCGGTCTGGCTGCCTATTTCTATGCCAAGGACCTGAGCCGTGTGTATAAAGTGGCCGAAGCGCTAGAATACGGCATTATCGGCGTGAACACAGGCATCATCTCTACTGAGGTCGCCCCGTTTGGCGGTGTTAAGCAATCCGGTCTTGGCCGGGAAGGCAGCCATCATGGCATGGATGAATATCTAGAGCTGAAATATATCTGTATGTCGGTCTAACTGGGCCATCCTAAAAGAAAAGGCAGGGATATCCCTGCCTTTTTTGATTAAACCCTGCGATCAGATCATGCCGCGCTGGCTTCCACCTGCAACGGAGATTTTGATTGAATTTGGATGCGGCGAGGTTTGAGAGCCTCTGGCACCTCGCGGATCAAATCAATATGCAGCATGCCATCCTCATAGCTCGCGCCGACCGCACGCACATGGTCGGCAAGATGAAACTGCCGCTCAAAGGCGCGCGTGGCGATACCGCGGTGCAAATAGGTCTTTTTATCTTCAGCTTTCGGCTTGCGCGCCGAAACGTTTAAGGTTTTTTCCTTAACTTCAATTTCCAGATCCGCCTCTGAAAATCCAGCAGCCGCAATGGAAATGCGATATCCATCTTCTCCAGTTTTTTCGATATTGTAGGGCGGGTAGCTGGATTGTCCGCCCTCATGAGCCGACACACGGTCGAGCAGGTCAGCAATCTGATCAAAGCCAATGCTGGCACGGTAAAGCGGTGCAAAGTCAAACGAACGCATAGGAGTATCCTTTCAAAAGCGAGTCCAAGTCGGCCACCCCATTCGGGCGTAGCCTTGTAAGTTCTAGATCCCCATCTGGGCGATCTTCACTATAGGTGGGAATCGGGGCGTCACAGTTCAAGAGCTATAGGTGCGTGATAACGGCAAAAAACGAGCGGTTTGCAGATTCCCCAGATGAATCACAAAAATCGAGTAGGTGATCCGAGCCCCATGCTGCGGAAATATTACAAAACACGGTTTGCCCGCCGAGCCCGTCTGACAAGTTGTTACATTTTGAGTCCCAATCTACGAACCGGCCACTAGCAGCGGGAGCGATGGGGAGGACGTGACCTGCTGTGATCAGGTGACCTGGCATGTCGCCCGACACCGCGAAAGATCCAGAGGCTGTGCTGTATTATTACTTCGAAAAATAACGCACAATAGGCCACCTCAGGCTTACGGCCGCAAAAAATTCGCGCCACGGGACGGCAGGATCACCAATTTCTCACCCGCCGCCGCACCCAGGGAGATCGGCTCTCCGGCATGTGTGGATTTGGCAGAAATGACCGAAATTATCATCGGCATGCCAAGGTCCAAACGAAACACCGGTGCGCCGGAGGAGCCGTAGTCGACCTCACAACCAAACACTTGGGCCTTCTCTTTACGCCCCAAAATGGTGCAGCCTTGGTGCACCTTCGGCCCCTCACTGCGGTCATGAGCATAAGACACCACAGCGACACGCGCGCCACGCATCGGCATCTGTGCGACTGAAAAGGGGATGATGTCGGGATGCGTAATGGGGGTGCGCAGCCGCAGGATGGCCAAATCACTCGCCACCCGTTTGAGCCCCTCTTGCTCGGCAAAGGAAAAATCTGGATGCACCTTAACAGCCGCGATCTTGCGATAAGATTCGGCCTGCCCATCCTGCCAACCGGCTCGAAATTCCAGATCATCAACGTCCACGCGGGCTCCGGATTGCGCATCAAAAACACAATGCGCAGCTGTCAACACATGCAACTCTCCGATCAATGTTGCGGTGCAAAACCCGCCGCCTGTCACATTGAGCCGCCCAACAGCGGGCCATTGCCTATCCATATCTGTTGCCGAGGCGGCAGTTAAACCCATCACCCCCTGTAAGAGTCCGATGACAAGACAAGCCCGCTTCAAGAAATGTTGCATCCTACCCCTATCGCATCTGCAGCTATTATTGGGCAATCCATAACCGCCCGCGCTTGGCGCTCTTTGTGGGCGATCCATCATGCCCAAGTAAAAGCCGAAATTACTCTATGCCGAAAACCAAGCGCCAAAGGAATCCCCAATTTTCGCCACGCCACCACATGAGTTACCGTAGAATTGGCACCTGACCGGCTGCCGGTTGACCTGACAAAGCGCGAGGTTTTGGGCCCCCGGTGGCCCAATCGAGCAATTCCACCGTATGCATAATCGGAATATCCGTACCACTGCCGATTTGCATCATACAGCCAAGATTTCCCGCCGAAATGACATCTGGCGTTTTCGCTTCAAGGGTCTCGATTTTCCGCGCTTTGAGTTGACCAGAAATCTCAGGCTGCATCAAATTATAAGTGCCCGCAGAGCCACAGCACAGATGGCTGTTTTCAGGCTCCAAGACCTTATAGCCCACGCGGCGCAGAAGGTCTTTCGGATAGGTCTTGATCTGTTGACCATGTTGCAAAGAGCAAGCCGCATGATAGGCAACTCTCAGGCCTTGATCTGGCAGTTTTGGCAGGTCCAGCTCCATCAAAACTTCGCTCACATCGCGCGCCAATTGCGCCACACGCGCGGCCTTGCCCTCCAAAGGGTCGCCTTCAAACATATGGCCGTAATCTTTCACGGTCGTACCGCAACCAGAGGTGTTAATCACCACTGCATCCAACCCGCGCGCGGCATCTTCGGCGGCAAAGGCTTCGATATTCACCGCCGCAGTGCGATGGCTTTCGTCCACCTTGCCCATATGATGGGTTAAGGCGCCGCAACAGCCCTGCTTGAGCACAACCACTTCCGCGCCGTGCCGAGTCAAAAGCCGAATGGTTGCGTCATTGATATCCGTGTTCAATGCCCGCTGCGCACAGCCTGTCATAAGCGCCACACGCAATTTCAACTGGCCCTGCGCCGGAAAAATTTGCGCGTCATCATTGGGGCTGGGCGCGGGAATTTGCTTTGGCGCCATGTCGAGCATCGCTTTCAGCCGAGAATCGGGCACCAAGTGGCGAAAGGGTCGGGCAATTTTTGCACCCAACAGGGCCAGTCGAAAGCGGTTGGGATAGGGCAAAATTCGCGCCAGAACCCACCGCAAAACACGATCCGACCAGCTGCGCTTATAGGTTTGCTCGATATAGGCCCGCGCATGATCTACCAGATGCATATAATTCACACCCGAGGGGCATGTCGTCATACAGGCCAAACACGACAGGCAGCGATCTATATGTTTAACCGTCTTTTCATCCGGCGTCCGCTGATTTTCCAGCATATCCTTAATAAGATAAATTCGGCCGCGTGGGCTGTCCAACTCATCACCCAGCACTTGATAAGTGGGACAAGTCGCCGTGCAAAAGCCACAATGGATACAGCTGCGCAGAATATCATTGGTACGTTTGATTTGCGGGTCCAACAGCTGCGTTTCGGTAAAATGTGTTTGCATCAGCTCATCCGTCCCGGGTTTAAGATGCCACGCGGATCAAATTTTTTGCGCAGGGTTTGAGAAACATGCTCAATTGCGCGTCCGAGTGGCTGGAAGTGGCACAGCTCTTGATCACGCAAAAAACCCGATTTCACCAAAGTCGCATGACCACTCAGCTGCGCCACATGTGTCTGCAAGGCCTGATGCAATGCTAGGCCGGCCTGTGCATTTGCAATCTGTGCCGCCTCCAGCCCAAGCCAGATCAATCCCCCACCCCAATCCAATTGACAGTGAAACCCGGGTTCTTTCTGCAGGTCTTGCATCAGATCAATGACCCTCAAACTGTCTGTAGGACGCACTGAAATACGCCACACTGTGTCGAGGGCTGCCCAAGACCTTAGGTCTTTCACCTCAGCCCAAGGATCATCAACCACATCAACCGCACCAAATTTCGCAAGGCGTTGCGTCAATTCGGACGCGCGGTATTGAACCGAGGTCTCAAACCCCTCAACCCGGATCAAACAGTCAAAGCCGCCGTCTTCCGCCTGCACGGTTGCAGCGCCGCTGACGTCAAACGGCGTGCCCAACGCCGCCGACATACAGCCGACCGCATCTGCCCAGGTGGTGACGTGAATTTTCAAAGTGGCCTGGGTCTCACTGACAGGCAGAACCTTCAACGCCACCTCAGTGAGCACCCCAAGCGTGCCCCAAGAGCCGGACATCAATTTCACAAGATCATAGCCGGTGACATTCTTCATCACCCGGCCACCATTGCTCAGCACTTGCCCCGTCCCATCCACAAAGGTCACGCCCAGCGCAAAATCACGCGCGGCGCCCACTTGAATGCGGCGCGGACCCGAGACATTGGCGGCGATCACCCCGCCAAGGGTTGGCTGACCCGATGTGCCCAAGATCGCGCGGTGATCCATCGGCTCAAAGGCAAGTCGCTGCTTTTCCGCCGCCAGAACGGCCTCAATGTCTTCAATAGCTGTCCCAGTTTTGGCCACCAGGGTCATGGCGCCGGGTTCATAAAGAGTGATCCCCTGCACGCGACGCGTACTCAGGGCTTGCGCCGGCGCAATACGGCCAATTTGGCGTGTCCCGCCGCCCATGATCTGCAAAGGACCCGTGGCCTCACGGAGCGCAGCGGCAAGGGCCGCCTCATCTTCAGGATAGAGTATTTCGCTCATGACGCCCGCCGCGATTGGGAAACCGACAGGGGGAAGACTTTGGAGGGGTTGAGAAGCCAGGCCGGATCAAACACATCTTTGACCGCCATTTGGATCTCCAGATCTTCTGCACTGTATTGGTCTTCCATCAAATCGCGTTTTTCAATGCCCACACCGTGCTCACCGGTCAAACAGCCGCCCACCTCAACACAGAGCCGCAACACATCCGCCCCCATCGCTTCACAGAGCTCAAGATCGCCCTCTTTGTTGGCATCAAACATGATCAGCGGGTGCATGTTGCCATCGCCCGCATGAAACACATTGCCCACACGCAGGCCATAATGATCCGACAGCTCTTTGATCCGCCGCAGAACTTCTGGCAAGGCAGAAACAGGAATGGTTCCATCCAAACACATATAGTCTGCAACTTGGCCCACCGCGCCAAAGGCGGATTTTCGGCCCAACCAAATCGCAGCACTTTCCGCGGCAGATTGGCTTTGACGCAGCTCGACCGGATTGTGTTTTTGCGCAATCGCACTGATGCGATCCAGTTGATCTTGAATTTCTGCCTCGGATCCTTCGACCTCGACAATCAACAGCGCTTCACAGTCTGGATATCCCGCCTTGGCGAAATTCTCACAAATTTCAATAATTGGACGGTCCATGAATTCAATTGCGACAGGCAAAACACCGGCTTTGATAATGTCCGCCACACAGGCACCTGCCACTTCATTGCTGTCAAAAGCGATCATCACCGGACGCGCGCCCTCGGGTTTGGGCAAAATCCGCAAGGTGGCCTCTGTGACCACGCCCAGCTGGCCCTCTGACCCGCAGATCACCCCCAGAATATCGAGCCCAGAGGCATCAAGGTAGCCACCGCCGATCTCAACAATCTCACCATCCATCATCACCATGGTCACGCCCATCAGATTGTTGGTGGTCACCCCATATTTCAAACAATGCGCCCCGCCGGAGTTCATCGCGATATTGCCGGCAATGGCGCAGGCCAATTGGCTGGAAGGATCGGGGGCATAAAAGAAATCTTCTTCCTCCACAGCGCCAGACACGCTGAGGTTGGTCCGGCCGCTTTGCACCCGGATCAGGCGGTTCTCGTAGTCTGTTTCTAAAACTTTATTCATCTTTGCCACGCCCAGGATGACGCAATCTGCCGTTGGCAGCGCACCGCCCGCCAAAGATGTGCCCGACCCCCGTGGCACGACCGGCACGCCTTCGCGGTGGCAAATCTTCAAAATATCTGAGACTTCCTGCGTGGTTGCGGGCAAGACTGCGATCATCGGCGGGCAGCGATATGCGGTGAGCGCGTCACATTCATAGGCCCGCGTTTCAGAAGGGTCATCAATCACCGCATCATAGGGCAAAACAGCACGCAACGCCGCCGCAATTTTCGCCTTTTTCGACAGGATTTCCGAATTTGGTTGTGGCATTTCCATGTTTAACCCTCCAATTGGTAAATAATTATAACCAATTTTGGGGGATCGCAAGGGCAAATCCTCTGCTACACTGAAGGCATGATATTTGATGTAATCCTCTCCCAACTCACCACTTTTGATCTTTTTGTCGTCGGATTTGGCCTTCTCGCCGCCTTTCTGATCGGCCATGTGATCGAAAACCCTCCCAAGTCACGCGCTTCAGTCACCGCCCTGATGTCCTACTATCGGCGCGCTTGGATGCTCAATTTCGTAGACCGCGATCCCCGTATTTTTGATTCTCAAACACTGGCCTCTCTGCGCCAAAGCACTGCCTTTTTTGGATCCACAGCTTTGATTTCCATTGGCGGGCTTTTGGCAATCATGGGCACGCCAGATCGCCTGCTTGAATTTACCCATGCCGTCACCCAATCGCAGGAGGCCACTGCGCTCAAATTGCAATTCAAATTGGCCTTTGCCGCTCTGTTTTTGGTGCATGCCTTTTTGAAATTTGTATGGTCCAGTCGCCTGTTTGGCTATTGCGCCGTCTTAATGGCAGCCGTGCCGAATGATCCAGATCATCCCCAAGCGATCCCGCGCGCTATTATGGCCGGTGAGATCAATATCCGCGCTGCCTTGAGCTTTAACCGCGGGTTGCGCGCCATGTATTTCGCGCTTGCATCTCTGGCCTGGCTGGCTGGCGCCCCTGTTATGCTGGCGGCCTTTGTGATTACGCTTTGTATGCTCTGGAACCGTGAGTTTTCCTCACAGGCCAGCGCACTTTTGAAAACTGGGATAATGGAGACCGACACATCATTTATCCCAGCGCCCTTCGCGCAACCAACCGATCAAAAGACCAAGAGCGGCAAAAATGAGGTAGACCCAAGCGGGTAAGAACTGCCTAATCTCGACGCCCTGCACCACATAGGCCTCACGCGAGACAAGCCCGATCCACCCGCGCCCATGGGCCGGCCGGCCACTGCGCACATTGCGAAATGTTGGCAGACCCTCAGATAAGGCCAAAGCTCCCCCATTGGTTTTGGCCAAAATGGGTGCCATCACCCGATCGGTGGCGATGGTCTGTACAAACTCCCGCGGTGCTGCCGGCCCCAGCGCAGCCACGATCTGCAAATCCCCTGAGCTCAAACGATAAAGCCCGAGATCCTCACTGACTATTTCAGCCCTGTACCGACCGGGCGCCATAGGTTGCAAAGCTACGGTAAACCGCTCGCCGTTTGGCGTTACCACCTCAAGCGGCGCAAGCGGGCCTTCGGTCAAGCTGCGACGCGTGACCTGTAGCCCGCTCTCACTTGGCTCTGCCAATAGCACCTCCTCCTCCAGATCAGGCTCTTTCATCGACCAATGCGCCACGCGGCGCAGCAATTCCGCCTGGGGTCCACCCCATTCATAGCCACGATCCCAAAGCCAAGCATGATCCGAGGTCAAAAGCGCAACCCGCCCCTTGCCCACACGGTCCACAACCAGCAAAGGGGAGTCCCCGCGCCCTGTCATCAGCACCTGACCCGAGGTTGCCTCGACCTCAATCTGCCGCAACCATCGGCCCCATCCGGTGTCTGGTGCCAAACTCTCCAAGCTTTCACTGACCGGATGTTTCAGGCCAAACTCTGTCACCTGCGGCATGATAGGTTCTTCAAAGACCCGTGAGGTCGGCCGGCCCGGCAGAATGGCCCCAAGAGGCGAGCGATAAATACTATTGACCCCCGCATAATCCGGTCCAGCCGCCACCAAAACCGCCCCGCCTTGGCGGACGTAATTGGCGATTGACTCGAAATACTCTGCTGGTAGCAATCCTCGGCGCTTATAACGATCAAAGACAATCAGATCGAACTCACCAATTTTTTCGAGAAACAATTCGCGGGTGGGAAAGGCAATCAAAGACAATTCCGTCACCGGCACGCCATCTTGCTTTTCCGGTGGGCGCAAAATTGTGAAATGCACCAAATCGACATTGCTGTCTGACTTTAACAGATTGCGCCATGTGCGCTCGCCCGGATGCGGCACCCCCGAGACCAGCAAAACGCGAAGCCGGTCACGCAGGGCATTGATCTGCACAACCGCAGCATTGTTGCGATCGGTCAACTCACCGCTCATATCAGGTGTCGAAAACTGCAAAATATTCATGCCGCCGTGACCCAGCGACACATCGACCTCAACCTCACGGTTCACTGGAATTTGATACCGCTGCTCTGGCCCCCCATCCACCGACAGGATGATATCTGCCAAAGCCGCTTGTGGCGCGGCCCCTTGATCCTCGACCAAAAGTGTTAGGGTGATCGGCTCGCCCAAAATCGCAAAACCCGTTGCATTTTTGACCAACAGTCGACGATCCCAATCGCGCGATCGTCCCGTAAGCAACAGATGTAGAGGCGCAGGCAAGTTTGGGGCAAACTCCGTATCGTGAATCTGCCCGTCTGAGATCACAATCGCACCGGCAATACGATCCCGCGCGGTTTCAGACAGGGCCTGCGCCAAAGCGGTCATAACTTCCGAACCACCCGGCCCAGCTGCATCCGCCACCTCCACCAGCCGCATCTCGGTTCCCGGCCGATCCGCAAGCTGTGCCGTGACATGAGCCAAGGCCGCCTCAGTTTGCGCCCCCCGGTCCGACAGCCTCTGACTGGACGAGCGGTCGACAACCACGAGGACAATATCCGCTTCCGCTTGGCGTTCTTCGGTTTTCAGTGAGGGATTGAGCAGAGCCAAAAAGACACAGATCACAGCAAAGCCGCGATAGGGCCAGCCCGCGAGCCGCCGAAACGCCGCCAGGGCCAAAGCCCCCAGCACAGCCAGCGCCAAAGCCACCATAAGCCAGAGCGGCAGAAGCGGATCAAAAAGCAATGCATCAAGCCTCATTCGCCCAACCTCTTGAGAAGTTCAGGGACATGCACCTGATCGGATTTATAGTTGCCGGTCAAAACATGCATGATCAGGTTGACTCCAAACCGCAGGGCAATCTCCCGCTGCCGCTCTCCAGCCATGCCGCGCCCCACGGGCAGGAGAGGCTCCCCGGCCTCATCCACGGCCCAAGCCGCCGCCCAATCATTGCCGCCAATCACGACCGGGGTGACCCCGTCATTGAGATTGCGAAAGGGCATGCCTTCCACCTGCACGCCGGAATTTTGTGGGGCTTCCACCCAAATTCCCCCACGCGGATACCGGCCCGGGAAATCTTGCAGCAGATAAAAACTGCGCGTCAGCACATGATCCGGCGCGATCGGCGCCAAGGGCGGCAGGTTCAGCCCAGAGGCCAGTTGTTGCAATACACGGCCTTCCTTGGTCGTCTGGCCAACCCGCGCAATGTCACTATCCCTTGTGTCGAATAGGATCATCCCGCCGCCTTTGAGGTAGCGATTCAATTTGCTCAGTTCCTCAGAGGACAAAGCCTGTTGCCCCAAGGTGATCGGCCAGTAGAGAAAGGGGAAGAACGACAATTCATCAAGGGCCAAAGACAGCCCCATTGGCGGGGCTGGTTCAATTGAGGTGCGTTGAAAAAGCGCCTGTGACAGCCCAAGCAAACCGGCGCGGGAAATCTCATCCTGCCGCGCATCCTGGGTTTCAACATAGGCCAAAACTACCGCGCGACTGGCGGCTATAGCGCGGTCCTGCGACATTTGCGCCAATGCGTTCTCAGGGGAAATGCTTGTCAGGAGGGCTCCTGTAACAGCCGCCAAGACGCCACCCCGCAGCCGGCCCGAAAGCCAAAGCGAGGCCACAACATCTGCGATCAGCAAACACAAAGCCAGCGCCAAAAACCAAGCGCCCAGACGATGCGAGCGCGCTTGATCTTGCCCTAACAGCCGCACCTCATCCGGCCAGCGCGCAGGGGTTAATTGGCTATCTTCAGAAAGGATATTGCGTGCCCAACGGCGATCTTGCCCTTGGTAGAGGCCCGCGGGAGTCTGCGCAGAAATCGCGGCCTGTGCCAATTCAGCGCCCGCAATCCCGGCACGATCTCCCACCCGCCTCAACTCCCCGGCGCCATCCATCTGCTGTACCAATTGCCAGGTACTGCCGGCTAAAGACTCCGGTTCGAAATTCGCAGCACTTCCGATCACAGACAAACGCTCTAACATGGACACAAAGAGCCCTGAAATCGGCAGGTTTGACCATTCTGTATTGGCGGTCACATGAAACAGAACGACCTGCCCTTGCCCAAGCTGTCTGCGGGTCACCAAGGGGGTGCCATCGCTCAGGCGCGCGATCACATGGGATGCCAAATCCGGTCCAGGTTCCGCCAAAACCTGTGCGGTAACTGTGACCTCATCGGGAACCGGCAAGCCATAAAATGGCGTATCAATCTCAAAGCTCTGCAAAGTTTTCGGCGCGCCCCAAGACATAGCCCCACCGACCGTGCGCCCACCCGCCCGCAGCTTCACCGGCAAAAGCGGATCACGCGTTTGCGCCTCAAATTGTGCCGCTGCCAAACGCGGCCCCGCAAAGCGCAGCAAGGTGCCCCCCTCCGCCACCCAATCGGCCAGGGCCTCTTTTGAGGCAACCTTGGCGACATCGGCTAGAATAATCGCATCCGGGTTGGCTAAGAGCACATCATCCAATGTCCCATCAATCAAATCCGCAACGGGCGATAGCGCCTGGGTCAGATAGTGATCTGGTGCAAAAAGGATCAGGCCTTCGCGGTCAGAGGTCTCCCCCGTGAGAATAGCAATTTCTGGGCGTTGAATACGATCATCCGTCAATCGCACCGCCGCTGCTGATTTATGCCCGGCCACCACAAGCCGCGAAATTCGGTTGCGCATCTCCAGCGGCAAATCCACTGTGGTGGTTGCACGCAAATCCTGCGCAGAAAAGCCCGTCTCAGCACTTTGCAATCGGCGCTCCACGCCGGAGGGGTCCAACCCCAAGATATCAACCACAACCCCCTGTGCCTGTCCGGCTGTCATCCGCACTGCCGAAATCTCAATCCCCTGTGCCGCAGCCCGCACCGGCAAGAGACCTATGGGGCTGCTGCGGCTCATGGCGACCTCGACGGATCCGCGGCGCAGTA
>Ga0102884_1000116_pt1 | contig 16199 bp, 15 predicted proteins | sample Colrivmeta1550A3_FD_84497 | JGI IMG/M metagenome (GOLD analysis project Ga0102884, IMG submission 84497) | Estuarine microbial communities from the Columbia River estuary - metaG 1550A-3 | ecosystem: Environmental > Aquatic > Marine > Intertidal zone > Estuary | place: USA: Columbia River...
ATGAAACCCTATATAAATATGGTTGCAAGCAAGGTTGGTGGCCAGAGGTCAAGTATGACAAATGGCACTGCACGGCAGACTTAGCCGCTTACTGTGGCATCCCACGAAACCTCGCAGGTGCTGCGGACTACGCACTAGGCATTAAGCCAGACAAGTCTACCCGTGACAACATGAAGGGCAAGCTTTGGGAAACAATGACACCAGAATTTCAAGCTGAAGTCTCCGAGTATGCCTTGGTTGACTCCCGCCTTTGTCTGCAACTATGGCAGAAGATCGGGGACAAGTGGCCTGAGCACGAACGCGAGATTAGCCGAGTGAATAGAGAAGCCCTACAACGTGGCATTCCTATTGACCAAGAGGAACTGAAGACTGCACAAGAACGTGTTAAGAAATATCTGTTTGATGCAGAGTCCAACATACCTTGGCTAGGCGAGAAGCCTACCCTGTCTCGTAAAGCCTTTAACGATGAGTGCAGGAAGATGGGTATTGAACCACCTGCATCATTAGCTAAGACAAATGCTGAGGCACAGGAGTGGATCAAGGAGCACGGGCAGAAGTACAAGTGGATACAGGCTGTGTCGGAGTGGCGTAGAATCAACTCCTTACTTAAGAAGCTAGAAGCTATTGACAATGCAACGATGGCCGACGGACGCTACTACGGAAACATCATGTATTTTGGTGCCCACACAGGTCGCTTCTCTGGCGGTGGTGGTAACTTCAACCTACAGAACCTACCACGTAAAGAGATGTTTGGTGCAGATCTGCGTAAGCTTATCTGTGCTCCTGAAGGCAAGAAGCTTGTCGTAGTTGACCTATCTCAGATTGAGGTGAGGACACTGCTATGGCTGGCGGAGGACTGGGACATGCTCAAGACCGTCGAGAAGTCAGATGATATCTACGAGGCATTTGCTGTGGAGTTTGGTAAGTGGGATCCTAAGAAAGGAGCCATGCGTAATGAAGACCCTGAACTGCGTAACCTAATCAAGGCGATTGTTCTGGGTGCAGGATTCATGGCTGGGTCTAAAGCATTCTCTGCTACCTATGGATACAGCGAAGAGGATTCACAAGAGGCTATTGATTTGTATCGAGGAAAGATGAAGAAGGTCGTGAGACTTTGGAAATCTCTAGCCGACAATCTCAACGGTTACTATAGCATTGGTGGCGATCACAACTGTAATAAGAAAGATCACTGCGAGTCGCTACCCCTACGTGATATCTGCTATGGGCAACCAAAGAAGGTAAAGGGTAAGTATGGCTACATGGAAAATCTCACGAGTATCATCAAGAACTCACGACCTGTCGGTGTCCGCATATGGCAGGGTCTCATAACGGAGAACTTAGCGCAGGGATTAGCCCGAGATGTCTTTGCTGATATACTAGTAAGACTTGAGAAAGTAGGTTATGAACTCCTCTTCCACGTCCATGACGAAGTAATCATAGAAGTAAATGACGAAAATGCTTCCGAGGCTCTCGAGGATGTGATAAGAATAATGTCGGAACCTCCTAAGTGGATACCGAATATACCACTATCTGCTGAAGGTTCTGTCCTTAAACACTACGAGAAATAAGAGCATGAAGTATTTTTATATCAAGAATCTAAGAAGCACTGACATCACTATTGTCGGAGATGTCGCGAGCATTAAGTCCAAGGTACCATATCACAAAACTAAATCGGATCACCGTAAGTGGTCAGCTGAAGCCTCTACTGATCACGTATTCTACAACACAGTAGAAGCTGACTCTCCTAGGGAGCGTGTCGGTGTAGACAACCCACCTCGATTAATCTATGGTGTAGTAGGTGATTATGATGCAGCTGTAGACTGGACTCTTATAGAGGATCTGCTTGAAAAAGCACCACACACTCCAACATGGATCTCTAAAACCCACAGCGACTACATGCGGTTAGTCTGGGAGTTTGAGTCTCCTGTGCCCACATCTGATGACATGTTCCCTGCGTTCATGAAGCAGATGGCTAAGATACTCACGCTTCAGAAGCTACACGCTGGGTTCGATAGCACCTCTACCAAGTCGTCTCAGTATTTTGATCTGGGCACACACTGGAAACAGATCGGTGTCTCCCTTCCTAAATCAGTAACTCAAACAGCAGCAATCAAAGCGGCGTCTACACAAGCCCCTCGATCTGGGGACGTCGTTATACCCATTGAAGTTGTAGCTAAGGAAGTAGATACTAGATTCCCTAACCGATGGTCCAACCCATTTGAGGTAGGTCAACGTGGTCCATTGTTCTGGATCAACGATGGTATCGAAAGGGATGGTTGCCAGATCGTCGAAGATGGGATCGTGTGTTATTCAGATCGTGCTGGTAAAGGGTTTGTGACATGGGCTGAGATCTTCGGTCGTAAGTTTGTTCAGGACTACGAGGAAGAGAAGGTCGGTAGCTTGCTGAATGACTACTGGTACAATGGCAGAAACTTCTACAAGATGAGCTATGGTCAGGCGGTCAACATCAACGAGTCCCAGATTACAAGGGAGCTCAAGAAAGCTGGGTTCTCTCACAAGACAATAAAGGGTAAGAATACCAGCGAGATTGATGAGGCTATACTAGCTATATGCAATGTTAACAGGGTGAATGATATTGCTCCTGTGATTTTCTCGACTGATAGGATCGTTGAGTTTAACTCCAACCGCATACTAAACACAGCTTGCTTACACCCTACGGCTCATGACAGTGACGGGGACATTAGCAAGTGGCCGTTTATCCACGAGTGGCTTCACCAGTTGTTTGCTAACTGCCAAGGACAACGGCCTACCGTAGAATACTTCTTCGCATGGCTTCAGAGGTTTTACATCGCGGTTACCAACCATCAGCTAACGCAGGGACAGGCTATGCTGTTAGTAGGACCTACCAACAAAGGTAAGTCTCTACTATCGAACAAAGTCATAGCTGCATTAGTGGGTGGTTTCTCAGACGCCAGTGAATACCTAAGTGGCACTAGTCAGTTTAACAAGGACCTAGCTCGAGTAGCTGCATGGGTAGTAGATGACACTACGTCAGCTGCTTCATTCCAAGACCAGCTAAAAGCAACGGAGCTTATTAAGCGTGCTGTTGCTAACCCTCGTATGGAATACATGGCAAAGTATTCCGATGCGATGTCGGTGCCGTGGACTGGTCGAGTGATCATGTCGCTCAACGAAGACGCGAATAGCCTGTCAGTTATCCCTGCCTTAGACTCATCCAACAGAGATAAGATAATGGCACTCAGGATCTCAGAGAATGCTACAAGCAACTTCCCACCTAACCATGTGCTGGAAGAGACCATCGAACGGGAGCTACCACACTTTGCTAAGTGGCTATTAGACCACCAACCTCACGAAGAGATTATGGATGGTCCAGCTAGATTCGGAGTGGTTAGCTTCATTGACGAGAAGATAGCCGAAGCTGCGTATGACAACTCAAGCCGAAGCTCAGTCGCTGAGCTAGTAGACTGGTTTGCCAAGCAAGCTAGGAACTACACAGCTGAAGGCGAGACGGAGTGGCGTGGGACTCTCACAGAGTTCCTCATTGCAACGATGAGCTTTAATGATGGTCGCACTGTGGGTCGTAGTAACAACCCCGAGTTTGTCCGCCGTGGTATGTGTACCATGGAGGAGACCACTAAGACCAACACCAATGTCAGACCAGTAAGGTCGGAAGGACGCGGTGGTGGTAAGGTGTGGGTGGTCAATATCGAAGAGAAATTTGATATCGAAAAGATCGGCCATAAACCTACATCAAGTTTGGCACAGATATAGCGCCAGCACCAGATGGATTAAACTTCACCGTGGGTTTAGCAGCCCCACGGTGAGCATCCATTTCCTCTTCGAGTAATACTCGACAAGTTCCCCAGTGATACTGGGCACGCTCAACATCAGCATTGTCCTCAGCGATGAAGCCGAGTAGTCCATGCTTGAGCACGTTAAGGTTCCCCAAATAAACAATATCCTGTGCGGATCTGAGTGGGACGAACTTACGTTTCATCAATAAGCGTACACTTTTGGATGAATCGGACGGATTAGAGAGCCTGTAGCGGCGATAGCGGGCAACGGCATTACCCTCGCCCCGCGCTAACGTCAGTATGGAGGTGTTCCAGTCACCAGAATCCACGGCAAAATCAACTGTTGGGGCATCGTCCGTGTTAACTGCTACGATCTTGACGTCACCAGCCACACTCTCAAACACGATAGATGTAATTCTAGTTGCATCTTCGTTGGCACCAACCATTGCGGTTGATCCATCTAGCTGAAAAATTTCCTCCCCGAGTTCTCCATTTGTGTTGAGGTAGCTTACAATCACACGACCACAGTCAGGAATATTACCACCCTCTACCATAGGTCTGGCGTATAGCTTGTATTGCTTAGACCTATTGAGGTCGATGATCGAAGGTGCGTATCCGTCATCCACTACGCCATACATGGGATCTGGACCCGAACCCTGAGTCATGGTTCCTCCACCAGTTAGCTTGATATCATGCCACAGGGATCTGATGGACGCGGTGCTGTCATCAATCGTCGCAGCTAAAAGGGACTCTGCACCATCAGGTAACGAAAAGTATTCATGGTCCGTCATGATAGTGTCCTCGTAGACAAGGTCACGCCAGTATCCCATGGAATATATACGTGGAAGAACCATGTTAAGGCTCGTGATAAAGTCAAAATCGGGGCGGACGTAGTCATTTAGAGACTGGTTAATGGCTGATAAAGTGAGAGCGGGCATACGATTAAGAGTAGCAGATTAAGGAATCGGGGTCAAGGTTCAGGATTCGGTTGGATATGGCCATGGGCCATGTGCGTTAATCCCATATGGTGGGGCGAAGTGATCTAGGGAAGTGGGATAGTAACCCTGAGATTCCAAGCACGATTCCGATGCGGTACCAACACCTGCTATTGATGGTCTTCTAAGTAGGCACGTGCCCGTCGCTGCTGCTGCTAATCCTAGTATATCACTTGAATTACTAAAGTAAGTCTTATAATACACTGGAGTAAAATATAATGGTGATGTGCCGAGCGTCACTGTCTGTGCGTAATTGAATACAAAAGGTTGCCCAGAAGCAAAAACTGGTGGACCGAGCTGCCAATCGCTTTCTTGCGACGCCTCTGTGCGGTTATGTTGGAAATAAGCCATGGGTATAACAAGGTCGTGCTATCTTAGGGTGGATATGATCCTTTTGGGTAATAAAAAAATTCAATGTCACCTATCTCAGCTTGGAATACGACAGGATCTGCTATTGTAGAGCTGTCATAGCTTAGCTTAATAAATGGAAAACCCCTTAATTCAAATTCCTCGTATGTGGGCACAACATCTGATACCAATCGCCCTAGCTCATATAGAATAGTGAAAGTTTTCCACCAAGCTTTAGCTTCTGGACTTTCGTCTTCGAGCGCAAATGGGATACATGAGAATAAAACCTCACGAGTGCCGACATACCCATCGCCGCCGTCTTCGCCCGCAAAAGCACTTGCGAAGTAAACTGCACTATAGCGAGAGTCGATTCCGTAACCCAACAAGGGGGCCCCATCTTCATAGTCACCATCATACATCTCAATAACTTTCCATTCATTGCCCATGCTTAGTTCTGTGGCGTAGTAGCCATCTTGTTCTTCAGCATTATAGTTTATGACGGATGCTGTGCCACATAACCTATCTATAGGCTCATAAGGGATCTTTTCTTCTGGGTCCCGTGGGTCTGGTAATTCATAAAACGGCACGTCTCGCGAGTTGGCTAATGCTCCTGTGGATGGACTGTATGTTGGTACTGATCTAAATGAGTTTTGTGAATATGATGGCTTATCTGTTACAGTCGCTTCAGCTTTTAATTTATATGTGTTAAAATACAAATAGCTAATCAAATGCAGAGGCATTGGCGCTATGTATTCAAACGAAGACACGTCAACTTTTTCAATGCAAAAAGGAGGATCAGCATAAAATGGATCTGCAATTTTAGTGGCCATACCCTATATTGGTCTATATGAAGGGATAACAGAACCATTAGCACATTGTGTAGATAACATCAAATTATTACGGGTTACCTGTATTACTTGGTAAGGTGGGGTTGCGTTTGGGTCAGTGGCATCTACTATCTTCGCCAGTGGGTATCGGCTCGTCACGAGGTCTAATGGGGGAACCTCAGTAAATGCATTTTCTGGTGTATATAACCTAAATTGTTCATTAGTAAAGTCTACTGGCACAAAGTCAAATGATATTTCTGTGTCACCTAATTTCATGGGGTTTTGACCTAAAGTCCGTGTTACGAATACTACGCCCTCACCAGTAATACGAATCCCGCTGCTAGCTTCGGTTATGTCCCCCTTTTTAGTCTCTAGGGAACTGGGACTTTCAAAAATACTACCTTCACCAACCAAGGCTACTGTTCTCGTATCGGGAAAAGATGGGTCGGGGACCACAGAAACTTTGAATGGAGACCTGTCACCAGCAACACTAGGCGTTGGCGGGAAGCTAACTAGTGGGTCAGGTTGGTAGTAACCAGTAGGTCCTCCGTTGTAATTAGGATAGGCCATTAAATTAAACTGGTGGTTTACAGGTTACTGTTTTCTTGAGGAACCCCCCTTGGAACGGGGACACTTCGTCTGAGATCACAACATCCACCCATTGCTTTTGTGAGGTAGCAGGGATTGTGTCGTCCCATGTTAAGTATTCCCATGTATCACTTGTAGTGCCAGTAGTACCTTTAAAGTTAATAGCCCCATGCAGACATGGTGGTATACTTACCCTGAACAACGGGGTCACATAGAAAACAGGGGTCGTCTTCAGGAATGGTCCGACCGTTGATTGTTCTGCTGGCGGTTCCTTAGACCATGTCTCACTCACGATAGCTCGGCATGGACCGCTGTATTCTTCCTCAGTGTATGTTGGGAAAAATGAGGTGATCTCGGTGCCATCTCTCTGTCTGAATGTTTTTTTGCTTAGGCCCAATAATACGGCTGGCCATCTTTTGTTGACGGTGCTCTCATACGTAACGGTGGACTCTGGCGTAAATACTGTCCTGTCAATTCTGTATACGACCTCTGTCGAATTATTATACACCGACGTATTTCTTACTTCCTCGTTATTCGCTGGACTTGCATTAGGTGTTATATCATATTTAGTGAATGTTTCACTAATGAAATATTGATTGGTCTCCTTAGCTGAAGTAAACTCTGTCGTGTTCGGGACAGGTGTCTCTTCGTCAATCTGAAACACTTGAACCGAAGATCCTGACACCTCACCTCTGTAAACTGCTCTGATTCGATTGATCTTATTATCGTCATTGGCGACTCCAGTATCGTTAAAATAAGTTCTGATTTGTAGGTGACCCCAAGGTACAGATGAATTGACTGTATACTCATAGGCGGAGTTAGGGTCTATGTCTGTAACTTCATCGACTTGGTATACTTCGGTGGTGCCATCATTGTACACCAATCTAGAATTACCAGTGCTTGTTAAGTTTCCATTAGTAGCGAACTTAGACTTAGTAGTAATCGTGGCGTATATAGTGGACTCTTTAGTCTCTCCGTTATCTGCCGATTTAAATGCAAAATCTTCTACGTCTACTTGGTATATGATTTGGCCCCCACCACGGTAAACCACCCTCGATCTACCAATGCCCCCAGTGACTTCTGAGCTCTGACTATATGTACCAGTTGTCGTTAGTGTTCCGTATAAACGGGCTTCTTTAGTCTCACCAGCGTCTGTGTTGGAAGTGACTGTCGTAGTCTCTTCGTCAACTTGGTAGATGACAATACCACCTCCACGGTAAGCTACACGTGAGCTACCAGTTTCTGTGGCAATGTCAGGAGAAAGTCTGAACTCACTTGCAGTAGTTATGTCAGCAAAGACAGTCTGTTGTTTTGTCTGCCCAGCGTCTGTGTTGGAAGGTAAAGCTGCTACTTCGTTATCAATTTGGTAGAGGATAACCCCACCACCTCGGTAAACTACACGAGAACTTCCAGTGTCACCTGTGACATCACCAGACTGTGCGTATGTACTCCTTGTGGTGATAACTGCAGAAGCTGTTTTTTGTATGGTCTCACCAGCATCTGTGTTGGAACTTACTGTTGTCGTCTCTTCATCAACTTGGTAGATAACAATACCACCTCCACGGTAAGCTACACGTGAGCTACCCGTGTCTGTGTTGATCGTAGGAGAAAGTCTGAACTCACTTGCAGTAGAAATGTCAGCAAAGACGGTCTGCTGTTTTGTCTCACCAGCGTCTGTGTTAGCGGGTAACTCGGCGACCTCGTTATCTACTTGATAAATAGTTACTCCACCACCTCGGTATACTACACGGGAGCTTCCAGTGTCGCCTGTGACATCACTATACTGAGAAAATATGCTACTGGTAGTAATCACGGCAGAAGCTGTCTTCTGTATAGTTGTACCCGCGTCCGTATCTTCTTTGGCTACTACAGACTCTTCACTGACTTCATACACTTGTGTAGTGCCGTCATCATAGATAACCCGACTAGATCCCGTGTCAGTCAGCACATCCCCCGTTGATCTGTAGAACTTATTAGTGGTTATGGATGCATAGATCTGCTCATTCTTCTCCTGACCTGCGGAACCTTCTTTAATAGTGAAGGTGTCCTCGTCCCTTTGATAAATTTGTAGGGTGCCGTCGTCAAAAACAATCTGACTTCTGGTGTTATTCCCACTGACAATAGGCTCCGTTCCTGCTGATCGGTTTGTAGTAATCTTACCGTATGGTCTGGTCTCTACTTGTGATTCGTATTCAAACCCAGTGAGCTCTGCACTTCGCTGTTGCCTCTGCCATCCACGCTCATCAAATGACACGGTGTAATTACCTTCACCATCCTTGTCATCCTCTAGGGTGGACGTTTCAATAATCTTATAGCCAATGTTATACTGGTGCTCTTCTCTAAATGACCACCCTTTCCTAGCATATATGTCGAGGACAACGCTGTAGTATGAGTCTATCTCAGCTGGCGTCTCTTGAGATATCCTACGTGTGGCATACTCGTACTGACCATATTCTGGATCAGATGATCCTACAGATGGTCGCGGGAAAGCTCCGACTTGATCGCGTGGCACGATCCACGTGCGGGTTACAGTTAAACCCCCTTCCTGAAGCGTGAAGTTACCTTCCTGATTCTGGGTGTCTGGTGTCTTGGCGTATATCCGCTCTTCTGAAACATACAGGGAAGAAAGGGTCTCGTCTTCGATTGGACGTTGTAATCGGTCTACGAGCAGGTAGTTACCTGTAAACTTATTCGAGGGGTCAGAAGGCATTGCCGCCCCTACCTCTGGGGAATTAGGATCATATGAGTCACGGAGAACGACGTAGCTGCGACGGACTAAGGATACACGGACTCCTCCTATATCTACAAAGGACTCAGAGAAGTTATACTGGTCTTCATTGAACCTATCGCGGGCGTAGTAATACTTGTAAAAGTCGCCAATGTTGTCGTTGGGAACTGCGGCTACAAACTTATGATCCGTAAATTCTGAGTGAGCTTCCCCAAACTCAGGTAAGGGAGATGGTTCTAGCTTTTCGTTTTTACGATCTACTAACTCATAGAAGACAAAGTCATTCTGGTTGGGCGTCAGGTAAAGAAAAACCCTGCGTTCGTTGGCATCGCCATTCTGTATAGAGGAAACATAGAACCACTCCTCGGATACTTGCTCAATTGTTTTGTGAGAACCTGTATCCTCATCTATGTCCCAGAAACTATTTGACTCATCCGCCAGCAGACTACCTACACTTAAGCTTGATCCCTCAGGGGTCTCGTCACGGTGAAGGAGGTTGGTCGTTGTAAATATATGAGCGCCTGTGTTCTTATCATACGCTGTCGTGGTGATAGGAACTCTCTTTAGGTAGAGACATTTTTCCAGAACGAACATAGAGTCCATCTCGTCTGGGTTTCTCTTTGAAGAAATACCTACTGTTTCGCCGACTCGTGATTGCTCCCTAGAAATTAGGGTATACTCGTCTGTTTCGTCAAATGGGTCTGCCTCTACGATGGGCATCGGCGAGCCCAGTGCTGGGGAATCCTCATCATACTCTGACCGTAGAGTAATATAGGTACGTATTACCTGATCGTAGGTTCCAGACTTGTGGTTAACAGTCGAGTGCTCAAAGTTGTAATCATCCTGATGATCACGTTTAGCAGCATAATAGTAAAAGTAGGTCTGCCCTTCTTCATCTGCTTGGACCGCTTGAGTAAAGAAATGGTTAGGATACTTCCTAAAATCAGGGTGTGGGTCTCCATATTCAGGTATAGATTCCTGAATACGTTGCTTATCTACTTTCTCGTAGAATAAGAAATCTTCGTTACGTGGGCTAACGAAGATAGAGAAACGCTGACGTTGGCTACTCAGAGGCATAGCAACATACTACCTACTATTCTGAGAAAACCAATACAAAATTCTATGGCTTAGCCTTAAGCTCAGCGGCGAGCTTGTCTAGTGAACTACTAAGTTTACTATATGATTCCCTGTGTTCTTGGCGGTCTGCGGTGCGGGCGTCTCTGTCCTCTCGCCTAGCCTGTCTATCTTCTTCACGAAGTAGACGGTCCTCAGACATCATATCTTTAAGGAAGACTCGATGAACTTCATCCCGTTCGTTTATTGTTTTTAGGAATAACTTACTGATAAAATATAATCCACCGACTGCTACGCCTAGGGGTCCGCCTTCTAATATGATAGTTGAGATATCCATGTTATGATAAATTCATGTGCTTCTCAAGTCTAGCGACTCTTTCCTCTAAAGTCAATGGGGGCTTTGTCTGTTGACCAAATCCTAGGTATTTGCACACCCCATTAGCCACTGCACGAGCCATTTTATTGCGGTTATCCGAGTCACCTATGAACTTCTCACCCAGTGGGTTATGTATAAATTCACCCTCCATAAGAACGGCTGGGCAGTTTGCTCTACGGATAACGGAGAAATTTGCTTCTTTATCTAGGTCGCCATCAGACCAATCCATTCTAGCAAACTGTTTGGGAAACTCGGACGCGTGGGCTTCTCCAATACACGTGGCAAGCTTATCGGAGTTGTTGTCTTTCCTTGTGGTAAAGACCTCCCATCCATTGGCAAGCGCACTATCAGCCGAGTTAAAATGGTATGATATAAATAGTGAACATCCTTCAGCATTACATATATCCGCTCTCTTGGTTAGGCTTAGGTATGTATCATTGGTGCGAGTCATTACCACTTCAACAACAGGGTCCAACATGACCTTGATACGTTCACACACATCAAGAGCCATGTCAGATTCTCTCAAACCTGATGGACCTAAAGCACCCACGTCACTACCTCCGTGACCTGCGTCTATGCATACTTTCACTTGCCAGAGTAGTCTACTAGGACAGGCTTGAAGCCCACATCGAGGCCACCTTTAGCAGAGTAATCAATGACTGCTTCACCACCCATTGATTGCCCGTCACCTAAGGTAACAGTGACATCAAAAGGTAGGCAGGAAGAAAGCGATAATGCTAATAGTGCAATGATATACTTCATGAGTATTAGTCTTTCTTAAGAATGTTGATAGCTGCAATTAAGCTGACACCAGCCGTGACAATAGCTTCGATCTGTTCTGGCTGCAACTTGGCACCCACCAATGTAGCGACAACAATAAGTCCCCGCCATGTTGACTCTTGCTTGAGTCGGTTCAGTATTTCGTTTAGGGTCGTTTTCATAATTTAGATTAGTCAATCGTCACTGAGCCGTCTGCTGCTACAGTAGTAGCTGGCTTGGCTGCGACTTTGGCATTGATTGCATCAAGCTCATCTTGCTTACGTCCAGCGAGGGTCGTGTTAAGATATACGATGATGTCTTCATTAAGGGCAAAGATCTCTCCAGCATCAGTTCCGAGTTCGGCAAGCACAGCAGCAGGATCATCAGATGACCAGATAAGATCCCAGCCGTGATTCCACGATTGGATTAATTGGTAAGCCATTTGTGATGTGGCGCGTTTTACTTGCTTTGCGGAGCGTTGTGCTGGTGTCAGCGGGTTTGCTTGGGTTTGGTCTAATACACTCATGTTATTGTTGTTTGTTTGTTATTGGTTACTTGGTGCAGCGGGTCGCCAAAATTCAGCACCCGCTAATGTCTGGCACAATTCCGTGCCTAGAATTTCTTGACTATCATCCACAACAGGCTTCACCTCTTGTCGAATAGTGTGTAGGTCAAGCCCATGAACTGAGTCGTCCTCAGTGGTGGCTTGAGCTACATTATTAAAATCGTGCTTTGGTGCTTCCATTCCGAGGAAGTCCCATACTTGTGCCATTGTCTCTGTAGGCTTAGATGTCAAAGCATCAAACTCCACTAGCAATAGGCGGTCTGCTAAGCCTCGTTGTGCTACGTCTTGTAGGCGGTTGTAGGCTAATCCTAAGACACCACTTTTAGCTAGAGTAACATTGGCTCTACCTCTGACTGATTGTGCCTCAATGTAGTCACCTACATCACCACGCTTGTGCGCTTCTTTACGATGTAACTTCTCCATGCTTGCAACAATCTGGCTGATGTTCCGCACTGGCACTAGAATCTTAGCCTGTCTGCCTAATGCAAACTCTGCCATCTCAAGTAGGCTTGTCCAGCCGCGACCCTTATCAATGATGACGGGCTTGTCAGTATCGTGGTAGGCGTGTAAGGCTGCGTGCAGGACACGCTGTAGGTTCTTATCATCCGCTAAGTCCTTGGATGCCTTATGCTCTAGCCACTGATTCCAGCTATTACGTAGCACGAATAAAGCTTCGTGACACGCGCTTGTGGGGGTGGTGTGGACGTCAGGATGCTGCGCCATGATGTTACTCAGTAGCGTAGACCCACTGCGGGGTAAGCCGCAAATCATGTGTATTGTTTTATTGCTCATGTGGGAGCTATGTTGAACAAATATATTCGGTTATACAATCTTTAACGTGCCGCCATCACTCCAAACGCTTCCGCTTGGCAATCCTGTTGCTGAAGTTGGGATGTTCTTTATAGACAGGTTGTTTACAAATGTGCAGTTGGATCGGTCTGCCGTGATCGTGTCTCCAACGATCATGGCTCCAGTTTTGTAATTTGTGTCGCTGCCGTCACCGCACAAAATTGCACTACGCTCACCACTTGCAGTGTTGTTAGTCCCACCAACAACGGATGAGTACATACCGCTTGCAGTGTTACTTCTGCCAGTACCAACAAAACTGTAGCCTCCACTTGCAGAGTTAGTGCTTCCAGTAACTACGGCATTACAACCCAAACCATACCAATCACTAGCAGTATTATTGGAACCCGTACCAATAAAATTATGTATCGAGCTAGAAGCTGATGTATCGTTATTGGAGCCACCCACAATAACATCGTAGTCGTTTGCAGCATTATTATTTTTACCCCCACCAATAACGCTGTAATTACCAGATGCGGTGTTACCACCACCACCACTTATTGTGCCATTATAGCCGCTTGCGGTATTACTATTGCCGCCAGATACAGTAGCATAATAACCAGATGCAGTATTTTCTGCGCCACCACCGACTGTGGCATTAGTATTGCTTGCTGTGTTCCACTGACCCCCACTAATAGTTGAGCCAGTTCCACTCGCAACTTCTGTTACAGCAGCGGTTTCCATCTGCAAGTTCACCGAGTAATTGCCGTTGGCATTTGGTGCGCCAGCAGGATTATTGGAAGAAGCTGCTTCAAGTTGGTATGTCGCATCAGTTCCTTGAACTGTGCCACCGCCACCACCGCCAGCAACAGTCTGCCAAGAGCAGGTGCCGTCCCCATCTTCACGTAAGAACTTAGCCCCTCCTGTTTCGCCAGTAGAAAGAATCGACGTACCTTCTGGTGTGCCACCGCCACCACCAGCAACTTGCCATGTGCCTGCTCCGTTTGCGTCAGTTGTTAAAACGTAGTTTGCAACCGCGCCTGTTGGCATCTTGAAGCCAGAGCCAACATTTAGGTTTGGAACGTATGCCGTGTCTGATGCGTCAGAAGTTATATTTGCCCCTCCTAAAATCACAGAGCGGTGATGTCCAGTTTGGACTTTGTGACCATCTCCTGCCACAACTGCGCTCTGTTGTGCATCTTCAATGATGGAGTTTTCCCCACCTACTGTAATGCTGTGTTTTGCTACTGAAGTGCTAGCACCCGAAGCTGCCAATCCTACTACATGATTAGCTCCCCCTACTGTGTTTGTGTATTTTGTATTTAGAGTGACGCTTGTTCCACCAAATGCTTCAGCTTCGTGTCCTTTTACTGTCTGACTCAGACCGCCAAATGACGATGAATCACTACCAGTTACTTGGTTTGATCTTCCACCAAAAGTTACAGTTCTGTTCCCCGTTGCTTGGTTTTGGGTGCCTCCAATAGACGCGCTGCTATTACCAGTGGCTATATTATGATTTGCTGAATTTGTTGGGTGTAATGTTGCAATTCTGCCAACTTGAATATTGTTCAGAGTTGTTGATCCGTTGTCTGTGACTGACTCAAGAGTCGGGTCGGATGGTTGCAATGCTGTGCCAGCTAATATCCCTTCGGCTGCTGTGGCGAAGTCACCAGTTGCTGCTTCGGCTGCTGTGCCTAAGCCTAGGCTCGTCCTTGCTGCTGCATTGTCAGCACTCTTTAAAAGGTTGTCTACGTCTGTGGTTACGGTTACATTTGCCATGATATTTTATTTGTTAAGGTTGTTTATAAACTGATGAACCATCGGGTTGGAAATACTTGAAGCCCGTTGGTGAACGGTATTCATCTGTGATGACGGGTGGAAGCGTCCCACCACCACCAGCAATGATGGCTACGGCGCGTGCGCCCATTCTCATGCAAGCTAATCCGATTCCCAGCATCTTACTTAAACTTGGTTGTATGCAGCGACTGAACCAGTTGCCAATGTAAATCCAGTGATTTGACCGTATAGGACAAAGCCAGCAGGGAATGCCACTCCTGTGCCATTGTCACCGCTAGTGCTTAGTTCTTTCCATGTCAGTGATGACAGGGTCGAGTCGTTGATAAAGGCCAAGGCACAGAAATCACCAGTCACGGCTCCCGTTGCTGGGAGGGCGATGGTAGCTCCAGCTTGACCGAATGCTTGCTTTTCAATATTTGAGGTTGCCATAGGAATAAGGTATCAGATACAGGGTTAAAGTTACAGGTTAAATTATCCGACGATCCAGTTTGAACCATTATAGAATACAGGGACGAAGTTTGCACCGCCAGAGGCTACTATCTGACCGTGGTGGTTCGATAGCGCGTTATTAGAATCTGTGACGAAGGCTCTTGCACCAACAAGAGGTGAGTTGGGGAGGTTTGCAAATGTAACTACTGGAGATGAAAGGGTCATATCAGACCCGCTTGCATCCGTATACATTAAATCTTTATTATTAGCATTCCTAACCCATAGTTGACCTTCGGTGCTTATGTCTGGTAAAGCAGAAGTTCGATGGCTAAGGAATAATGAGCTACTAATATGCATCCCATTAGCCACTCGGAAGTTGGCTGTGTTCTCTTGCGTGATAATGTAGTCCACTGCGTTATCATCAGCGTAGGCGAACACTCCATCCAGCCTACCTAAAGGTGCACCAACAGCCTTGACTCGGGTTCCGCCTATTATGCTCCCTCTGCTGTATTCGATGTCATTGTTGTTCCCTCCTAGTATAATGGAGGCACTGACATTCGTACTAGAGTTGTCGTTCCCTCCTAGTATAACGGATTTCTCCATGTAATAACCAGAGTTACTGACGCCCCCGATGATGGCGGCATATCCTCCCCCCATAAAGCCATCTAGGGTGTGTTGCGATCCTCCGAGAACTGCTGAGTTGTATGTCGCTAATGTGGTGTTATTGAGATTCCCAGAGTGAGCAATAACAGCGGAGTTACTATATGTCACACTGCAACTGCTACTTGAAATAATTGTTGAATTGCTTCCCTGATTACTAATTGTGTTACTGTTGCCCGCGATTACAGTAGAATAAGTACCTGATGCACTATTATATCGCCCACCAATCAATACTGAAAACTGACCAGCAGCAACGTCATCGCCGTTACCCTGCATCTGAAGATCAACCGAGTATTCACCTGCTTGATCGCGGATGCGGAACGGTTCCGATGCTGGTATAATATTGTAATAGGTGCTTCCTGTTCCTTGTTGGGTGCCTCCACCACCACCTACGGTTTGCCAACTACATGTTCCGTCGCCGTCCTCTCGTAAGAACTTAGTGCCACCTGTTTCACCAGTAGAAAGAACTGATGTGCCTTCTGTTGCGGAAG
>Ga0102884_1000134_pt1 | contig 15164 bp, 8 predicted proteins | sample Colrivmeta1550A3_FD_84497 | JGI IMG/M metagenome (GOLD analysis project Ga0102884, IMG submission 84497) | Estuarine microbial communities from the Columbia River estuary - metaG 1550A-3 | ecosystem: Environmental > Aquatic > Marine > Intertidal zone > Estuary | place: USA: Columbia River Estuary...
AAACCAGTTGGCAAGCCAGTGGCACTGTAACTGAGGGTGTCGTCATCGCTGTCGTCAGCTGCTACTTGCAGACTGATTACATCTTTGGTGATGCTAGTCTGATCGGAGATTGAGGTGACGGTTGGAGCATTGTTAAAGGCGGTAATGTTCCAAGTGAATGATGTCTGAGCATTCTTGGATGGTGAACCGTTATCACTCACGGTGATAGTAACTGAATACGGGCTATTATCGTCGGCATCGTCTGAAATGGTTCCTGAAATAAGGCCTGTAGACGAGCTGATGGACAACCCTGCGGGTAATCCAGCGGCACTGTAGCTGAGAGTATCGTTATCGCTGTCGTTAGCTGCTACTTGAAGGCTGACCGTATCCTTGGCAGTGTCAGTCTGGTTGGAGATCGCGGTGATGGTCGGAGCGTTATTGAAAGCGGTAACATTCCAGGCGAAAGAGGTTTGGGCATTCTTGGTGGGGGAGCCGTTATCAGTGACGATGACTGTAATGCTATATGGGCTTGCGTCGGCTGCACTGTCAGAGATAGTTCCAAAGATAAGACCAGATGCGTTGTTTATGGATAATCCAGAAGGTAATCCAGAAGCGCTGTAGGTGAGAGTGTCACCGACGTCATCCGAGGCGTTTACTGGCAAGCTAACAACATCTTTAGTAATGTTTGCCTGCGTTGTGATGGGGGTGATGGTGGGAGCATTGTTGAAGGCGACAACATCCCAAGTGAAGCTAGCCTCGGCACTTTGGGCAGGAGAGCCATTATCGGTGACGGTGACGACTACTGAGTAGGCACTGCCTGTCTCGGCTCCGCTAGAGATCGTTCCTGAGATAAGTCCTGTGGAAGGATTGATGAGCAACCCTGCGGGTAATCCAGTTGCGCTGAAGGTGAGGGTGTCTGCCGTGTCATCATCCGAGGCTGATGCTTGGAGATTGACGGAGTCTAGGGTGGTGTTGCCTTGGTCTGCGATGGCATCAATGTTTGGCACGTTGTTTATTTTGGCCAAAGCAATGTGGTTGGTGCTACCTGAGTCGTCGTAAGTGTAGAGGATTTGGTAATCATTTGGCACGCCAGTGATGGAAGCAAATGTGCCATTGAGAGTTCCGTAGGAGGCAATGATGTAGGTATCTTGTGCCGGTGTTGCGAGGCTCGTGATTTCGAGGTTCATGCTTGATACGTCCAGTGCTCCTGCGACGTTCATTCTGTCTGCGTCATTAGCGGCAATTTCTATAAGCAAGGTTCCAGCTTGAGCGTCACCAGCTATTGCTAGTGTGCCTATAGACTGGCCCGGGGCTAATGTTCCGGTTCCAACAACATTGCCAGATACGCTGCCGTTACCGCTGAGGCTGGCACCGGCAGAGACTTGGACTTGAGGAGATCCCGCAAGGGTTATACCAGGGTTGATTTCAAGCATTCCACCATTGATGATGGTATTGCCACTATAGGTTGCATCGTGGGCTAGGGTGAGTGTGGAGCTACCATTCTTTGTCAGTGAGACGGCATTGTCGTAATCTTTAAGCTCACCGCTTATTAAATAGGTGGCGGTGCCATCGCCCTCGATGACGGTGTCATGATAGAGTAGAATATCCAGTGCCAGATCGAATGTGTAGCCATCGCCATCGCCATTGAAGTTGATGCTCGGAGGTGTATCGTTGGTGTAGTTTTCAGCCAGGATAATATCGTTGCCCGATATTTTGGCCGTTTTGCCGCTGTTTGATCCGTTGCCGGTAAAGCTCAGGGTGTTCTGGATAAACTCTAGTCCGGTGTAGCGCGTGAGGTTGTTTTGGGCAATGTAATCAAAGTTACTCTCTGCTGGAAACACGAGGGTGCTGAGGGCGCAAGAGTCAGTGACTAAAAGGGTGTCGCTTGCCGATGATGGATCTTGCCACTGATCACTGCCTGCCCAGAACTGAGGTTCGGTCTGGGTTTGGTCCGATCCCAGTCGGCCGACAAAGATGTTGTCGACTCGGGCGAAGCCGGTGCTGGCGTTTCCATCGAGGGCGAAGAAACGAAGGAAGAGTGTTTTGCCGTCAACTCCGCTAGGAGCCGTGAAGGTGAAATTTTCAGTCTTATAGGCGAGGTTGGTCGATGAGGATGAGTCCTCGGTGTGAATGATGTTCTGTGTGCCAGTGATCGCGTTATCATTGGTCGTAAAAAGCTGAAAACGAATTTTGTCACTATCAACCCAGCTACTAGCATCAAGCCAAGCGTAATCCACGGTGAAGTTTTCGCCAGCAGTGAGTGAGTGTCCAGTATCGATGCCAAAGTCCTTGGACGCGGGATTAGCATCAGAGAGAACGGCGTTCCAGCCGCCGCCGTTTGGGCTGGTGTTGTTGTCTCTGATCGCGTTGATGTTCTGTCCGTTCGAAGCGAGGTTTGTCCACTGATTAATTTGGTTGAATTTGCCCTGATTGCCAGATGTTGCTGTGTTGGATTCAAAGCCTCCATTGTTCACGGCGCTATCATGTTCTCCATTGTTGGCATCGCCATCATCGTAATCGATGAGGATTTTATCTACCCCGCTTGGCGTTGTGACCTCGTTGGGTGCGAAAGTGAAGCTATAGTTGTAGTTGAGGGTTTCATGGCTGCTTCCCTTGGATGGGAAGCGAGGCTTATCCATCTGCACGTCAAAATTTGTTGCGTCTTTGATGAGTTCGTCGAGCTTTGCGGGCTCATCTCCTGCTAGGTCATTGGCTTCCCCTACATCGGATGATGTGTTGAACAGGGTTTGAACCCCATTGGTGCCAATCACGAGTTTCCAATCACCTTTACGTAGGCCGAGGCCGTTGTTGCCAGCAACACAGATGTAATCGTGTGGATCTGAGCTGTCGGTTTCTTTAACACGATCAAGAAGGTTGGAGCCCATTAGTTCAGTAGGGATCGAGTTTCCTCCATGCGCTAACATTGTGGGGATTAAGTCCATCGAGTGGATTGGCTTGTCGTAGATGCTGTCACCGCTGATGCCCGGGCCAGTCATTAGCATAGGAACTCGGCAACCTCCATCATGGGGGTCGCCTTTGTCGCCCCTGAGTGGTAGGTTGACAGATTCGTTTTTCTTGGAGCCCCCGTTGTCGTTGATGAAGATGATGAGTGTATTGTCATACACGGAATCCGAGGTATTTCCGTCATTGTTAGGGTCCTTGAGGCGATCCATGAGTAGGCCGATATTTTTGTCCATGGTGTAAACCATAGAGCAATATTTTTTTCGCACGGTAGACATGCTGTTAAAGTTGGCATAGTTCGGATGGTTGGGATTGTTCAGTAAATCGTAATCCGAGGATTCATACATTGGTGTGTGTGGCGCATTGAAGGCTACATAGAGGAAAAACGGGTAATCTTGGTTAGCGTGCTCGGTGACGTATTCGCGGGCCCGTAGGCCAAATGCATCGGTTACATCTCCAGCCCATTTTGAATTTTGTTCTTCGTCAACGTCGTTGGCGAGGCTGTCATCTTTGTTACCAGGAGACATCTCTCGCAGCCCTCTCTGCCGGTATTCGTAGCTGCCAAATGCGTGGTCATCCATCGGAACATCGTAATCTCGCGATCCGCTTAGCATGCCAAAGAAGTGATCTACTCCTTGCCGGGGTGGTCGATTGCCGGGTATGACAACCTTATTACCGGTGGCGTTTAAAGTGTCTGCCTGAGCTCCAACGTGCCATTTGCCAATTGCTAAGGTTTTGTAACCAGCGGATTTCATTCTCTCGAATGCGATGACTTCATTGTTGGCAAATCCATCGGGCCCGTCTGCAGGATCGAGAGCGTTGTTGATATTGTAGAAATAACCTACGCGCTGCTGGTATGACCCGGTAAGAATGGATCCACGTGATGGGGAGCAAACGGCTCCAGTGTAGGCGACTGAGCAGAGGCTTCCCTGGGATCTGAGTGTATCAAGTTCAGGCGTTAAAATGTCTGTTGTATTTCCTGTGACTTCGTTCATGAAGCCAAAATCTGCGTATCCTGCATCATCGGAAATAATGAGCACGACATTGGGCTGATTCCCAGACGCGAGTGGGTAACAGCATAGAATGCTTAAAATGAGAGAAATTATATTCTTTCGCATGTCAGAGGATCGTAAGGCTTGCTTTAAAATATATGAGATACGTTGTTAATATGAGTTGAATGAAGTATCTCTGTAGTCAGTTATTTGTGTGTGATGCGCCCGAAATTATCTATTATTTAAGACAAACAAATATTTTGGGGCGCAATTAATGTAAAAAATGCCCAAAAAGTGCTGTTAGTGCAAGCAAATTAAACTTTTTATAAAATATAAGCTTAATTGTATTATCAATGCTTATGTCCCTTTTTAGGGAGCTTTTCGCTCTGGAGGTAATGGCGAATTTTAAAACGGCCAAATCACGGGGATGAGGAAGCTCGATACCAGCCAGAGAATAACAGCTAGTGGGAAACCTACCCGGAAGAAGTCGCCGAATTTATAGCCGCCGGCACTGTAAATGAAGGTATTGGTTTGATAGCCAATGGGGGTAGAGAAGCTTGCCGAGGAGCCAAACATCACGGCGATGATGAACGGGATCGGGCTCACGCCGAGGGCTTGCCCGATAATGATGGCAAGAGGAGTGAGTAATACCGCAACGGCATTATTGGAGACAATTTCGGTCAAGATAGCAGCGAGCAGGTAAATTAGGGAGAGCATAATCCATGGGTTCTCGATACCTAGCCCTTGAGTCATGCCAGTGGCGATGAGTTGGGCAAGGCCCGATGTTTCGATCGCCATGCCGAGGCCGAGCATGCCAAAAATCATAAACACTACTTTCCACTCGATCGCTCGGTAGGCTTCTTGAGGTTGAACACAGCGAGTGAGGAGAACGATCATAGCACTAGTTATAGCCAGCTGGACGATGGGAATGGCTGGCACTCCTAGGCGGCCTCCCAGTGCGCCGAGAACCATAAATAAGAGTAATGCGGCAATAGCAATGGGTGCTTTGCTTGGTCTGAGCATGGTGGTCTCGGGTTCACTCAGGTTAATGAAGTCTCGCCGCTGGAAGAGGCTGTGCATTTTATCTGCGGGACCTTGGACAAGAAGGGTGTCACCAAAAGCTAATTTTTCATCCTCGAATCTGTCCTGTAGCGACCTGCCGCGGCGGTGAACAGCAAGGATGAGAACGCCGAAGCGCTGGCGAAAGCCGAGCTCTTTGAGGCTTTTGCCAGTAAGCGTGGATTCAGGGCCAATGATGCCCTCCATGAGCAAGGCGCTCTCGGTGCGGATATCTTCAAGGCCGCTGGCAGCATCGCCTCTGACATCAATACCCTCGGTCTGCGAGATTCCTAAAACACCTTCTAAGTCTCCTTTGAAGATAATCTCGTCTCCTGCTTCAAAAATAATTTCGTTGAGTGGTTGTTGTATTCTGCGGTTGTCACGTGAAACTTCCAAGACTCGTGCTTTTCTGATGTTGGCGAGTGGTGATTGAGCAAAGTTGACGCCGTCAAGCTCACTGCCTTTTCTGACAAAGGCATGAGTGATGAATTCCCGTGAGCTCTGGTTGTCAATGAGTGTTGCCAGTGTGAGCCGCTTGGGGAGTAACTTCCTACCAATCGTCACCATGTAGATAAATGTAATGGCAACAAAAACGATTCCCAACGGGGTGACTGAGAACATACCGAGGCTGTGAATGCCGTGTTTCTGAGCAACGCCAACCGCGATTAGATTTGTCGAGGTGCCGATGATGGTCATGGTTCCGCCGACGATCGCAGCGTAGGAGAGAGGGATAAGGAACTTTGATGCGATGAAATCCCGTCTTCGGCAAATTGCCAAAACGATGGGTAGAAAAACAACGACCACTGGGGTGTTATTTACGAAGCCAGATAGAAGGGCAACAACGCCCATCATAACAACGAGCATTCGTAGAGGGGATTTGCCTGCTATTTTTTCGAACCAATTGCCAAGAGCCTCAATGACCCCGGTGCGCTCTAAGCTGGCGCTGAGGATAAACATGCAAGCAACCGTGATGGGTGCTGGGTGAGAAAATACCTTGAGTGCATTTGCCGAATCATCGGGGTCGACACTGAGGATGCCTGTCATTACACAGGCGAGAAGAGCCGCCAGAGCGGTAAGCTCAACAGAGATCCATTCCCTGGTGAAGGAAATGAAAACCACCACCACTAATATGGCAAGAAAGGCTTGCTGCCATGTTTCAAAGATCCACATTACAGTCATATTAGACTAATACTGGTAGATCTTACCAGAAAACTATGTGGAAGTTTGATGCGTAGGATACTATCCTACTCGGAATACGATACGTGCTTTGCTGGTGTCGTATGGAGACATTTCCATTTTGACTTTGTCACCAACAACCAAGCGGATGAAACGTTTACGCATCTTTCCTGAAATGTGAGCAAGAACTTCGTGTCCGCTCGGGAGCGCTACCTTGAACATGGTGCCTGCTAGGACAGATGTAATGGTGCCTTCGACCTCTACAGCTTTGTCTTCACGACCGTCGTCTTTTTTTACACGTGGCCCGTAGTTGTGCCTGTTGCGGCGGCGTCCTCCGCCACCACGTCCTGGTCTTTTTGGTTTTCCTGCGATAATTATGCTCCTTTGTTGATTGAGAATACCCTGACGTGCTCGTGAATGATATACGCAAGGCGGCGACATCATCTTGATTTAAAGGCATAGCGCAACCTTAAAGTCTGAATTCATGGATGAGAATGAAGTTTTCTTTCGCATACGAGGGTGAGGTTTGTAAGGTAGAAACTTTCGCCTTTAGTCTCGACTTTTTTAGGTCTGCATCTAGGTTGCCAATCTCAAGCAGGTGATTGTCGTGCTCAGATTCAGTTGTATATCAACATCTGGTGAGCGAAGGAGTTTACTCAAATCGTTTTGAATCATCTCGCTGCGATCTGCCCTCCGTGGTTTTTTGCACCTCTCTTTATTGCTTATTTTTATTTCTGACTACTCGAGTTGGGTGTTATCGAAGTAAGCTTTGCCCCCTACATTATTTACTCTTCTATTTCACATTTATGAAAAACTTTTCAGATCTCGGCCTATGTGCGGAGCTCGTTCGTGCTGTCACGGACAAAGGATATGACACGCCGTCACCGATTCAAGCAGAGGCTATCCCTGCCGTATTAAAACGCCGTGATGTTATTGCTGCTGCGCAGACTGGTACCGGTAAGACTGCCGGCTTCACTTTGCCGATGATTCAGATCCTGAGTGACATGGATAGCGAGAAGCCAAGGCGAGGGCGCCCAGTGCGCGCGCTCATTTTGACTCCGACACGAGAGCTTGCCGCGCAAGTGCATGAAAATATACGCACCTATGGTGTTCATACCCGCCTTAAGAGCTCGGTTGTCTTTGGTGGGGTGAAGATTAATCCGCAAATTCGCCAGCTTAGAGATGGGGTTGATATTTTGGTGGCAACTCCGGGGCGCTTGTTGGATCTATGCCAGCAAAAAGCTTGCCGGCTGGATGAGGTGCACATGTTGGTTCTGGATGAAGCTGACCGCATGTTGGATATGGGTTTCATCAATGACATTAGGAAGGTTGTTAAATTACTTCCTAAGAGGCGCCAGAATCTATTGTTTTCAGCAACGTTCTCAAAAGAAATACGCTCGATGACTCGTGAGCTGTTAGTCAATCCTATCACGGTTGAAGTGAGCCCTGAAAATACTACGGCAGAAACAGTAAAGCAAAGAGCCTACCGATGTGATGCGGGTGCTAAAGCGTCATTATCAATCGAGCTCATTAAAGAAGGCGGCTGGGATCAGGTGCTCGTATTTACACGAACCAAGCATGGAGCTAACCGGCTGAGTAAAAAGCTAGATCAAGCGGGTATACAATCGAGTGCGATTCATGGCGATAAGAGCCAAGGTGCGAGAACAAGGGCATTGCAGGGATTCAAAGATGGCAAAATACGAGTTTTAGTGGCTACTGATATTGCAGCGCGTGGACTTGATATTGCGCAGCTACCCCATGTGATCAACTACGAGATACCAAATATTCCTGAAGATTATGTTCACCGGATCGGAAGAACAGGCCGAGCAGGAAAAGAGGGCGAGGCGATATCGTTGGTCTGCAACGAGGAAAGACCGTTTTTCACTGCTATCGAAAAATTGATTTCCCAGCGTGTTAAGTTATCTGATGTTGAAGGGTTTGAGCCGCAAGATTGGCCAAACCGTGCCCCAACGGCTAGCGAGGTTCAAAAAGCCGCGGCCCAAAGGAAAGCCGCTGCTAATAAGGCGCGCGGCCCGAGAAGACCGCAGCAGTCAAGCAATCAAAAGCGTAGTAACCAAGGCAACGAAAAATCAGCAGGCCAGCAAGGCAGGCGTTCTGGTAGCTCGGCAGGTGGTCAATCGGGGAGCAAGTCATCTAGCCCTTCTGGTAACGGAAGGCGACGCTCATTCAGACGTAGAAGCCGTTAATTCGGCTGTCATGCTGACAATGTGCTGAAGTCGTGCTGAGCTTAACTGGGCTTAACTGGGCATTGGCTCGCCGGTTACACGTTGAGCTTTTTTCGGCTGTGATTTCTTACCCAAGATCCTCTACATTGGCATAAAGTGCCCGGATATTAAGAAGTGCTTTTTCAAGTAAGCCTGCTTCATCTTTTGTCAGGTTTCCCTGAGTCTTAGCGGCGAGCATTTCGAGTGAGTCTAGCACTGTGGCGGCAGCTTTTAGGCTCACGCTTTTTTCTCCCGTTGCTGGGTTCGGCAGCTGCCCCAGAAAAAGCCCAGCGTTCTGCGCCTGGAGATAGACGAAATCATTAAAGCGGGTGTCTGGTTTTGGTGTCGTTGACATGTGTTTGCTGTGTTGGTTGTTTAAATAGAGAATTAATATTACGGGCTTACGCTGACGATAACGGGTTCGTTAGAGCTAAAGTATTTGCTGGCGGCTGCTTTGATGTCAGCGGAAGTGAGTGCGCGAATGGCATCTGGAGCTTGCAGATGATGATCTGGAGGAAAGCCGAGTAAGCTGTCGATAGCACTCAGTCTGGCAAGTGAGCTTGGCTTCTGGTTTGCCAGCGCATGTGAGGCTAGCCAGGTGGTTTTAACGCTTTCCAGTATATCATCAGGAATACCATCTGCGGCGATTGCGTGGATTTCCTCCAATAGATGTTTCTTGGCAGTTTCAAGCTGATCTGGTGAGGTGCCCAAGTAGAATGCGAACATGCCGGTGGTGGAACCATGGAACTGTGTGGCTGATACGTAATAAGCCAAGCCTAGCTCTTCTCGAATTTTTGTGAACAGAGGGCCTGCCATATCTGTGCAATAGTCATTAATAAGCTCGAGAGCGAGGTTGTCTTCGTCATGTGCAGAGGCACCAGTAAAGCCAACGGTTAAGACGGCTTGTTGTTTGTCCAGTTTAAGTTCGTGACTGCTGGGAAGGGGGATCTCTTGCGTAGGATGGGTGAGGCGCTCTCCGCTTGGCAGATTTCCTAAATACTTGTTGGCTAGGTTGACGGCCTCGTCAGAAGTGACGTCACCAAAAATAGCGATCACGGAATTTTTGGCTGTAAAATAAGTATCGTGGTGAGAGCTGAGTTTATCACGATCTAACAGCCTTAGTGAATCTTCTGTGCCGGAGGAGCTGAGGCCGTAGCCACTTGTTCCGAACAATGAGGGTCGCAGTTGTTTGAAAGCTACTGAAAGAGGGTCGTTTGCCTGCTCGCGAAGTCCTGCAATCATTGCTTCACGCTCACGCTCGAGTGAGTCCTGTGGTAAGAGAGGGTTGGAGATCATGTCGGCGAGTATTTCCATGACCGGCTCAATGTCTGGGCTGAGGCATGAGGCCGAACTTAAGGTGGTGTTGTTGCCGCAGCTGACACCAAAACTCGCACCCATGCTGTCCATGCTGGATGCGATTTCTTCTGCACTTCGGGTAGTCGTTCCTTTCGGCATCAACTTGCCAAGTAGGTTGTTGATGCCGTTGTTAGCAGGGGTCTCAGATGGGAGGCCAGTGAGAGTCGCCATAGTTATAGAAACCGTGGGGAGGCGGGTGTCTTGCTGGGTAATTAATGTCAGCCCATTAGCTAGAGTGTGGGTGCTCATTTCTCCCCGCTGTTGAGTTGAGCTGGCAGTCGTGCCTGCTTCTTCGCTGTTCTCCGGATCTAGAGAGGTGATGGTGAGTCGTTCCGTGGTGAGGTGGGTTTGAGCTGCGCGTTGGATGTCTTCAGTCGTGACCTCATTGAGCAGGTCGACATAATCCCGAGTAAAATCGAGATTGCGCGTTTCATGCCAGTTGGATGCGAGGTCTGAAGCCCTGCCAGATGCGGTGGTTAGAGTGCTGAATTGGCTGACTAAAGCCATGCGAGTAGCTTTGGCGATTTCCTCAGATAAATCCTCATTTTTGAGGGACTCAATCTCGTCGAGAATAGTTTGCTGTAACTGGTCTCTTTTGGCGTGCTCGGTGATCGCAGATACGGCAAATAGTCCGGGGCACTCTGGATCGGTCATGCACCAAGAACCAATATGGTGGCAGAGGTCTGTTTGTTCACGAACATTTTGATACAAGCGGCTGGAGCGACCTGTTCCAAGGATGATGGAAAGAAGGTCAAGAGCGGGTGTGTCAGGGTGATCCATTGCAGGCACTTGCCAAGCTAGGGTGAGTTTGCTTGCTGGAATGGCAAAGGTCTTTCTCCGACTACGTAAGCCTTGCTGTATAGGCTCTTTGTAAATGGTGACAGGATGAGTAAAGCTACGTGGGATTTCGGTCGTGATTTCCTCAAGGATGGAGAGCATCTCACCTTTGTTAAAGTCACCAGAGATACTGAGGAATGTATTCTCTGTGGTGTAACGCTCTTTGTGGTAGTTCACCATGTCATCATGGCTCAGTTGGTTGAAGAGCTCCATGTGTCCTATCACCGGTTGGCGGCGAGCATCATGAGCATAGGCAGTTGAATAGAGTAGGCGACCATTGCGGTCATCTGGGTCGTCCATACCCATGTCGATTTCACGGCGGATGACTCCTTTTTCTTTTTCAAATTCATCAATGGGAAAGCTGGGTTTAAATACCATCTCGGTAAGTACTTTGAGAAAGGTTTCAGTGCTCTCGGAAGGGCCATCGATGTAATAGACGGTCCGGTCAAATGTCGTGTATGCATTCCACTCACCGCCAGCTGCCTGCACGGTGTCCGATATTGCTTTTCCATCATAGTTTTCGGTGCCCTTGAAAACCATGTGCTCCAGAAGATGTGATAGGCCGGCACCCAAATGACGCCCTTCGTGAATACTGCCTGTTTCTACCCATGCTTGTGTGCTGATGACTGGGGCTGATGAATCGGAATCCAGAATAACAGTAAGACCATTTTTTAAGATGTGGCTGGTGGCTTTGCTAGCAGGGAATTGCATGGCGAAAACTTGGGTGGATCGCTTGTTATATGCAAGGATGGAATAATGGCTCCAGCAGGCTCATGTTATAGAATTTAGTTGCAAGGTTCTGGATTGAATATAGAGTATTCACGTCTGCTGTGTGCGACCACTAATGGTAGTACGCCCGAACCGATAGACTATACCTGGGGGCGGCCCCTACGAGCTGATGTCATGCCTTTTTAGGAAGACAGAGGAGCGGAGGATGTCCCCAACCTATTGAGTGCACGGAATCGTGGCTCATACACCATGGACGGCACAGCGGATTTTTTTCTCTCGGATATACGATCACTAAGATGCGATCACTAAGATGCGATCGCTAAGGAAGCACTTGAGTGCAGTTTCAGATCCTTCTTGTCAAATCTCGGTGTTGCGGGTGCTCACGGGAGATTGCTTTTATCCTAAAAAAACGGTGTTATTCGGGAGCAATCTGTGGACAATGCGCCTGTGTCCGGTGATACAAACAGTAAGAATTCTAAAGCAGCCACGGTGAAAACCGAGGTCTTGAGGTTAAATGATGAGCCATTTAGCCTCAAATCTGGTGATGTGTTACCGGGGATCGAGATTGCTTACCAAACATGGGGCGAGCTCAATGCGGACGGATCAAATGCTATTTTGCTCTCTCACGCGCTCTCAGGGTCTCATCACGCCAGTGGTTATAATCCTAGTCTGCCAGAGGCTGGAGAGCTATGGAAAGAGGAGCTGCATGCAGGGTGGTGGGACGAATTTATGGGGCCTGGTAAGGCGTTGGACACTGAACGGTTCTTTATTATTTGTGCAAACTACCTTGGCGGTTGTTATGGAACGACTGGGCCGCGGTCGGTAAATCCCGATACGGGTAAAGCGTATGGATCAAAGTTCCCCCAGCTTGCAGTATCTGACCAAGTTAAAATGCAGGGTAAATTACTCGATGCGCTCGGAGTCGATGTGTTGCGAGCTGCCGTTGGCCCATCCGTTGGAGGGCTAGTTACACTCGCATTTGCGGCACTCAACCCTGGGCGGGTAAAGACCGTGATTCCGATTGCGAGTGGGCTCAAGACAACCGTGCTTAACCGCCTCATTCTCTTTGAACAAATACTGGCGATTGAAAATGATCCTTACTTTAATGGTGGCGATTACTACGACGGGCCACACCCAGATTATGGCTTGGCTCTGGCAAGAATGATTTCCCATAAAACCTTTGTTCATTTGGATGCTATCGAGCAGCGTGCCCGCAAGGAGGTGCGGCAGGATAAAGAGGCATTGGCATGGTATAAGGTTCAAGATACGTTCCAAAGCTATATGCTGCACCAAGGTAAAAAATTCGTGAAGCGTTTTGATGCGAACACTTATTTACGCATTATTGATATGTGGTCGCGCTTTGATGCGTGCAAAGAGGTAGGGGTTGATTCCGTCAAAGAGCTGTTCAAAAAATGTGCCGAGCACAAACAAGAATTCTTGGTCTTTAGTATTGATTCTGACTTTTGTTTCTATCCTGAGGAACAAGCTGATATCGTAGCTGGGCTTGAGGCTGCAGGAGTTGATACGATGCACATTACCGTGCATTCCGATAAGGGGCATGATTCCTTTTTGTTGGAGCCGGCTCTCTATACTCCTCACATTACTTACGCGCTTTCAGATTAGCTCGTATTTTGGTGAGAGCTTTTCGTGAGCCTAACTTTGGCTCGATTAGTCTTTGCATCTGCGGATGCTTGTTGTGTAATGGTATTGATTTAATCCATTTTTAATTATGCAAGCTACTCTCCATGAACCGGATACCTCACAAGATTGTGCACCGTTAACTAATGGAAGGGCCCTGAGTGATTGCTTGGTAGCCAATCATAAGCTTAGAGAGCTGATGACGACAGAGCTTCGACAGGCTGGTTTTGAAGTCGTTCCTAACTCGAAGGCCAATGCCGAAACCGTGCACCTGCCTGTTGATCATTGGATTGAAGTGGGGGCACTATGCATGCTTGCACAGTCGGATAATGCGGTTTGTCTGATCGATAAGCGTGGTGACCTCGTCGCATGGAAGGGGCTAGAAAAGCCGAAGCGATGCGGTAGTGATATTATTACTGAAGCTTCGTGTTTTAGGATTAAGTATCCATGGGATCTCTTACGCCTTAACGAAGAGGTGTTGGGGATGTTGGATAGCTCTGAGATATCGGGTGATATCCATCCTTTGGCTTATGTTGACGGTCATATTCACTTGGGTAAGGGTTCTAAGATTCTTCCTGGCGTTTACATTGAGGGTAATGTGATCATTGGTGAAGACTGCCAGATTGGACCTAATGCTTATATTCATGGTAATACCTCTATCGGAGATCACTGCAGTATTGGCAATGCCGTTGAAATAGCCAACTCAGTCATCTATCCACATACACATGTGAGACATCTCAGCTTTGTTGGAGACTCGATCTTGGGTTCTCACGTTCAGCTTGGTGCCGGCACGGTCGTTGCAAACTATCGACACGATGGGACTAATCACAGATCTCTTGTGCAGGGGAACTTAATCGATACTCAGCGTAAAAGGTTCGGTGCTGTGATAGGTGATGGAGTAAGGACAGGGGTCAACACCTGCGTTTACCCTGGTCGTAAAATAGGACCTGGGCGCATGACCAACCCTAACGCCACCGTGGAGAAAGATCTGATGTCATCAAGGATAACAGGTAGAAACGCGGTGAGCTTTCAGATCTGAGGAGTGCCGTTTGAGTTGCTGCCATCTTCTGTTAGCTCTCGTGGAAGCTCTCCTCCGTGGCGAATGTCTGTTGACGTGATTTCAAAAACAATGTCTTCGGCTATGTTCGTGGCTAATCCACCAACACGGTCGAGCCATCTGCAGATTAAAACAAGGTCCAGATAGTCTCGGTAATGGGCGGTTTCTGTTTCAAGTTTTCTAGAGAAAAATCGTGATGTTTTCTTGTGTGTTTTCTTGAGTTCTTTTTGTTGCTCAATGACGCTAAGTGCTAGCTCTGTGTTGCTATCAGCATAGGCAGTGATGGCGTCAGCTAGTAAAGCTGCCGCTACTTGATAGAGGCCTTCGATGCGTCCCACTTCAGGTATTTCTTCATTTTTTAGTATTTTTCGTGATCGCTTGGCGATACTCACAGCTTGGTCTGAAATACGTTCTAAATTGGTAGATGTCTTCATGGCCCCAATGACCATCCGTAAATCAGTGGCCACGGGCTGAAAGCGAACGATGATTTGCATGCCAAGATTGTCGATGAGGATTTCGAGCTGGTCCTCGTCTTCGTCGTCTGCAATAGCCTGGTTACAGAGCTGTTTATCTCGCTGGAGTAACCCGTTGATCGTATTTTGGAGGTTTCTCTGGGCACCTACAGCCATGGTGAGAGTTGTTTCTCTAAGTTCATGTAGTGCTTGGTCAAATGTCGTGAGTATGTGTTCGCTGGGTTGCATGGGATTAAGTTGGTGAAAATTTGGTTGGGCTTTGCTCTACCCGAATCGTCCAGAGATATAGTCCTCTGTTTGTTGGACGGACGGACTGGTGAAGATCTTTGAGGTAGAGGCATATTCGATGAGTTCGCCAAGATAAAAGAAAGCTGTTTGGTCTGAGATACGGCTGGCTTGTTGCATGGAGTGAGTGACTATCACAATGGTGAAGTCTTTCTTAAGTTCAAGCATCAGCCCCTCTACTTTCGCAGTGGCAATGGGATCAAGTGCGGAGCAAGGTTCATCCATCAGGATGACTTTGGGGCGGACGGCTATCGTGCGTGCGATACACAGGCGTTGCTGCTGCCCACCCGATAGACCAAGGGCGCTATCCTTGAGGCGGTCCTTAGCTTCGTCCCAGAGGGCGGCACTTTTCAGGCTGCGTTCAACGGCTTCATCAAGCACACTCTTCTTTTTAACT
>Ga0102884_1000150_pt1 | contig 14321 bp, 10 predicted proteins | sample Colrivmeta1550A3_FD_84497 | JGI IMG/M metagenome (GOLD analysis project Ga0102884, IMG submission 84497) | Estuarine microbial communities from the Columbia River estuary - metaG 1550A-3 | ecosystem: Environmental > Aquatic > Marine > Intertidal zone > Estuary | place: USA: Columbia River...
CTCTCCTTGAGGCTCTCCAGACACTTGAACAGCAGCGCCTTGCCAATGCCCGTGCCACGTGCGTCCTCACCAACACCCGTAGGCCCAAAAAACCCGCGTGCCGTGGTCTCATAACAGGCAAAACCAAGAACCTCCTTATCCCTCGTCGCAATATAACAGCTCACCGGCTGGCGTGACAAAGCCACCTTCACCTCACTCTCCCACTTCGGGGAGAAATGCTCAGCCACCCATGCCGCCACAATATGCCGCTCGTAAGCCCGGGCACGACGCAAGGTGATCCCCTGTTCCTCCACCCCCGCGTATATCTCACCCGCATCGGGCAGCTCGTATAGTCTTACCAGCATGTCAATCATGCCCCATTACTATATCAATCCGCGATGCGTGTCCAATCCAGATGGCAGCCACTTCAAACTAGTTGAAGTGCACAGTTCAAGATCAAGCCAAAACAAAGAGGCGAGATGATCGTCAGCCTAGAATGAATTTGGCTGACAAGATCGATATAACCCTACCCACGCCTCCTACGCAGTGCCATCACTAGGCCTCCGAGACCAAGAAGAGCCGCAGATGAAGGCTCTGGGACAACTGCTAGAACCTGAAAATAGGATACATCATGGAACGTATTAGACCCGAATGACAACTTTTGTCGGTAGCCAAATGCCTGCGCACCAGCAATCGTTGGGCTTTTCGGCTCGTCGCTTATAAAATCATCTCCAGCTGAAAGTTGGCTTTGTCCAGATGGTGTATTACCATAGGGTGTATACTCATACCATGTAATGTCAGATACATTGACGTTGCTGGTGTCATCACCCCAATTAGTGCTGTTGCCTTGAATGTACCAATCTCCAGCACCGTCTTGCATGACTAATTGGTATGTAGCCTGCTCCAACGCACCAGATCCCTTAGAATTGAGACTAAACGTGTAGTCGAGAACGGCCGTCATCGGAGAAAAGTCCTCCCAAATAACGATCGAATCTATATTATCACCAGAGATTGTGGCAAAAGTGATGCTGTCACCAGCATCAGGTCGATCATTTTCTACATTAATCGACCAAGTGTCATCTGATCCAGCTACGTTAAAATCAGGATTGCGCCCAGTTGCGTTAGGGTAGTAGCTGGCGCCTACTGCTGGACTGTCCACCACATCTCCTGAAACAAAAGTAGTGTCAGTGGTGACAGATTGGGTGCTTGTGACGATGTTCGTAGCTCCGGCATCCTCGCCCCACTGAACGAGGGTGATATTGGTGGCTGCAGGCAACACAGCTGCAGAGAAGAGGAACGATGTGGCTATAGCTAATGGCTTAGTGGTCATGTTGAAAGATTCAGTAAGAGTTGAAGATTAAAAGATGAGTTTGAATTATGTAGTTGAAGTATATGTCTATATCATGATGGAGAAGTGCATCACACACTCTCCGCAAACAGATGGTAAATGATCTGGCGGACAAAAAACAACCTTTTTTTCAGAAAAAAAGGTTAACTTTTATTAATTATATAATAATCGAGCTTTAAGCCACTTTTGTTGAGGATTTTACATCAACATTGTGGGCTCACTCTATTGCCCGATGAGTTCCTCAAACGGCCAAGCCTCAATACTTTCCTGGCCCCGAATGACATCCGTTAACACGGGAACTCCCGTCAGATCCTCGGCAATGCCCTTGTTGGTGATCGCCGCTGTATCGAGCTCATCTTCGAGATGGTTGAACACCAGTCCAGCTGGCTCCACTCCCGTCGCCCGCATCGAGTCGACACTGAGCAAGGTCTGGTTGAGTGCTCCCAGCCTATTGCCAACCACAAGGATGGTTGGAAGCCCAAGCTCCTTGGCAAAATCAGCTACCATATAATCTTTAAGAATGGGCACCTTCCAGCCCCCCACTCCCTCGACAATGACTACCTCGTGCTTGGCTGCAAGTTGATGGTAACCCTGAATCAGCGGCTCAAGCTCGAGCTCTGCATTCTCAAACATGGCAGCCACATAGGGAGCAGCGGCCGTGCGCAGATAACAAGGGTTCACCTCATCAAGCTCCAAGCGATCATCTGAAGCAGATAACAAGGTGTAGGCATCCTCACGCCCGCCACAACAAATCGGCTTGTAACCGACCGCGTCCACTCCCTCAGCACGTAATGCCTGGATCACCAGCGCACTCACGTAAGTTTTGCCAGCACCTGTATCCGTGCCAGTCACAAAGATTCCTTTCATCGTGTTCGATTATAATTGATCACCTACCCACCTCACTTGCCCCAGGGCGCAGTGCACCTGGATTCTCTCTTTTCAGGATATAATTAATCAGAAACCAGATCGCTATCGCGACCAGGAGCGTCGCCAGCTTCGCCGGCCAATTCTTTTTCAGCATCTTCTTCATTGTTATTATCCTCGGGTAAAAAAATAGCTTCCATCCTCGTGCGGAACTCATCCTTCTTGAGATTGCGCTCCAGCTTACCATCTACACAAATTGAAATCTGACCGGTCTCCTCACTGACGACCACTGCCACACAGTCGGTCTCCTCAGTGATACCAATCGCAGCTCGGTGACGAAGGCCTGTGCTTCGGTCTTTCAGCTCACGAGAGCTCACTGGAAATACACATCCCCCACCCGCAACTCGGTTTTTAGAAATGATCATTCCTCCATCGTGTAGCGCCGTTTTGGGATGGAAAACCGTAAGAGCAAACTCGGGTGACAACACAGCATCTAACTCGACACCGGTCTCCAGATGTTCCTTGAGCGAAATCGCTCGCTCAAAGGCGAACAAGGCCCCGATTCTTTTCTTGGAAAGCTGGGTGACTGCATCACAGAAGGTATCCAGAAACTCATGCTTCTGAGTTTTTGAAAACATGAACAACTTACTACTGCCTAGACGCGCCAGTGCGTTACGCAGCTCTGGCTGAAAAATAATGATTAAGGCCAATGCCATAAGAGCCAGCACCTTGTAGAGAACCCACCAAATAACCCGCAAATCAAGCAGCAATGACAGCAATGACAATACCACCAGCACTAGCACAAGCCCTACTAGTATCCTTGCACCACGCGTCTTCCTGAATGCACTATAGATCTGGTACAACCCGATCCACAGAATCAAAATCTCTATCGCTGAACGCCAATTATTCTCGAAAAAATCCACTTAACTGGGGTGACCATAAGCAGAAAACCTAGCGCTGGAAACTTCAATCTGCGATCATCACGCATAAAAGCCCGCTAAAAAAATCTGTTCATTCCCTCATTTCTATTTAAACCCCCCATCAAGCAAACGTTACATCCGTATGAGTGAAAACAACACCTTTCAAGAAATAGCCGACGCCATCCGCGCCCACGACTCCTTTATCGTCCTCAGTCACATCCGGCCCGACGGAGATGCGATCGGTTCCCAAATCGCCCTTGGCCATGCACTTGAGCAAATGGGTAAAACCGTCCATTACATCAATGAAGATGGCACCCCCGACAACCTAACCTTCCTACCAGGTAGTGACAAGGTTCAGACCCCACCTGCTGATCCACTCGATGTTCAGGTAGCTATCGCTCTGGACTGCGCTACCAAGCCACGCCTCGGAGACAATGCCCTCAACGCCGCAAGCAAGGCCACACTCTGGATCAACATTGACCACCATGTCTCAAATCCCAAGTATGGTGACCTCAACCATATTGATTCTGTCTCCCCCGCCACAGGCCAAATACTCTACAACCTAATCACGGAGCAAGACCTTCCTTTTTCTGAGCTCACCCGTGATGCGATCTACGTTGCCGTATCCACCGACACCGGATCATTCCAGTATTCCAACACCACAGCAGCAACCTACGAAATGGCAGCCGACTTGGTTCGCCGCGGCATCGACGTCGGCACCATCAATGCTCTCACCTACGACAACAACCCTTATCGCCGCATCGAGCTACTCCGCTCCCTGTTAAATACCTTAGAGGTTGAGCAAGGAGGCAAGGTCGCCCATTGGGAACTCCCCAATAGCGTTAAAGAAGAGCTCAACCTCAAACCTGAGGACAGCGAAGACCTCATCGATCTCATCCGAGGCATTCAAGGTGTCATCGTTGCCGCCTTTTTCGAGGAGCTTCCCGATGGTAAAATCCGCGTGTCACTGCGCGCCAAGGACAGCTCAGTGAATTGCAGCGAGTTGGCCCAGCGCTTTAAAGGTGGTGGTCATGCACGTGCTGCTGGTATCCGCATGCCTGGACCACTTGCTGACGCACGCCAGCAAGTACTATCCGCTATCAGCGAAGTCCTCTAACGACTGCGCTTTTACTCTTACTCGATACACTTAAGCGGTATCCAGCTTCCATTCATTCAGTCTATTATCCATGCAACCTGATCCCAATGCTCCCTGTGGTGTCCTACTCGTTGACAAAGAGCCGGACATGACCTCGCACGATGCTGTCGCCATCTGCCGACGTCAGCTTAAATTCAAGAAAATCGGCCATTGTGGCACACTCGATCCGATGGCTACCGGACTGCTAATGCTCGTCATAGGTCGTGCCACCAAGATTCAAGATTTGCTGATGTCAGAGGACAAGCAATACCACGGCACTCTGACTCTTGGAGCCACCACCTCATCACAAGATAAAGAGAGCGACATCCTCGAGCAAAAAGAGGTCCCGCCCTTCACCGCTGAGGAAATCGGTGCGGCCTTCGATCATTACACCGGCAACTTCGAACAAATCCCTCCAATGGTCTCTGCCATTAAGAAAAACGGAGTGCCACTTTACAAACTCGCCCGCAAAGGCATCGAGGTAGAGCGCAAACCTCGTGCCATCTATGTCACCGATTACTCCATTAATAGTATCGCTCTTCCCGAGGTCGAGTTCACCGTAAACTGCTCCAAAGGTTTTTACGTAAGGACCTACGCTCACGACATCGGTCAACACCTCGGCTGCGGAGCCCACCTCTCAGCACTCCGCCGCAGCCGCTCTGGTAAATTCACCGTGGACAAGGCAATGAAAGCTAGTGATCTTAAAACAGCCAGCGCAGACGATATTCGCAACTCTCTCATCTCTCTCTCTGAGATTTCCCTCATGCGTGGAGCGTGAGGGTCATTCTAAATTCACTATTCTAAATTCACTATTCTATCCATGGACTATTCCACTCTCATCTCCCAACGTCGCGAGCGCTTCGCCGAAGTGGAGCAGCTTATCACTGACCCAGACTTGTTCTCAGATCAGAAAAAAGCAACCGAGATAATGCGTGAGCACCGTCGCCTTAAGGAGCTTCTGGAAATGTGGGATGCGCTCGAATTAGCCAAGAAAAACCTCGAAGAGAACCGGGAACTCGCCAAAGAGGACGACGAGGAAATAGCGGAAATGGCCAACATGGAAATCCCCGACCTAGAGGCCACCATTGAGAAGCTCGCCCAAGACGTACAATACTCTCTACTTCCTCGTGACGAAGCCGAGGACCGCGACGCCCTACTCGAGATTCGTTCCGGTGCTGGTGGTGACGAGGCCGCGATCTTCGCCGGTGAAATGATGCGCATGTATCAGCGCTACGCCGAGCAGCGTAACTGGAAATGCGAACACCTCGATTCCACACCATCAGAGGCAGGCGGCTTCTCCAAAATCGTCATTAAAATCACCGGTGAAGAGGTCTTCCGTTTTATGAAATACGAGTCCGGTGTCCACCGCGTTCAGCGCGTCCCTGCCACCGAGACCCAAGGCCGCATCCACACCTCCACCTGCACGGTCGCCGTCATGCCCGAGGCCGAGGACGTTGACGTACAACTCAAGATGGAGGAGCTAGAAATCAAAGCGACACGCTCTGGGGGCCCTGGCGGGCAGCACGTCAATACGACGGACTCCGCAGTGCAGATCACTCACCTCCCCACCGGCATTCAGGTCAAGTGCCAAGACGGCCGTTCTCAGACCCAGAACAAGGAAAAGGCACTCGAAATCATTCGCGCCAAACTCTTTGAAGCCAAACAACGCGAACAAGCCGAGCAATATTCTGCCCAACGACGTTCATTGATCGGCTCAGGTGACCGCTCGGAAAAAATCCGCACCTACAACTTCCCACAGTCACGCATCACCGACCACCGCATCGGCTTCACCACCCACAATATGGACGGCGTCTTCGACGGTGATGTTTTTGAGCTCACCGAAGCCCTGCAAAAAGTAGAAATGGCTCAGAAGCTCGAAGAAGCAGGCATGAAATAACAGGTTGGCACACTGCGGCCAGCCCCTCCCATGCGCTCATGCCTTTGAATCTGTCCCAACAAACGCCGGCACAAGCCGGCACAAGCCAGTCATAAGTCAGCTGCAATACAAATCAACAAATCAAGATATGTAGATTTGTTCTTGTTTTCCCCTGTTTTACCGCTAGATTCCGCGCAACCACTCTTTTTTATCACAGCCCATGCCACGCCCTGACGCCACTGCCGAACTCACAACTGCGCTTGAAGAGCGTATCCTCATGCTCGATGGAGCAATGGGCACGACCATCCGAGGCTATGGCCTCACCGAAGAAGACGCCCGCGGCGAACGCTTCAAAGACATCGACAAGGACATCCTCAACAATGGCGATATCCTCACACTGACACGCCCCGATGTCATCAGTGACATCCACCGCCGCTTTCTTGAAGCAGGTTCAGATATTGTTGAGACCAACTCATTCTCAGCGACCTCCATCGCTCAATCCGAGTTTTTTGTCGAGGACCCTCGTGAGTCTGGCAAAGGTCGTAAGGACCCAGAGTTCTATCAGAAAATCATGGATGATCCCTTCCTCAAGGATCTCGCTCATGAGCTTAACGTGGAGTCAGCTAAATTAGCCCGCGCAGCCTGCGATGAAGTTGCTGAAGCCACCGGCATCAAACGTTACGTGGCCGGAGCTATCGGCCCGATGACTGTCGGCCTCAACAACGCCGCCGTCGACCCCGATGATCCTGGTTTCCGTACCGTTATTTTCGACCAAGTCTACGAAGACTACAAGCGTCAGATACGTGCTCTTGTAGAAGGTGGGGTCGACATCCTGATGGTAGAAACCATCTTTGATGCTCTCAACTCCAAAGCTGCCTTGGTCGCCTGTCAGGATGTTTTTGAAGAAGACGGCTTCAACCTTCCGGTCATCATCTCTGCAGCCGTTGGCCGAGGTGGAGAAACCATGATCTCTGCCCAAAAAGTGGAAGCACTCTGGAATGCAGTCGCTCACGTCAAGCCGCTCGCCGTTGGCCTGAACTGCTCGCTAGGGCCTGATGAAATGCGCCCCTTCATTGCCGAGCTATCGCGCTGTTGTGAGGCCTTCGTCTCATGCTACCCCAATGCGGGCATGCCCGACCCACTCTCGCCAACAGGCTTCCCTTTCTTACCAGAGGACATGCATGATAAGCTCAAGGACTTTTCCGAGTCTGGCTTTATCAACTTTGCAGGTGGTTGCTGCGGTAACACGCCTGAGCACATCGAAGCGATCGCTCGCGCTGTCAAAGATGTGGCCCCACGTAAGCGCCCTACTATTGAACCCCTGATGCGCCTATCAGGCACGGAACCCTACAATCACTCTGAGGATAAAAACTTCCTAATGATTGGCGAGCGCACCAATGTTGCTGGCTCCCCCGTGTTTAGGAAAATGATCCAGCAAGGTCGCCTAGAAGATGCTCTTGCTGTAGCTCGTCAGCAGGTTGAAAATGGCGCTCCTGTAATCGATATCTGCTTTGACGATGGCCTCATCGATGGCGTTGAGATGATGACCCGCTTCCTTAATCTCGTCCAGTCTGAGCCAGACATCACCAAAGTTCCGATCACCGTAGATTCTTCAAAATGGGAAATCCTTCACGCTGGTCTGAAGTGCCTTCAAGGCAAAGGTATTGTTAATTCCATCTCTTTGAAAGAAGGCGAGGAAGCCTTCAAATCAAATGCCAAAACCATCATGAAATTTGGTGCTGCAGCCGTAGTCATGGCCTTTGATGAAAAGGGACAGGCTGCCACCTATGAGGAAAAAATACGTATCTGTGAGCGTGCCTATCGCATTCTTGTGGATGAAGTGGGCTTCAATCCTCAGGACATCATTTTCGACCCCAACATCCTCACCGTCGCCACCGGTATTGAAGAGCACAACAACTACGCCGTCGACTTTTTCAACGCAACCAAGTGGATCAAAGAAAACCTTCCTGGCGCCAAAATATCTGGTGGAGTTTCTAATGTCTCCTTCTCATTCCGAGGCAACAACCCTGTCCGCGAGGCGATGCACTCCGCCTTCCTCTACCACGCTACCAGAGCCGGTATGGATATGGGTATTGTTAACCCTGGTATGCTTGAGGTTTACGATGAAATAAAGCCTGAGCTTCTTAAGCACGTAGAGGATGTCCTACTCAACCGCGACCCCGATGCTACCGAGCGCCTGCTCGACTTCGCAGAACAATTCAGAGGTATTAAAAAGAAAACCCTCGCCGAAGACCTCTCATGGCGTGAGACCACGGTAGAGAAGCGCCTCGAGCACGCCTTACTGAGGGGAATCGACACTTTCATTGTCGAAGATACCGAAGAGGCACGCATCAAATACGAAGTGCCCCTCAAGGTCATTGAAGGTCCACTCATGGATGGCATGGGTGTTGTCGGCGACCTCTTTGGGGCCGGTAAAATGTTCCTTCCTCAGGTGGTGAAATCCGCCCGTGTGATGAAAAAATCTGTCGCTCACCTCGAACCTTTCATGGAGGAGGAAAAGCTGATCAAGGTTACCGAAATCGCAGCCGACTTGATGGCCAAAGACAAGGATCTCGAAGAAGTTCACGCTATCGCTAAAGCAGAGAAATCGATGACAGCAGGTCGTATCTTGATGGCCACCGTCAAAGGTGACGTGCACGACATTGGCAAAAACATTGTTGGTGTAGTTCTCGCATGCAATGGCTTTGAAGTCATTGATATGGGCGTCATGGTTCCCTGCGAAAAAATATTAGAGGTAGCAGCCACCAAGCAGGTAGACGTGATTGGTCTCTCCGGCCTGATCACACCATCACTTGATGAGATGATCAATGTCGCCAAAGAGATGGAACGACGCGAACTTAGCACACCCATCCTCATCGGTGGTGCTACCACCAGCCCAGCCCACACCGCTGTAAAGATCGCACCCCATTACTCCGGCCCAATCATTCACGTGCTCGATGCCTCACGCTCGGTGCCGGTTACCACTTCTCTGCTTAGTGACCATGGTTGTGATGACTTCATCAGCAAAAACGAGGAACGACACGAAAAGCTTCGTGCCAATTTCAACAAAAAGGACAAGCCTACGATCAGCCTCGCTAGAGCACGGACCAACAAGAAGCAAATCGATTGGAGTTCTTACCATCCTCCCGTGCCAGAATTCACCGGCACGCGCATCATCAAGAACCAGTCACTGCGTGAACTTGTCGATTACATTGACTGGACCCCCTTCTTTCACAGCTGGGAACTCAGAGGTGTCTGGGATCGGGAAACCAAAACTCTCAAGACAAGAAACGCGGAAGCCGCCAAAGTTGCTGACAAGCTCTATCAAGACGCTCAAGAACTTCTCGAAAGCATTGTAGAGAGCAAACGTTTCACCGCCACAGGCATCTACGGATTTTATCCTGCCCAAGCAGATGGTGACGACATCGTTCTTCCTGAGCACAATGCCACCTTCCATACCCTGCGCCAGCAGACCGAAAAACAATCAGGCAAGCCCAACTACGCCCTCAGTGATTTCATATCTGATACCCACACAGACCACCTCGGCGCCTTTGTTGTCAGTATACACGGAGCAGATGAATGGGCCGCCGAGCTGCGTGATGCCCATGAGCTTGATTCCGCTATTATGGTTCAGGCTATCGCTGACCGCTTAGCCGAAGCCTTTGCTGAACTACTCCACCACCGTGCCCGTGTCGCCTGGAGCTATGAGCGCCCCAATGAGTTCAACCATAACGAGCTCATTCACGAAAAATATCAAGGCATACGTCCCGCCCCCGGCTATCCAGCCCAGCCAGATCATACCGAGAAGCGCACTCTCTTTCGTCTACTTGATGCCACTGCTGCCACTGGCACTGAGCTCACCGAGTCCTGCGCCATGCATCCAGGAGCTGCCGTTTGCGGCCTTATCCTATCTCATCCAGAGAGCCACTACTTCGCCATCAGCGAGCTGCAGAAGGACCAAATAGAAGACTACGCCGAGCGCAAAAGCTGGAGTATCGAGGAAGCCGAAAAGTGGCTTTCCCCGTGGATGGGTTACTAACGTGGGCCGCACACTCGCGATCAACGCAAGTGTGCACAAGTTGACTCAGCTACCGAGCCGAACTCATTAGGCGCACTAAACGTAAGCTAAAGCTCCAGCTCTAGATTCGATGGAATCACTGTTATCGAGTAATTCCTGAATCGGATCCCAACGAGCTGACATGAGCGCCTCACGAGCAGAGCCTGGCATAGTCACCTTAATGATCGTGTCACCGTAACTGGCGGTCATCGCATCAAGATCAATGCTGACCTCAAGCTTAGGATTGGCCTGAACAGCAGCTCCAAGTGCTTTGATCTCCTCAGCGGAGGCACATACACATGGCATGCCAAGTCCCGTAGAGTTGCCAAAGAAAATCTCTGCAAAGCTCTCCGCGATAACGGCATCAAAACCGGCACGTCGGATCGCCTGTGGCGCGTGCTCCCTTGAGGAACCGCAACCAAAGTTTGGACCAGAAAGCATGACACTCGCCCCCTGAAACTGTGGATCATCAAGAGGGTGATTCAACGGCTTGCCATCAGGGTCAGTGCGCACATCGCGGAACAAACCCTCAGCAAGATCATCAAAGGTCACACAACGAAGGTAACGCGCAGGGATGATGCGGTCGGTATCAATATCTGCACCTGGAATATAAACGGCAGTGCCGGAAACTTGAGTAATGGATGGAATAGACATGGTCTTAAAAAATCTGGTTAATATTAGTTTACGGAGAACACCTCACGAGCATCGGCAATTTCACCTTCGATTGCTGCAGCTGCCACCATCAGTGGGCTCATCAATACAGTACGACCGGTGGGACTTCCTTGACGACCTTTAAAGTTTCTATTCGAGGATGATGCACAAAGCTCATCACCCTTGAGCTTATCAGGATTCATCGCAAGACACATTGAGCAGCCTGCTTCACGCCATTCGAAGCCTGCATCGATAAAGATCTGATCGAGACCTTCTTTTTTACAAATCACAGCGGTAATCTGTGAGCCTGGCACAGCGAGAGCCTTGACACCTTCAGCAACCTTGCGACCTTTTAAATACTTAGCAACTTCACGGAAATCAGAAAGACGCCCGTTAGTGCATGAGCCAATGAAGGCAACATCAACGTGAGTTCCTTTGACCGGAGCACCTGCAGGAAGCTTCATGTATTCAAGAGCCTCTTCGATACTAGCGCGCTCAACCTCATTCTTAGCCTCAGCAGGGTTCGGGATTGATTCTGAGATAGCCACTCCTTGATCGGGAGAAATACCCCACGTCACCGTAGGTTCGATATCCCCAGCATTGATATTAACGACATCATCATACTCGGCATCGGCATCAGATGCGTAGGACTGCCAGCGATCAACCGCAGCATCCCACTGATCTTCCTTCGGTGAGTAAGGGCGATTTTTGAGAAACTCAAAGGTAGTAGCATCAGGGTTAACGTAACCACAGCGGGCTCCACCCTCAATGGACATATTACAAACCGTCATGCGTTCCTCCATGGTGAAACCATCAAAAATACTACCGCCATATTCGTAGGCGTAGCCAATACCACCATTAGCACCGAGTAACCTGATAATGTGCAGTGCTACGTCCTTTGCATAAACGCCAGGACTCAATTCGCCGTCAACATTGATGCGACGCACTTTCAGCTCCTCCATGGCAATTGTCTGTGTTGCCAATACGTCGCGCACCTGCGTTGTGCCGATACCAAAAGCAATAGCACCGAAAGCTCCGTGAGTAGCGGTGTGAGAGTCTCCACATGCAATTGTGGTGCCTGGCTGTGTGATTCCCTGTTCAGGTCCCACCACGTGCACGATGCCCTGCATACCAGATGCGAGGTCAAAATAGGTGATGTCAAATTCTTCAGCATTCTTGCGCAGTTCTGTGATCATGGCATCAGCCAGAGGATCCGCAAAGGGACGCTGCTGGTTATCGGTAGGTACGATGTGATCCACTGTCGCAAAGGTGCGCTTAGGATATTTGACCTTCAAATTGAGGTCACGTAACATGCCGAATGCCTGCGGACTGGTCACCTCGTGAATCAGGTGCGTACCGATAAATAATTGAGTACGACCATCCTGAAGAGTTCCGACGGTGTGCTCGCCCCATACCTTTTGATATAAGTTTTTTCCCATGATTCTTGATTTGCTGAGGGGGGGTAATAGCGCATCTGAAACGAAACGCAAACATGGATTGCTCTACTCCGTCATAAAATCCTAGCGTCTCAAAATATAACTAATCCCCCTGAAAAGGGGCACGCAGGGCCGCGCTACATAAGGAATGATAAGAAACCAGCATATAGAAGGAGCAAGCTCAGGCCATGTTGCCGGCCTATTTCCCTACCGAAACTATCCTTCGTCCGCTCCAAAATGAGCCAAAGGTTTCACCAAGCTGGCTGGCAGAGGGAACTGACGATTCTGAATTCCTGGGGCAATCTCAGCACAACTTTCATAACCCATCCGCATCATTTCGAACTTCGCATCCATGTTATCGATGTAATGCAAAGCCATCGCCTCTGGCGTGCGTGGCAAAGTTGGCGAACCCCACTCGTGAGTGCCGTGATGGCTTGCAATTAAGTGTAGCAAATGCAGGTGAATATCTGCCGTTGCGGGCTTAAGATCTCCCCATCCTTTTGCACATGGCTTTTCCATTAAATCACGCCAGAGTTTATTGACTGCCTCAATACCAAGTGGAATGTGACCGAGCATCTCACCTGGCATCGTAAAGGGCTGGGTAAAACCGACTTCAGGATAATTATTTTCCCACATCTTACCGCAATCATGAAATAAAACACCCGCCACCAGTAGGTCGCGGTTGAGGCTGGTGTATACTGAACACATCGCCTCCGCAGCCCTCATCATTTGGGCGACATGCTCGACTAAGCCTCCACGGCGCGCATGATGATTTTTACGAGCAGCTGCTGATCTCCTGAAACGGTCACTATACTGGGCGACAAATTCGGAACAAACCTCAGCCAATCTAGGATCTGCAATCTCACCGAGCATACGCTCTATATCAGCCCAGTCATTATCCTGCCTTACTTTAGTCTCAGGGTCACCAGCAAGAAACTCAGCACTCTCTGTCTCATTGAGTAAACCCATATCCCACTTACCAGAATCTACGCCATACTGATTTTGGGTCCAATCCCCGCTGAAACGCAAGAGGGTGCCGTCGGCTATTTCCTCCAAAGCACGAAATTGTGGCAAATTATCCCACACCTTGAGCTTCATCTCACCGGTGCCATCGACCAAATAAATTTCAAGAAACGGCTTCCCGCCTTTGGTCTCGCGTTCCACTCTGCGCTCAAGCTGGGCAGCGAAACGAGCTGATAACGGAATACTGCCCGTGTTTTGCCTTAGTGAAGAAATAGTAAGATGCTGCACACCCTCACGCTAAACAATCACACAAGTGACTCAAGCACTAATGGCAGACCAAAAGTCACTCTTTCATCAAGCTCAGTGCGGCCTCGGAACGACCCTAAAGCGGTAAATCGTAGCTCCGACCGTCGGCACCTTCAAACCAGCGCACATAGGCAAGGTTCACAGTCGCAAAACCGCCTGGTGTCGGGTAATTACCAGTGAAATACCAGTCTCCGCACGGCCCTTTAATACAGGCACGCAGATTTTCAATTGTCTGATAAACCACCTCCACATCTCCACTCCAATCAATGTCCTCGGGGCTGACCATGCGGCTAATCTCTTCAGAAATTTGCTCATCGGAGAAATCTTCGTAAATACGTTTCACCTGATTGATGCGCTCACCACTCGGCTTTTTGAGCTCAGCTTTGCAGGCTTGATACACCTGCTCGAGGAGCTGGTTGTTTCCATTGCGCTTGATGAGATTAATCGTTGCCTGAAAAGCGATAAACTTACCCAACTCCGACATATCGATACCGTAGCAATCAGGATAACGGATCTGCGGGGCTGTTGAGCAAATAACGATCTTGCGTGGATTGGTTCTGGCGAGGATTTTAAGAATCGACTCCTTGAGGGTTGTACCACGCACGATGGAATCATCCAACGCAACGAGAGCATCGCCCTCTTTCACCAAATCATAGGTGATGTCATAAACATGGGAAACCAGCTGCGCCCGGCCTTTTTCTTGGGAAATAAAGGTGCGCATCTTGATGTCCTTATGCACCGCTTTCTCGCCACGTGGCCAGTTGCGCATGATGAGCCCATCAAGCA
>Ga0102884_1000165_pt1 | contig 13824 bp, 9 predicted proteins | sample Colrivmeta1550A3_FD_84497 | JGI IMG/M metagenome (GOLD analysis project Ga0102884, IMG submission 84497) | Estuarine microbial communities from the Columbia River estuary - metaG 1550A-3 | ecosystem: Environmental > Aquatic > Marine > Intertidal zone > Estuary | place: USA: Columbia River Estuary...
AGAAATTAAGTTCAGCAGCTTGAACTTTCTCAAATTGTTTTTTCTTCAAAATTAAAAAAACTTGTGTTAACAACGCAACAAAACAAAAAGCTAAATACCCAACAATCCGTACTGGATTTTGTAATACAATTTCAGTTTCTTCTTGTCCAAATCCCCCAACATTAGGATCAATGTTTAATGGTTGGTCAGTTTTTACAAAATCACCTTGTTTAACAAGTAACGTTAAACCCGTAGGCACTACTTGCGATGTCTTTGTTCCATTAGAACTAATAATTGTAATATTTGATTCATTTTTTTCAGAAGTTATTATTTCCGAAATTTGTCCAGCTTGTACAGCGCCAAAACTATTTATATTACTTTTTTCACCAGTTGGATAAACTTGACCGCGACCGCGATTTCCACCCGCATATACTGGATAAGTTAAATATTTAACATTTGAATCCTTGTCTGGATCCGGTGACACAACTGGAAATACTAATTCTTGATGAGTTTTTCCTGCAATAGGACCAACTACTAAAATATTATCTTTCTCAGTACTATAAGGAGAAATGAATACCCCTTTATTTTTTGCTTTAACTTCTTGTGAGATTTGATTTTTAGCGGCTAATTTGAAACCTTTTGGTAAAATTAAAATTCCACCTACATTTAAATCTGCTTTTTTACCATTTGCACCTATCTGTTGACGATTTAAATCATAAGGTACTTTTATTTCTACGTTAAAAACAGAATTAGGAAGTACGGCTTGAGGAGCTTCAATTTCAATCGCTTTCTGATTTAAATGACAATTAGCACAAGCTAGTTTTCCATTCGCTGCACGTGGATTCGCATAACCTTGTTGAGCAAATACCGGATAAGCAAAAGAATTTTCGATGCAAACATCAAATAAACTGATAGCAATCATTAAAGTAAATAAAAGACTTTTAAAAAACTTGTTAGTTGCCATGAATTAAATACTTTTTAAGTATATATATATATATAATAAATTAATTTTTTATTAAAAACAGAATACCTACGCCGGAAAAATATAATATTAATATTGCTATTGATAGCAATAGTTGTGTTAGTGGATCTGTCGAAGGAGTTAAAATTGCTCCAATAATTGTTGAAACTAATATTATGTATCGCCATGCAGCTAACATTTGGTTAGCTGAGACAATATTGAGTAACCCTAATAGAATTTGAATAATTGGGATCTGAAACGCTAATCCTGTGCTATAAAAAAGAACCAAAATAAATTCAAAATATTGATCAAAGGACCACAAAGGTTCAATAACTTCACTACTGTAATTTAAAAAGAAATTTAAAGCAGCAGGTATCAAAGCGTAATATGAAAAAAGTAATCCTAATCCAAATAAACATAAAGAACTAAGAAGTAACGGCAAAATAATTTTTGTTTCTTGTTTAGTTAATCCAGGTAATAAAAATAAGATAAGTTGTCCTATAGCAAATGGGCTACCAAATAGTAAACCTGTATAAAAAGAAATTTTTACAGTCGAAATGAAATATTCGCCTGGTGATAATTGAAAAAATTTTATATCGTTAACGGGTAATTCTAATATTCTAACAAGAAATTTTACTTCCAAGAAAGCTATACAAGTTATAAATAAAATTACCCAAAATATATGAAAAAAACGTTGTCTTAATTCTTCTATATGTTCTGAAAATGGTAATTCTAAGGTTAAAGTCACATTATTTTGAAAGTTAAAATCGGAATTTGATATCATAAGCTTTGATTTTGTAGATACATATATTAATAATAGATATATAATATATATCTATTATTAATATAATTAAATCAAAATCTCTAAATAAATTTTTATAAATTCAGAGAAAGTTCTTAGATACGATTATAAGAACTTTCCAAATTTTTATGATAAATAATTTAACGCTTCAACACGTGCAGTGGCTTTTTTTAACTCAATTGCAGCATCTAATTTTGCTTTACTTGTTTCAGCATTTTCAATGGCTAATGTGGCTTTTTCTAATTCTTTAGTTACTTCACTTAATTCTAAAGTAATAAGTTCCTCAACATCATTTACTAAAACAGTTACACGGTTCCGATCAATTTCAGCTAAACCACCACATAAAATAATTGGTGTCCATTTATCATTAAGTTTAATTCTTAATAAACCAGTATCTAAGGCAGTAATAAGTGAGGCATGACCATCTAATACCCCAATTTGACCTGTTAAACCCGGTAAAACGACTTCATCGGCTGTTGTCGAGCAAATAACTCTATCCGGAGTTAGTACTCGAATGTTCATAGTCATAGTTTTTACTCCTTATTTTAGAGTTTCTGCTTTTGCAATCGCTTCATCAATATTACCAACAAGATAAAAAGCTTGTTCTGGTAAATCGTCTAATTCACCAGTTAATACCATATTAAAACCTTTAATTGTATCTTCTAAGCTTACATATTTACCAGGAGAACCTGTGAAAATTTCAGCTACAAAAAATGGTTGAGATAAGAAACGTTCCACTTTACGGGCTCTAGCAACGGTTAATCTATCTTCTTCAGAAAGTTCATCAATTCCTAAAATTGCAATAATATCTTGTAATTCTTTGTAACGTTGTAATGTTTCTTTTACTGTTTCAGCTATTTCATAGTGTTTTTCTGTAACAATACCTGGCTGTAACATAGTTGAAGTTGAATCTAAAGGGTCTACTGCGGGATAAATACCTTTGGCTGCTAAATTTCGAGATAACACAGTTGTCGCATCTAAATGAGCAAATGTTGTTGCTGGAGCTGGATCGGTTAAATCATCGGCAGGTACATAAACGGCTTGAATTGAAGTAATTGAACCTTGAGTTGTAGATGTAATACGTTCTTGTAAGGCACCCATTTCTGTTGCTAATGTCGGTTGATATCCTACGGCTGAAGGCATACGACCTAATAATGCTGATACTTCAGAACCTGCTTGTGTAAAACGGAAAATATTATCAATAAATAATAATACATCCTGTTTATTAACATCACGGAAGTATTCTGCCATAGTTAAAGCTGTTAATCCAACACGCATACGTGCTCCAGGAGGCTCATTCATTTGACCATATACTAAAGCTACTTTTGATTCTGCGAAATTTTTCTCATTAATCACGCCAGACTCTTTCATTTCTTCATATAAATCATTACCTTCCCGTGTTCGTTCACCAACACCCCCAAAAACAGATACGCCACCATGTGCTTTAGCAATATTATTAATTAATTCCATAATTAATACAGTTTTACCTACACCAGCTCCACCAAATAAACCGATTTTACCACCACGACGGTATGGTGCTAATAAATCAACAACTTTAATGCCAGTTTCAAAGATTGATGGTTTTGTTTCTAATTCAGTAAAAGCAGGAGCATCTCGATGGATTGGTAAAGTTTCATCAGAAGAAATATCACCTTGTTCATCTACAGGTTCACCAATTACATTAAAAATACGACCTAAAGTAGGTGTACCAACCGGAACACAAATAGGAGTACCTAAATCGAGAGCTTCAGTACCACGCTTTAAACCATCAGTAGAACGCATAGATACTGCTCGTACTTTATTATCTCCTAATAATTGTTGAACTTCAACAATATTACCAATCCCATCTTCTGTCTCTATTTTAATTGCACTATAGATTGGTGGTAATTCTCCATCAGGGAATACAATATCTAAGACAGGACCAATAATTTGACTAATGTAACCTTTATTTATACTCGTTTTTACCATTTTGACTTAACATATTTAAATATTTAAGAATAAATATACTTTCGGTGTTTATCATACTATTCAAAATAATAACAAATTTGAAATTTATTAACTATATAACATTGTACAACAAAATCGTTTGAATTCTTGAATTAAATATTCTAAAAATTTCATTTAATGGTTCATTAAAAAAAATTATCAGATGCCATACGACCTGTTGTCTTTAACCAATTTTGGGCTTCAATATAGTTATTTGGAGCTAATTTTATAGCTTGACGCCAATATTCGGCTGCTTTATCAAATAGTCCTTTAGCAATTTCTAAATTTTGTTGTTTTGAGGCTTTTATACCTTGATAATGGTATATAACGGCAATATTATTTAATGCTTGCGGAAGGTTTAAATTTAATTCTAAAGCTTGGTGATAATATTCTAGGTCTTGAATATATTCTCCATTACTTTAGTAAATTAATCCAATATTATATAAAATATAGCTTCGATCATAAGGATCTTCTTCTAATTGTAAGGCCTCATAATAATTTTCTAAAGCTTCAGCATATTCTCCTTCCGATTGTGCCGACATTCCATCTCGATAATAAAAAAAAGCCTGTTTCTCTTGTTTACTCGCTGGTAAAACTTTTAAAAGAATATCTGCAACTACGGTAAATGTTTTATCAATAAAATTATCATTTCGTTGACTACGACCCATTCCTTGTTCCTTAAAGTAAATTGGAGTAAATTTATGTGAATAAATAATAAAAAAGTTATTCTATTAACCAATTTAATAGAATAACTTTTCTATTATTTAAATAGAATTTGATTCTACAAAAGATAATAATGATAATATTCTTGCTCGTTTAATAGCTTTGGCTAATTGACGCTGCTGTTGAACAGTTACTCCAGTAGCACGTCGGGGAAGAATTTTTCCTTGTTCTGTGATAAATAATTTTAATAAATCAATATCTTTATAATCAATTTTTTGATTTAAGCTAAGAGGTGACATTTTTTGTTTTGATGTTAACATAATTTATTTAATTTCTTTATGTATAGTAGCTTTATTACAATGTGGACAATATTTTTTCAATTCCATTCGAGCAGGATTATTACGTCGGTTTTTTTGAGTCAAATATCGAGAAACACCTGCAGATTGTTTATGATTATTAGATCGACATTCTGTACATTCTAAAGTAATTAAAATTCGAGTACCTTTATTTTTTGCCATATAAATTTTTTTATTTTAGTATTCTTTTAATATAGTGCCTAAAATTTTTTATCTTATCAAGGTTTTATAAAAATTCTCTTCAAACCTTGATAAGATAAAAAATTTTAAAACAAAAACTTCAAATTTTTTATCAAATCTATTATAGTTAATTAGATTAATCTATTATCTTTGAAGAATTAAATATACTTCATTAAAAATTAAAGGAATATTCAACACTATATGGCTAATAATAAATCTGCTTTAAAGCGTATTCAAATTAACAAAAGAAACCGTCTACAAAATCGTTTTTATAAAAGTTCCGTTCGCACATTAATTAAATTATTTTTAAAACGTCTAGAAACTTATAAAATTTCTAGAGATCCAAAAGATAAGTTTCAAGCTCAAGTATTATTAAGTACACTCTATAGTTTAATTGATAAAGCTTGTAAAAAAAATATTTTTCATAAAAATACAGCGGCTCGTAAAAAATCACAATTAGCTTTAAAATTAAAAATTGATTAATCTCTATGTCTAATTGAAACTTTTAGAAAAATTTTTAGTTAAGAAAATTTTAATAAACCATTCTAAATTTTCTTAACATTATTTAATTTTTAGGAATTAAAAGTTATCTTTATTAACTATTAATTAAAATTTATTTATAACATAGATTATGAAAAAATACCTCAACTATATTACAACTTTACCTGATTTTATTGAAATGCAAAGAGTTAGTTTTTGTTGGTTTCTTTCTCAAGGCTTAACTAATGAACTTTCTAATTTTTCTTCAATTTTAGATTTTAGTGGAAATATTGAATATTTATTCTTTGGTCAAGAATATAAACTAGTTAAACCGATTTATAATTCATTAAGTGCAAAAAGATATACGAAAAATTATGTTGCACAATTAATAATGCCGATTGAAATGCGAAATAAACAAACAAATACTACTCTACGGCAGGGAAGACTTCCTATAGCAAATTTACCTTTAATGACAACTTCTGCTACATTTATAATTAATGGATGTGAAAGAATTATTGTAAGTCAAGTTATTCGAAGTCCTGGTATTTATTTTGAAAAAAATAAAAAACAACGAAAACGAAAATTAAATAAATTAACTTTATCAAATGATTTTCATAAAATACGACCTTTTACGCAAACAGCTTTAGGTCTTCTTAAAAACTCGGATCTATTGTCTCTCTCACCAATACTTAATGACCCAAAATTTTTAAAAAAATCTGATAGGAAACAAAAAATTGCTACTGATTTAAAGTTTCTTGAATTCTTCAAAATTTATAAAACTGTTTCGAAAACTATCGAATTGAATACAAAAAAACAGAAAATAAAAATCTTTTTAAATTGGTTAGAAGTTTCTAATAACATTACTTTATTTACAGACAATAGCCAAGTACAAGAAATTCTAGACTTTTTACAGTCTTTTAATAAGCTTTTGAAATTTTTAATAAAGTATAAAATTTTACAAATTATACTGACTGTTAAAAACCCTGATTATGTTAACGATAATTTATCTCAATCTAGGTTTTTAAGTAAAGAATTACAAATTTTTCAAAAAAAAAAATTTTTTAAAGTAAAAAATATAGTAAATAAAAATACCTTAAATATAAAAAAAATTACTCAATTATATGAAGCTCAAATCTTACCAATATATCAAAAAAAATACAAACCATATCAAATAGAAATTTGGAAAAAATCTAAAATTCTTTGGAATCAAAAAATTCAAAAGTACGATAAATTAATTCAAAGATATAAAGAGAAAACACAAATACTATTAGGTAAACAGTTAATTTTGATTTTTCAAGGAAGAAATGAAAAATTAAATAATGTTGAAGATTTAGAATTTTTAAAAATCAAAATTTACCAGAACTTTCAAAAGATAAAAGAAATAAACAAAGGTTTCAATGAAAGAACAAATGTGACCTTTACGATTTACTTTCCATTAATTAAAAACTATCGAAGAAGTGATATTATTAAAAATAAAGATGTTTTTGAAAAAAAAGATTTTTATAACGATAAATATGAAGAAAAAGATTTTTATACTGCTACATTAATACCTGAATATGGATCATGGATTCGTTTTGGATTTCAAAGAAATAAAAAGATCGATATTTATAAATATCCAATAACTAATCGATTTGAAGATGATATTATTATTCAAATTGATAAAATAACAAAGAAACCTGTAATTCATTTATTACGAGAAATGGGATTAACCGATTTACAAATTAGCCGAAGTTTACAACACTCTGACTTTTTTTACTTTAATAATCCTTTTTTAGCAACTTCAATCAATTCCGAATATAGCTTACTCCGCTTTAATATAGACGATTTTTATAAAAATATCTCAGAATTTTCAAGAATTTTTGATTCTCGGTATTATCGATTAGGAAGAATAGGACGATTTAAATTTAATAACCGTTTAAATTTAAAAGTTTCACACCAACTAGATACAATAACATACGAAGATATTTTTGCAATTCTAGATTATTTAATAACGTTATCAATTTCGAAAACCCCAGGTGATGATATTGACCATTTAAAAAATAGGCGAGTTCGCTCTGTAGGTGAATTAATGCAACATTTATTTAGAATTGGTTTTCAAAGATTATCAAGAAAAATATTGAGTCAAATATATAAAGTGGAATCGCCTTTAATTTTGAGTTCAAATGTAATTTCAGCAACTGTAAAAGAATTTTTTGGATCAAGTCAACTTTCACAATACATGGATCAGACAAATCCATTATCTGCACTTACACATAAACGACGGATCAGTGGATTAGGTCCAGGAGGTTTTGATCGTGATCGAATAAGTTTTACTGTGCGAGATATTCATCCGAGTCATTATGGAAGAATTTGTCCGATCGAAACACCTGAAGGTCAAAATGTTGGCTTAATAGCTTCTTTAACGACATGTGCCCGTGTTAATAAATCAGGATTTCTTCAAACCCCATTCTGGCGAGTAATAAATGGTAAAGTTATTAAAACTGGTTCACCAATTTATTTAACTGCTGATATTGAAGACTTATATAAAATTGCACCGGCTGATATTAATACAAATAGTAAAAATTACTTAACTAACAGTTCTATTCCAGTTCGGTATAAACAAGATTTTATAACTGTTAGTCCATCTGATGTTGATTTTATAGCTATTTCAACCGTTCAGGTAGTTTCAACAGCTGCGTCATTAATACCATTTTTTGAACACGATGATGCAAATCGTGCGTTAATGGGTTCAAATATGCAACGTCAATCAGTTCCATTATTATTGTCTCAAAAACCAATTGTTGGAACTGGATTAGAAAATCAAATTGCTGTTGATTCGGGAATGACTATAAATGCTGTTAAACCCGGTATAGTCGATTTTGTGAGTTCTAAAAAGATTATTATTATCGAAAATTCTGGTCAAAAATCAGAATATCGTTTACAAAAATATCAACGATCTAATCAAGAAACATGTATTAATCAACGGCCTATTGTTTGGAAAGGTGAAAAAATTTTATCAGGGCAGATTATTGCCGATGGAACAGGGATAAATGGTGGTGAATTATCTTTGGGACAAAATATTTTAGTTGCTTATATGCCATGGCAAGGATATAATTTTGAAGATGCAATTTTAATAAATGAACGATTAGTTTATGAGGATGTTTTTACTTCAATTCATATTGAAAGATATGAAGTAGAAATTCTAATAACAAATGAAGGTCGTGAACAAACAACTAAAAATATTCCTAATTTAAGTCCGACCGAAGTTCTAAATTTGAATGATGACGGTGTGATTGAAATAGGGACATTTGTAAAACCAGGTGATATTCTGGTTGGTAAAGTAACACCTAAAGATGATTCAGAGCAATTACCCGAAGCAAAATTACTTCGTGCAATTTTTGGTGCAAAAGCAAAAGGTGTAAGAGATAGTTCATTTAGAATGCCAAGTGGCGAATATGGTCGTGTTATAAGAACTATAATTTTTCGGCGAAAAAGTAAATTAGCATATGAATTTGAAAAAATTCAAATTTTTATCGCTCAAGTAAGAAAAATTCAAGTTGGGGATAAAATTGCTGGTCGACATGGAAATAAAGGAATTATTTCACGTATTTTGCCACGACAAGATATGCCTTTCTTACCGGATGGTACTTATATTGATATAATTTTAAATCCTTTAGGAGTACCTTCTCGAATGAATGTTGGACAATTATATGAATGTCTTTTGGGTTTCGCAGGTCACAAGTTAAATCGTCGTTTTAAAATTTTGCCGTTTGATGAAATGTATGGTCAAGAGATTTCACGTATTTTAATAAATAAAAAATTACGAGAAGCTTCTATAGAAAAAAACGAGGCTTGGCTTTTCAATCCGTATTCACCAGGAAAAATGGTTCTTATTGATGGTCGAACAGGAAAAGAGTTTGAAAATCCAATTACTGTCGGAAATGCTTATATGTTAAAACTAATCCATTTAGTAGACGATAAAATGCATGCCCGCGCTACAGGTCCTTATTCCTTAGTAACACAACAACCTTTAGGAGGAAAAGCACAACATGGTGGTCAAAGATTTGGAGAGATGGAAGTTTGGGCATTAGAAGGTTTTGGTGCAGCTTACACGCTGAAAGAGCTTTTAACAATTAAATCAGATGATATGCAAGGTAGAAATGATACATTAAATGCTATCGTTAAAGGACAAGGCATACCTATATCTGGCATTCCGGAATCATTTAAAGTATTACTACAAGAATTGCGTTCAATTGGATTAGATATTAGTACATATCGGTTAGAAAAATTTAGTTCGACCAAAACATGTGAAATTGAAGTTAATTTAATGGAAAATTATGATCCAACTTCGAAAACATTTCCCCCGACATCAAATATAAATACTATTTTATTTTAAAATTCTTAATTTAAAAATATCAAATGATACGATCTGAAAAAGAGTTTGATTATATAAAAATAAAATTAGCGTCTCCAACTCGAATAAAACAATGGGGTCAAAGAATATTACCTAATGGACAAATAATTGGCGAAATTCAAAAATCAGAAACAATTAATTATCGAACCTTTAAACCTGAAATGGATGGCTTGTTTTGCGAACGAATTTTTGGACCCAATAAAAATTTAGAATGTGCTTGTGGAAAATATAAACGAGTACGTTATGAAGGATTGATTTGTGATAGGTGTGGTGTTGAATTAACAGAATCAAGAGTTCGACGTCATCGAATGGGATATATTAATTTAATTTATCCAGTTACACATATTTGGTATATAAATAGTCGACCAAATTATATGGCTTTGTTACTTGAAGTGGAGCAATGTGAAAAAAATCTTGGAACTGGTATTCCGCATGAAGAAATCGATAAACCACTTAAATCAGGACAAGTCAATGCAACTGATGAATCAATTCAAAGAATTAAACTTGCTTCATTAGCTTATTTTATAGCCGATGATGAAATAAGTTTTTATGGACTTCATTGGGATTTTCAATTTTATCGTCGAAGTCGACGGTTAGGGTTTACCGGGTATCCGAGAAAACCGCAACCAAAACCAAAAAAACTACTTTTACATTATAATACCCCAAAATACTTAGTAAGAACGACTCCAAATTATTTAATCGGTTCTGTAATTATTAAAAAGGAATTAGAAAAATTAAATTTAAATAATGAGATAAATGATACGCGAAGCTTTATTAATTATTGTAGTCGAGTATTTGCTAAAGAAAATCCGTATTATTTAAGCTCACAATGGTTTCGAAAGTGGGAACAACATCGAATTTACAAATTACGTGATCAAGCAATTAAACGAATTCGTATTTTAGAAAATTTATTAGCCACAGGTTCTAATCCATCATGGATGATTATTTCTATCTTACCAGTTATTCCACCCGCATTACGTCCAATGATTCAATTAGAAGGGGGGAGATTCGCTACCTCTGATTTAAATGAATTATACCGTCGAGTAATTACAAGAAACAATCGACTTTTACGTTTATTAGAAATTGATGCCCCACAATTAATTATTCGAAATGAAAAACGAATGCTACAAGAGGCGGTCGACACTTTAATTGATAATGGAAGAAGAGGTAAAATAGCATTAAGTGGTAATAATCGACCCCTAAAATCATTATCGGATATTATTAAAGGAAAACATGGACGTTTTCGTCAAAATCTTTTAGGTAAACGAGTTGATTATTCAGGTCGTTCGGTTATTGTAGTTGGCCCAAACTTAAAGATGAATCAATGTGGATTACCATATGAAATGTCGATTGAATTATTTCAACCTTTTATTATTCGTGAATTAATTAATCAAGGTTTAGCTAGTAATATGAAAGTAGCAAAAAATTTAATTCAACAGAATGAGCCACTTATTGATCCTGTTTTAGAAGACGTGTTATCAAATCATCCTATATTTTTAAATCGGGCACCTACTTTACATCGATTAGGTATTCAAGCTTTTGAACCAATATTAGTACAAGGACGTGCAATAAAATTACATCCATTAGTTTGTTCTGCATTTAATGCAGATTTTGATGGTGATCAAATGGCTGTTCACGTTCCTCTTTCTTTAGAAGCTCAAGTAGAATGTTATATGTTAATGTTAGCCCCTTATAATTTTTTATCACCGGCGAATGGTGATCCAATTATTATGCCTAGTCAAGATATGGTATTAGGGTGTTATTATTTAACAGTTAATAATATTAAGAAATTGTTAGGTTCAAATCATTATTTTACTAGTTTAGCAGATGTTTTATTAGCTTATAATCAGGAACAAATTGAATTACATTCATTGATTTGGATTAGATATGAAAAAGAATTAAATGAATCATTTAATTTTATTAAAAAACTTACGTTAAAAGATAAAACATATATTGAATATTATGACAATTTACAAATTCGAAAAAATGAAGACGGACTAACGATCGTTAAATATTTACAAACAACAACAGGACGAGTAATTTTTAATTATACCATTCAAAAGACATTAAATATTTTATGAGTTTATTATATGTATATTAATATAAATAAAAACTAAATTTTTATGAAAAATTATACCTATCAAAATACTCTTGTTAGTAAAAAACAATTGAAGCAATTATTAGCATGGAGTTTTACAAAATATGGTTCTATTAAAGCCTGTTTTTTAGCTGATGAGTTAAAATATTTAGGATTTAAATATGCTACTCAAGCTGGAATTTCAATTAGTATTGAAGACTTACGAGTTCCTTCAATCAAAAATTCAGTATTACAAAATTCTAATCAAGAAATTTTAAATACCGAAAAGATTTGTTTAAAAGGAAAAATTACTGATGTTGAACGTTTTCAAAAAATTATTGATACATGGAATATTACTAGCGAATCATTAAAAGATGAAGTTGTATCGTATTTTAAAAAATACGATCCTTTAAACTCTGTCTATATAATGGCATTTTCTGGGGCTCGAGGAAATTTATCTCAAGTAAGACAACTTGTAGGTATGCGAGGTTTGATGTCTGATCCTAGTGGTCAAATTATGAATTTACCAATTAAGAAAAATTTTCGTGAAGGCTTAACTATAACGGATTATTTAATGTCTGGATATGGAGCAAGAAAAGGTATTGTGGATACTGCTTTAAAAACAGCTAATTCAGGTTATTTGACTCGCCGTTTAATTGACGTAGCTCAAGATATAATTATTCGGGAAAAAGATTGTTTGACTAATCATTCACTTTTATTTGTTACTACTGAAAATAATACGTACTCAATTTCTGAGAAAATTTCAGGTCGTTTATTAAATAAGCCAGTGTTTGATAAAAAAACAAATGAATTGATTGCACAAATTAATACTCAAATAACACCTAATTTAATTAAATTATTTAAACAACGAAAAATTCAAAAATTTTATATTAGATCACCATTAACATGTTGTTTATATCGTTCTATTTGTCAAAAATGTTATGGGTGGGATTTAGCTACCGAGAATTTAGTTGATATGGGTGAATCTGTTGGAATTATTGCAGGTCAATCTATTGGGGAACCTGGTACTCAATTAACGATGCGTACGTTTCATACAGGTGGGATTTTTACTTCAGAAGCTAGTCAACAATTAATAAGTCAATTTAATGGAACTATAAAATTTTCAAAAGTCTTAAAAATAACCACTCTTAGGACAAATCGAGGCGAAAATGTATTACTTACAGAAAGTTCAGGGTCATTATCTATAATACCAAATAAAAAAAATGATAAAACTGTTCAGATTGAATTACCACGTAATACAATTTTGTTTGTTAGAGATAATCAGTATGTTACAAAAAATATGATTATTGGACAATTAGCTGGTAATATTAAACAAACTAGAACAGAAACCAAACATATATTAACCAATGTATCTGGTGAAATTTTTATGCCACGACTAAAAAGTAGGCTAAACTTAATTACTAGAAATAAGTTATTATGGATTTTATCAGGTCAAGTTTATCAAGCTCCAATAAACTCGTTTCTAAATTTTTATCCTGATTATAAAATTAATAAAAATAATTTTATTTTTAGAAGTAAATTAATAAACCAATATTCTGGATTTGTTAAAATAATTAGTAATAAAAATGATTTATTTCAGAAAACTGTTGAGATTATAAAAAATATTTATTGTCTAACAAACACAAATCTTCAAAAATTGACGTTTGCTGTTAATAAAAAAAAATATTTATTAGTGATTAACAAATTCAAATATCTGGTAGATTTAGATGACCAAGATTCGCTAATTAAAATAAAGAAAATACCAAATAAAATTTTTGCAACATTAGTTTCAAAGAATTTTACAGTTTTAACTGGGGGTATTCCATATTATAATCATAAAATAAATCGAAAAAACAATGCATATTTTAAACATTCAATTTTTTATTTTAAAAATTTACAAAAAAAATATTACCGTACATTAGTTTGGCTTGATGAAGAGACTCATCA
>Ga0102884_1000211_pt1 | contig 12556 bp, 10 predicted proteins | sample Colrivmeta1550A3_FD_84497 | JGI IMG/M metagenome (GOLD analysis project Ga0102884, IMG submission 84497) | Estuarine microbial communities from the Columbia River estuary - metaG 1550A-3 | ecosystem: Environmental > Aquatic > Marine > Intertidal zone > Estuary | place: USA: Columbia River...
GGTACACCAACAGCCATGGCACCAAGTATGCTTTTATTAGGGATTACCTCTCCTAATTCATCTAAGTACATGTTTTTAGTAGCTGCTAGCGGTGCTTTTTCTCTAAAATCTATGGACCCAATATCTCCATTTGCTTTTCGGTAAACCATAAAGCCACCACCACCAATATTACCAGCAAAAGGGTAGGCTACAGCTAATGCTAGCTGGGTAGCACACATAGCATCAAAAGCGTTTCCTCCTTTTTTAAGAATGGCGCTTCCTATTTCAGAAGCTTCAGCACGAGCAGAAACCACCATGGCATGCTCTGTAATAAGGCCTTTTACAGAAGATTTATCAATTTGTTTACATGAAACAAATAGGCATAGTAGCAAGGTAATTGATAAAAAGTATTTAATCATGTAGTTCCTTATTTAAGTCTTCTAATTTTTGTTTAGAAGAAGCAATGAGTTCATCAAAAAAAGCAGAAAATTCATTTTCAAATTCTGTGTAAAATTCTTCAAGTTCAACTACGGCCTCGTTCATACTAGAACGATTCTTGGTACGTCTATTAACACCGTCTAAAACTCTTGAAATACCATCAATAGAAGCATAACTCAAAAGCCAATTATCTGCTAGCATGTAAGGCATCATTTTTTGAATTCGTAAAGGGAGTAAATCGTAGTTAATTTCCAAAGAATCATAAAATTTTTCTATGTATTTGTCTAGGGGTTTATCGCTATATGATGCCCAATTTTTAGCTAAAAAGTGGTCGTAAAGAATATCTACAATAACACCAGAATAATGGCTGTATTTTTCATGAAGCCTTTTGGTACTTAGCCTAACGGTCTTGTGCGCATCTGTATAGGTGTCAATATGCCGATGCAATAATATACCAATTTGAATGTCTTTCGAGAATTTTTTATAGCGCTTGCCCTTAATGCCATCTGCAATAAAATTTCCAATTGTAACTAAATCGTTATCGCCAGATAGGTAAATATGCGCTAAGTAGTTCATTCGTGAAATTTACGAATTCCGTTTTAAGAAATCCGATTTTGAAATACTATATTTGTGTTTTAATAAAAATAAAATATGACACTTATAAAATCTATTTCAGGAATAAGAGGAACAATTGGCGGACAAGTAGGAGAGAACTTAACACCTATTGACGCTGTAAAGTTTGCTTCAGCTTACGGCGTATGGTTAAAACAACAACGCATTAAAGAAAACTACAAAGTAGTAGTTGGGAGAGATGCGCGGATTTCTGGAAAAATGATTCAAAATTTAGTCATGAACACCTTAATTGGTTTAGGTATTGATGTGGTTAATGTAGGATTGTCTACAACACCAACTGTAGAAGTAGCAGTGCCTATGGAACATGCTGACGGTGGAATTATTTTAACCGCTAGCCATAACCCAAAACAATGGAATGCGTTAAAACTATTAAATGAAAAAGGAGAATTTTTAGATGCCGTTGAAGGCGCTAAAATTTTAGATATAGCAGAAAGTGACAACATGATTTTTGCTGATGTAGATAGCTTAGGAAAAATAACGAAGAATAAAGCTTACATAGATTTGCATATTATTGAAGTTCTAGATTTAGATTTAGTAAATGTAAAAGCTATTGAATCGGCTCGTTTTAGAGTTGTTGTAGATGGTGTGAATTCTACTGGAGGTATAGCAATTCCTTTACTTTTAGAACGTTTAGGAGTAGATGTTATTAAGTTGTATTGTGAGCCAAACGGAGAATTCCCGCATAACCCAGAGCCTTTAAAAGAGCACCTAACAGATTTGTCTGATGCCGTTAAAAAACACAAAGCCGATTTTGGTATTGTTGTAGATCCAGATGTGGACCGTTTAGCCTTTGTGGATGAACATGGTGAGATGTTTGGTGAAGAATATACATTGGTAGCCTGTGCAGATTATGTGTTGGGTATAACACCAGGAAACACGGTAAGTAATATGAGTTCTACTAGAGCATTACGCGATGTTACCGAAAAACATGGCGGTATGTACGAAGCCAGTGCGGTAGGCGAGGTGAATGTTGTAAATCTAATGAAAAAGAATAAGGTCGTTATCGGTGGCGAAGGTAATGGCGGTATTATTTACCCAGACTCACATTACGGGCGCGACGCTTTAGTTGGTGTCGCCTTGTTTTTAAGTTTACTGGCCGATAAAAATATAAGCGTAAGTGCTCTTAGAAAAACGTATCCGAGCTATTTTATGGGTAAAAAGAAAATACAATTAACACCAGGATTAGATGTTGATGGTATTCTTAAAGCCATGGAAAACCGTTACCAAAATGAGCAATTAACGACTATTGATGGTGTGAAAATCGATTTTTCAGAAAGTTGGGTACACCTTCGTAAAAGTAATACAGAACCAATTATTAGAATTTACACCGAAGCTAAATCTCAAGAGGAAGCTAATGCTTTAGGCGATAAATTCATTACAGAAATTGGCGAAATTGCTAATAACTAGAAACGTCATTGTGAGGAGTTTCGATAATTATCTAATAACATAACAATCTTTTGAAGTTTATTAGAAGCTATTTCCCGCTTTCCATTATATCTTTTTAAAACCACGTCATTTCTAAAAGTAAGCGACGTGGCAGTCAGTATATTCTTAGTTTGTTTTAAAAATAGCAGTGTCTTTAGTTTTAAAAAGGATGCCATTTGAATCGGGGCTAAGGTGTCCGTTATGGTTCGTTATTTCTACGAAAGCAACAGTGGCATCACGATAGTCTATTACAATTTTAATAAAATAAGTTATTCCATATATTTGTTAGGAATAGTTACCAAAGCTTTAAAATTGATAAGATGAGTAAAATACAAGACGCCATGTTTCAAGACATTAGAAACAAAGATATATTTGAACAAACACAGCGGTATGCTTTCGAATATTTAGAAAGTGTTTTTGATAGAAATGTTTATCCAACTGAAGCTGCTATGCATGATTTGTCAAAATTTGATGAAGCGTTACCAATCACCTCAACAAAAGCCGAAAAAGTATTAAAACAATTAAATCAATATGGTAGTCCAGCAACCACAGCAACATTAGGCGGAAGATATTTTGGCTTTGTTACAGGGAGTGCAGTTCCTATTGGTTTAGCAGCAAAAAACTTAGGAACTTTTTGGGATCAATCTCCTGCTTTAAATGTGATTTCCCCTGTAGGTAGCAAATTAGAATCTGTTGTTGAAAAATGGTTTATAGATTTATTTAACTTACCTAAACATACTTCAGCTGGTTTTGTAAGCGGAACATCTGCTGCTAATTTATGCGGTTTAGCCGCTGCTCGATATAGAATTCTTCAAAAAAACGACTGGGATATTAATGAAAAAGGACTCAGAAACGCGCCCCAAATAAGAGTTGTAACAGGTAAGCAAGCACATTCAACAGTATTAAAGGCTATAGCTGTCTTAGGATTAGGAAAAGAAAATATTGAATGGGTAGATGTGGATAATCAAGGTAGGATAATCCCAGAATTAATTCCAGATTTAGACGAAAACACTATATTAATTTTACAAGCAGGTAATGTAAACAGTGGTGCTTTTGATGATTTTGATGGTATTTGTGAAAAAGCTAAAAAGTCAAATTCTTGGATTCATATTGATGGCGCTTTTGGTTTGTGGGCAGGAGCAGTAGAAGCATTAAAGCATTTAACCAAGGGTATGGAAAAAGCAAACTCTTGGGCTGTAGATGGCCATAAAACACTAAATACACCTTATGATAGTGGAATTATTTTGTGTGCCGACAAAGAAGCCATAACCTCCGCACTCCATATGTCTGGAAGTTATATTATAGAAAGTACGGAGAGAGATGGTATGTTTTTTACACCAGAAATGTCGAGAAGGGCTAGAATAATTGAATTGTGGGCAATCATGAGATACCTTGGAAAAAATGGAATAGATGAAATGATTTTAACAATGCATAAAAGAGCAAAACAGTTCGCTAATGAAATTAACCAAATACCAGGGTTTTCTGTTGAAAATGATGTTGTTTTTAATCAAGTAATTGTTAAATGTAACTCTGATAAGCTGACAGAAAAAGTGTTGAGTAATATTCAAATGTTAAGAGAATGTTGGTTAGGTGGGTCGATGTGGTTTGGTAAAAAAGTTATGAGAGTTAGCGTGTGCTCTTGGGCTACAACTGAAAATGATATTTCTAAATCGGTTAAATCATTCGAAAAAGCTTTAGCTTTAATTGAATAAATAGTAAAATAACAATGAAAAAATAATCTTTTTAACGTCATGCTTTTCCAGAAAATCAATGAGAAGTTTAAAAAACTATTGGAGGCATCCCTTATTTAGATGAGAATTATACCGTTCTTGGAAACGTTGTAAATGGAATATCTATGTTAGATTCAATGGCCCGTAATAAAACAAATGATCATGATAGCCCCTTAAATGATGTTATAATATTAAGTGTTACTATGGTTGAAGAAAGTCATTTTAAAATCACTACATAGAAACATTAAAAATACTTATCTTGTTCTCCACGTTGACAGACTAAAATAGCATATGAAGAAACTAGCATTACATTGGAAGATTATTATAGGAATGGTTCTCGGAATCATTTTTGGTTTTATTATGAATACCGTTGATGGCGGAAAAGGATTTGTTTCCGATTGGATTGCACCTTTTGGCACCATTTTTATCAATCTTCTAAAACTTATCGCAGTACCGTTAATTTTAGCGTCCCTGATTAAGGGAATCTCTGATTTAAAAGATATTTCTAAAATAAAATCTATGGGTTTACGCACCATTGGGATTTATATTGGTACAACTTTAGTCGCTATTGTTATTGGTTTAAGTATTGTAAATGTGGTTAAACCCGGGAAAGGTATGCCGCAAGAAACTATTGAAAAAATCAAACTTAAATACGAAAATGATGCTGGGGTAACTGATAAATTAATGAAGGCTTCTGCTCAAAAAGATGCAGGACCGTTACAATCATTGGTGGATATTTTTCCAAGCAATATATTTACATCTTTAGGTGAAGCAAAAATGCTTCAAATTATATTTTTCGCGCTCTTTGTTGGTATTTGTTTACTACTAATTGGCGAGGAAAAGGCGAAGCCACTGGTTAAGTTTTTTGACTCGCTCAATGAGGTGGTTATGAAAATGGTAGATTTAATAATGTTATTTGCGCCTTATGCTGTTTTTGCTCTTTTAGCTAATGTTATTATCGCTTTTGATGATGTTGAAATTTTAATCAAATTACTGTATTATGCTTTTTGTGTTGTTGGTGGACTCCTATTAATGATTGGTTTCTATCTAATTTTAATAAGTGTGTATACCAAAAAATCACCAATGTGGTTTTTGAAAGAAATAAGTCCTGCGCAACTTTTAGCATTTTCAACAAGTAGTAGTGCTGCAACGCTTCCTGTAACTATGGAACGTGTAGAAGAACACTTAGGTGTAGATAAAGAAGTATCGGGTTTTGTACTTCCTGTTGGTGCCACTGTAAATATGGATGGTACTAGTTTGTATCAAGGTATTGCAGCTGTATTTATCATGCAGGTTATTTGGCCTGAAGGTTTAACCTTTACAAATCAATTAGTGATTGTGCTTACAGCGCTATTAGCTTCTATTGGCAGTGCCGCAGTACCAAGTGCAGGTATGGTGATGTTGGTTATTGTATTAGAGTCTATAGGTTTTCCAGCAGAATTATTGCCTATTGGTCTAGCTCTTATATTTGCTGTTGATAGACCATTGGATATGTGTAGAACGGTTGTTAACGTAACTGGAGATGCTACTGTATCTATGATAGTGGCGAAGTCTTTGGGTAAATTACATGATCCGAAACCAAAAGAGTGGGATGATAATTATGAGGCAGTGAAGTAATACTAAGTCTAGGCGGACTCCCAAAATATATTTTGATGTGCTAAAAACCCATTGAAATGCGTATCAATAAAAAATAAGCAAAATGAACGTTTGTTTTATCATGTAATCGTGGAAGGCTATTAATCCAAATAATGATGCTTCCTTTATTTTAATTAAAGTAGGTGGTAAAAGAAAGTGATGTCTGGCTATGAGTATTCCTGAAAATTTAACCATTAGAAAAATGTACTATAACTAATTGTACGGTTATTTAATTTAATAGTTTTAAATGAGTTCCAATATATCATTAACAACACCAATAGTTTCAGTTAAATGGCTTCAGGAACACTTGAATGCCGATAACCTTATTATTTTAGATGGCACAATAGTAAAATCGTTTGATGCATTGCAACAACAAATACCAAATGCACGATTTTTTGATATTAAACTAAAGTTTAGCGATACTTCAGATGCGTTCCCAAGTGCATGTCCTACTGCTTCTCAATTTCAAAAAGAAGCGAGAAAATTAGGCATCAATCAAAATAGTGCCATTGTAGTTTATGACGACAAAGGTATTTACTCAAGTGCCAGAGTTTGGTATTTGTTGAGAGCTTTTGGTTTTAATAATGTAGCTGTTTTAAATGGTGGATTTCCAGAATGGCTGAAGTCCGGATATGCAACTGAAGACACGAATCTTTATGAAGGAGGAATGGGTGATTTTGAAGCAAATTTACAGCCTAATTTCATGAAGTTTTTTGATGATATTGAAGCCAATTCTAAAAATGAAACTCATAAAATAATAGATGCACGTTCTTCGGGGCGATTTAATTGCAAAGAACCAGAACCCAAAGCAGGATTGCGCATGGGTACGGTTCCAAACTCAGTTAATTTACCTTTTACAGATTTGTTAGAAGCGGGCGTTTTAAAATCTAAAAAGGATTTAGCCAAAGCGTTTTATATGGTTGCAGAACAAGATGACCCTCTTATTTTTTCATGTGGCTCAGGTATTACAGCTTGTGTTTTGGCTTTAGGAGCAGAACTATCAGGATATAAAAATATTTCGGTTTATGATGGTTCTTGGACCGAATATGGAAGTTTAACAACAGGAGATATGGAAAACCCGTGCTAAGTAATAACGCACAAGAAAACTATTAGATAAACAATTACAGTAATTTAACGGGAAAGAATCTTTCAAATATTTTCCAGTTTAATATAAACAGTGCAATGAGAGTGTCGGGAGGATTAGATTTTATTAAGTCTCGCAACGCGATTTCTAAGGTGATTTAAATTTAATATCAATCCATTCAAACATCTTTTTATACACATTTTCTCTTACCGGTTTTTTTGAGAGAATTAAATCGTGCATGCCATTTTTTATTTCGAAAGAAGTTACATTTCCCTCAATTTTACGAGCGTAATTTCGAATGTGATTCGCGTTTAATACAGCATCTCCCTCTTTAAATTTCTCAGACCAATGGTTTTCGTAGATCGATGTATTACTATACATTACAAGTAACGGAACATCTATAATGAGGTTATTCTGTATTTTTTTTTGAGCATTATATATAGCGCTAATAAAGCCTAAATTAACCTTGGGTATTTCATGGGGTTTCCATGTAAGCGAGTAGTTCCATTCACCATGCTTTTTTTCGTGCAGGCTGTACCCATATAGTTTTGAAAAACCGCTAGAAATCAGCTTATTTGGAAAATACGTACTTAGCATCGAAAGTATAGGAATCCCTATTTTTCTTTCAATGATGTTTAAATTAAATTCATAAAACGGACTGTTACAGATTATACCGTGAAATAAGTTATTATTTAAATGATTCCCCGCGTAATTAGTCACAATGAGCCCACCGGTAGAATGTCCCTTTAAAATTACCTGATTGTTGTTTTCAGATTTAATAATTTGCAAGGCAAGGTCTATTTCCTCATCATATTCTATTAAGGAACGTACATTGTTTAATTTTTGATGACTTAGATGTGAACGTCCGTACTTTCGTAAATCTAGAGCATAGAAATTATAGCCTTGATTATTGAATTGTTTGGCCATTTCCTCTTGAAAAAAATAATCGTTGAAACCATGTATGTATAAGATTGCCGTCCCTGTTTGAGTTTTTGAATTTCTGCGAATCAGCGTCGCAACTACGTCTCCCTCATAATCATAAGCAAGCGATAATATCAATTTATTAAACCCATCACCAAGAACATCTGGAAGATAATTGGTATTGGTTTTTTCTTTTGATTTTTCCGTTTTCATCCCAATTTATTTTAACTTAAACCTGATATTCTTTTTGTTTTTTAATGGACGAGAATATTTTAAACTGAAGCAAAACGAGCATACTAATGAAAGTCACAACGATTATGAGTAGCAACGTGTTAATCTCAGGTTTAATGGATGCTAAATCCCCTCCGTAAAAAGCTATTTTTCTGAATCCATTTAAAAACTGTGTCGACGGTATAAATTGTGCAATGTTTGCAATTGCATTTGGAAATGCAAGTGTTGGCCAGGTAAATCCACTAAGTATAAAAGCAGGTGTGGAAATTACCATTAAAAGTTCAGTAGCCTTTAATTGACTTGGGATGGCAATGGAAAACAGCATTCCAATACACATTGAGGCTAATGTTAATAGCGTTGCCAAAACCAACATTGGTAAATTAAATATGTCAATATCAATTTTAAAATAAGGTATCAAAAAGCTTATAATCATCCAAATGACTGGTATCATCAATAGAAAAGGGATTGATTTAAGTGCAATATGGTACAAAGAGAACCTACTCTGATTAATAAGTAAGTCAAAATGGCCATCTTCAAAATCTCTGGCAAAAACTAATGCCATGGCCAAAAAGATAATCTGTTGCATAATCGCAGCAAGTAAACCGGGTAGCATAAATGTGGCATAGTTTCCTGTTGCATTGTAAAGCTTGTTAAAATTGATTTTAAAACTTTCATAGGCTGCTAAAGCCTCAGAAGGATGAAGCCCCTTTTTTTTGAGTCCTTCTATTTCTATTCCTGCATTTAAGGATATTAAAACGGATTGAATGTTTTTGCTAGCTGTATTCGCATTTAAGATATTCGCCATATTCAAGTCAACTCTTATTTCAGGATGTCTTTTTTGGAGAATATCTGCTTCAAAATTGGAAGGTAGGGTAATCACAGCATCATATTGTTTTGCAGGCATTTCTTCCATTATAGTGCCGGGCGTATAACGAATATCCGATACGAGCAATGCTTCATTATCTATAAAGGCATCGATAATTTTGTCTGAAGTCGGACTGTGGTCTTGATCAATAATCACAATAGGTAAGTCAATCACTTTTGCTTGCTTATAGACGTAACCAAACAGAACCCCATAAAAAATTGGTGCTCCAATAAAAATAGCAAGCAATACGTTATTTGAAAAAATACGCTTAAACTCTATTCTAAGTAATTTTAAAAAATCTTTCATGCTCGAGATTATTTAATAAGAATGCTAGCATTTATGTAAAATTTCTGCTTGGATATATCTGAAGTTGGACTGACCTTTAGCTCATAAATAGATTCTGATAGTTCGTATAAAGGTGCAGTGCTTGTAATATTAGCATACTGTGCCAATTGCTTTATAACTACAATTTTTGTATTAATTTCCTCTTCGGTGAAGGGATTGATAAGTATAAGTGGTTCGCCGACTTCAAAGTCATATACTTTTGATTCAGGCACAGTAAATCGGAAATACACACTGTCTTTTTTATAGCCATTGAACAACGCATATCCTGGTGTGAGCAATTCCCCTTCCACCAAGCTAATGGTTTCAATAGTCATATCTGCAGGCGCTATTATAAATTTTTCATTTGCCGCTGAAAGCACTTCTTCTTTGGCACCAATAGCTCTACTCAACTGTCCTTTAGCCTGGTCAATTTGTTCGGTCCTTGCACTTTTACTTACTTCCTTTCGTTTAGCTTCCAGCGCAGAAACTTGTGCCTTTGCCATATCGCGTTTCATTTTCACTTCATCAAATTGTTGCAAACTAACCAGTGAATCTTTATACATGGCTTGTAGTCGATTATAGGATTGTTGCGCAAAATTCAATTGAGCTTTTCCAGCAGTAATTTGACTGTTAATTTGGTTTAATTGTTCAATTGTAGCACCATTTAAAGCCATATTTAATTGACCTTTCGCGGCTGTAACAGCACCTTCTACTTGTGTCATTTTTGCATTTACCTCCGGTAAATATAGCAAGGCCAGTGTGTCTCCTTTTTTTGCTGTTTGCCCTTCTTCGACATAAATTTTACTAATTCGTCCGGCAAGTTTACTACTCACAGAAATGGTTTCAAACTTCACTTTTCCTCTATAAGATGTAATTTCTGTATCATTTCCACAAGAGCTTAAAGTTAGAATAGCGATACCAACACTAATTAAATTTCTAAATGATTTCATTTTTTTTATTCTTTTTAGTTGTATTAATAATTGAGAATCCCCTTGGCATGGAGTAAGTCGGTGACCGCTCGTCGCTGATTGAAAAATGATTCTTGTAATTTAAAATTAGCTTTTTCCACATCGTTCAAAGCGTCAAGTACGTCGTTTATGGATACGAGATTATTTTTGTATTGTTTATCAATCATATCATAGGTGTCACTCGCCAATTCAATTTCTTTTTGAATTATTTTGATGTTTTGAAGGGATGATTCATAGGTTAATTCCGCCTTAATAATGCTTAGGGCAATCATCTCATTAGCATCTTCTATTTGCTCTCTATATTTCTGACTTTCAATTTTGGATTTTTCACTTTTCAACCATGATTGGTGCCCATCGAACACATTCCATTTAATACCCGCCCCAACATACCATTTTGGGTCTAATAGTGATAAGTCATCTTCAATAAATTCATAATGCCCTTTTAAAGCAAGTTTGGGTATAAAATTGCTTTTTTCCATTTTTGCTTTATATAGTGTCGCTTTTTCCGCCTCTTCTAAAGCTTTGACTTCATTTCGTTTTTCAGTACCCGATATGACGTCCATTGAAAATGAATGCAATATTGGATTCAGTAGGTATAAACTCCCCCTGTTTTGACCTGTTAGTTGATGGAGTACCTCGACTAATAAGGTTTTATTATGATTAAAATCCAATTGTTTCGCTGCCAACTGTTGTTGTGCTAACTCAATTTTTTTGCGACCAATAGGAGTTGCCAAACCATTTTCAATGGCTTTTTTCACGTAGTATTCTTGCTCATCTAAGTATGTTTCAGAAGTATTTAGAACACGTTTAGAGGCATATACCAACGCCAGTTTATCGTAAGCCTCAATTATTTTTAAGGCTATTTTTTCCTTTTCGGCAATCCCAACATAATTTAACGACGCTTCTTTATGCTTACTGGCTTTAATGGCATTAGTAACTTCAAGTCCGCTAAAGAGCACCCAGTCTAAATCTACTGATGATTTTAAGATATTTTTGTCTTGCAGATTAGTGATTTCTGTTAAAGGAATATTTTCAGGAAAAGGATCATTAAAAGGAATGCCAACGGCTTCTTTGATGAGCAATTTTTGGGTTGCAATTAATAAATTTTGCGTGTCATCGTCGAAAGTTAAGTCATCATTCAATCGTATGTAATTCGCATTGAAAGTCAATTTGGGCAGAAAAACAGCCTTCGCCAATTTTTGATCAATTTTTGACTGTTCAGTATTAAAACTTAGAATATTGACGGTATGACTTTTTTTCAATCCTTTGCTTATCAGATCCTTTAGATCTGGATTCAATTGTTGAGCCATAGAGACCCATGGAACGAAGCATGTAAAAACAATTAAAAGGATATTTAGTCTTGATGTGTTTTTGTGCATTGCAAATGATTTTAATATTGCAATGCAAATATCATAACGATCTCATAATTTTCATTTGACCTATATCAAAAAGTGAAGATTAATTTCTTTTAAACCTCATTTCTTCTAATGCGACTGAGAGTTTCCTGGGTCATCCCAAGGAAAGAGGCAATTTGGCTTAAGGGGACACGATGTGCTATATTTGGAAATTCAGAGATCATATAATCATAGCGTTCTCTAGCAGTATGAAATTGAATAGCATTTAATTTATAAATGATTTTTGTAAACATTTCTAAGGATAATAATCTAATAAATTTTTCCATTTTGTGGTATTTGACTAATAATAAGTCCATGTTTTCATAGGATATACTATACAGAACTGAATCTTCTAAAACCTCTAAATAATATAAACTAGGGCTTTGATTAAAGTAACTATCCACACTGGCCATAAATTTACCAGCTCCAGAGAACCATTGCGTTACTTCCTTTCCATCTTCTTTAAGATAATAACTTCTGCCTAACCCCTGTTCTATAAAATATAATTTATTGCAAACCTGACCTTCTTTAATTAAGACCTGATTTTTTTGGATGTTTTCTTTTTCAAAACAAGGGAGTATGTCATTTAGTTCATCGTGAGAGAATGGCACAAATGTTATGAGGAAGTCGGTAATATTCATGAAATATTAATTTGTAAGTACATATCAGTTTTATTGATACGGTGCTGTATTAAGGACATATATCAGTGGATAAGCGAATTTATATTTTTAAAATCAAAAAATCAATATGTAATATAATATATACAAAAAAGTTATAAACAAAGGAGATGAAAATATTTAAAGTTATTTCTATTGATAGGAGAATATTATTAAAGAGTGTCATTTTAAATCTTATAAATGATCTGATTTCTCAATCGTGCCTCATTTAAAAATGACAATCGTTAATCCAAAAACTTACTTTTTAATTCA
>Ga0102884_1000213_pt1 | contig 12390 bp, 6 predicted proteins | sample Colrivmeta1550A3_FD_84497 | JGI IMG/M metagenome (GOLD analysis project Ga0102884, IMG submission 84497) | Estuarine microbial communities from the Columbia River estuary - metaG 1550A-3 | ecosystem: Environmental > Aquatic > Marine > Intertidal zone > Estuary | place: USA: Columbia River Estuary...
ACTACTCAGGCTTCTACTGAGGCTTCTACTCAGGTTCCGGCTCATGGTAATATTGCCCTGGATGATGGCATAGACCTTAGTGGCACTGATGATACTCTAACTCCGGCTCCAGCTCCGGCTCCAGCTCTGGGAAAGGATTCAACCTTGGCTGGTCCAGCTCAGGGCAAGGCTCCGACTGGCTATGGTGATAATGCCACTGACTTGGGTGTTGGCGACGAAGATGGCGTGAAGGGGTGGCACATGTTTACTGATCCCGTAAATCCTCCCATGGATGCGGCTTCATTTAGCATGCCTGACTTCGATGAAAACTAACTATATAAAGGTTAGGCTAGGGCCCTAACCCTAACCACAACACACACAAAACAACACATTCGAAGCCTTTCGCTCTGCAAGAGAAATGCTCTATTTATCTTTTAAACATTCTTCAATTACCATGATGTATTTTTGGAAATGTTATATTATTTGAAAAAGCATATTCGCCACAATTAGTTGCACATTGTTTAATCTTTAGATCGTTTATCTTCTCTTTCAAACCAAGATCCATTTGGTGCATTAGTTCCATGATTTGGGTATTGTATTTTACCATGGTTTTAGATTTTTAGAGGAGCACATCATTTTAACAAAAAATCTGCGAACCTAAAGAAAGTTTTGCCGTTCCCGCCAAAAACGGAATAATGAGGCAACAAACCATTCAATCCGATTTTATTTCAAGTCAAGCTCCTTCCCCAAAACACACAGGTACCTACATTTGTATTTTCAAGGATCGTTACATTGACTCATAAATCTTTTTTTCGTATAGAAAGGATGACAAAATCCATATATCCTGAGCAAAGGAGAGCTCCTGTAGGACCGGTTTGTGTTCACCCCAAACTCCTTGGGAGATGGTTGACTCCTCCATACACAAAACGAAAGGTTTACAACAAGGGCTTTATCAGGAGAAAGGGACGCCCCGGAACAGCGCCCTCCATTGATATACCAATAACCATTCCATCTCACATGAAAGTGTGGAAAAGTAACAAGCCCAGCTCAAAGAGAACACAGTATGGCTACATCCTACCAAAGGTATCTGATATCATTTCAACAACGGTTGGTCGAAGAAATAGGAGCGGTAGGACCAATAGAAAGAGAAGGAAGCAAAAAACGAAGCTGATTCGAATTTGCCCCCACTGCGTAGATAGAGCACAATGGTCCATGGAGGACCTTCGACGCACTCATTTGGTTTTCGATGGCAGCGACCTTAATTATCCACCAATCAAGCAGGAACACCATCTACCCGACGACAGGCCATTGCGGGCTCTACGCATAATATCTGGTGGGCTCTACATAGCCGACACTAAGGATCCCAGCAAAGGATTGTGTTATGAGACGCCGTCCGACCAGCCAAGTCCATTCATACGCTTGCCCCGCATAGATGCTTTGAATATCCTGGGATTCGGATACGGTAGGGGGCAAAACAAAATCATCGACGCGATGGATGATATCTCACAAGTGCAAAAGAGGTCTCTTGTCAGATCCAAAAGGAAACTAATTTACAGCGAAGGAAAGTATTGCGCCATAGGCTCTCAGGTTTGTAGGGCTTCCCCAGGCATTCGCGATCATACTTATCACAAAGACAAGGTATCGGATAAAGTCTGGGATGCCCTATGGGATCATATGATCAAGATCGAGGCAGCATTTTCAGCATTCTCCGATTCAAGCACAATCAGAGAAATCAACGAGGTTAGACGTCATCTCAATGTGAAGACAATGGCTTCTGCTGATTTGTCGAAACGATCGCGGATATATGGCGGTATAGCATTTGGGGTAAATGTCCACCTGGACTGCCACACTGATGAAGACTACGCTATGTCCATTGTGACAGTTCACGTGCGGAAACAAGCATATAACATTTTATCTGACAAGGTCGTGTCTTATTTTTGTTTCCCCCGCCTTGGGGTGGCGGTGGCATTGAGGCCGGGGGACGTTTTAATTTTCAACCCAAGCGAGCCACACGCCGTTTCATCGCGATGCAGGCCCAGTGAAAAGGTCTACTGTGTATCATTCTACCTTAAGACCGCGGTTGTTGGCGGAAACGACAACTGCGTACACCTGACAGACACTCAAGATGCAGTGACCTCATTTCAATGAAAGACTCTATCGTACGCATCTGTGCGTGCGTTGTAGGCGAAACGTTTCTGTAACTATCTCGAGGCATACCAGGACGAGGAGAGTTGCTAGGGTGGTGATAGAGAGCTGGGGGGGGTGGGTGAAGTATTTATGATAGGTTGATGTCTCACTAGCGAGAGGGAAATCATCTAAAATTCGACAATTCGGGGATGTGTTTGAAATGGATCACTCTAGATGTACATGGCCTAAGATACATCATGTATACAGATAAATTTGAAATAATGTCAAACACAGAGGGGAGTCCTTGTCTATTGGGTCAAAGTCATCAATAGAAATGCGTCAATGCCCTCATAATTTTGATCAGTGTCAGAACCATGGATCTCATATCAGATATCATTAAATTGTGCGAGAAAGCAAGAGTAATGATCACTCCATGTCATTCTGATGTATCTTACGATGATTTGATTGAATGGATCCAAATAACTTGGTATGTCATAGGCACAGAAATCGTTTCTGATACGCGTTGGGCGTTGAGTGCACCACCACCACCACCACCAAAACCTGGAGAAAATCGAAAAAATGCACTTACGTCATTCTGCCCCCCGATGGTTGATGCATCTTCAGCTGTGTCACAGCTAATTCTTTGGGCAGTGTATCAAGAAAATTGTTATAAGGGTGTAACAGATTGTCTTCTCAAATTTGTTCAGTCAAAAGAACAAGGGGAAAACCAGATCCGTCCTAACTCACCACCTTGTTTCAATGAATGGATCCACATATACATATATGGTGTAAGGACATCATTGACACATATCTCCTGTGTCATGAGCAGAGGCATTGAGCGGGATAAGAGACAAGTCGTTTCCATTCAGAGTCACTACCTGTTCGAAATCATTAAAGGTGTTTCCACATTCCTGTCAGACCCCAAATTGGTTCACTTTATTGATGAAAAAAAATTTCATTCGAGATTAGTGAAAGAATTCGGCCGTTTTCTTTTGACGGAGCAGGAGAAATTCCCAAGAACAAAACGGAATTCCAAAAAGCAAATCCTCTTCCACTCAATTCCAAAGACGGCCAATATGTCATGGTTCATAACCAGCAAACTCATGGATGCCTCCGACCGTTCTAACTTGAAGATTGTAGTTATGCTCACAGACCTGAAACCAGTATTAACAGACTTAATGTCTAATGACAAGCTGCTTTCTCTAGGAAAACAAACAGAGATAATCATACAAAAGATAAAGAAACTGGACTCTGTACGAGATGACGATGAAAAAAAACTATCCGTCCTTCATGGCCAGTTGAAAAGAACTGTTTCCAGTACAGTAAAACCTTTGTTGCCTCGTGCCACAGCATGGGTGAGAAATTGCCTCCCTGCCGTTTTGAGGCTCTCTGAATTCATTCGAAAGATTCAAAAAGAACAAAAATTCACACCATTGGAGAAGGTGGTAATAGCACAGATGTGGCATGGCATCTGTGAAATAAAATCAACACCCAGGGGCAACAACTGCGCTCAAGTATTGAAACTCTTGATGGACAGTTTGACGTCAAAGCATGGTATGTTTTCCGAGGAAGCGAGTAGTGTGGATTGTGTTAAAAGCATCACATTTGAGGAGGGACCGAAATTTGGCCTTAATGATGCATATTGGACTCTGCATCACAAGGACACCATAAAGATGATTGGTGGTGAAGAATGGGGAGCACTGAACATTGAGAATAGAAACGGCAATGTAGATACCAACAATGCCCTTAAGAAGCGTTGCTACAAAGGACAGTCTCCCTCCCCAAAAAAGAAAAAGCATCAACACGAAATAACTGGGAGTGGGCATTCCAAGGAAACAGCACCAAATTCAAACAGGACTTCACCAAGAAGGACGAAGAAATAATGCAGGAAACCTGATTAGAGGGCTTGGACGCAAGTGTCCGTACAGGTGGGGATATTGATAGTTTTTTTGATTGGCTGAAGTAGATATTCGGTCAATAGTCAATCTTGGTGTAACACCAAATTTTGAAATTCCATAGATATTAGGTATAGCAATTCTCGGATTAGCACAATAATGTTTAAACAAAAAACATTATAGCGACATACTTCAGAGTAAAAGAGTAATCTCGACTTTACTGAATACTTATTATTTGTTGATAACCAAACCCTATTTTAATACAATTATGTAAAAGGAAGGAAAGGGAATGTTGCCGCTTAACAGAAGCGGATAGTAAATGTGATTTTCCGTACGTTTTGACAGAGGTAACAATTGTGACGAAAGTGACATTTTTGTCGTTCCCCGGAGAATAATTTGTACTTGGTCCTACATACGTAAGTCTGTCTAAACGGTTTTCCCGAATCGTGACTAAAACGTGAATGAAATACGGATGAATAATCGCTCGTCAGACCTAAAATCAAAAAAATACTTCTCGCCATCGTTGGAAAGCTTATGGGGAAAGCCATTTGAGTGACGAAGGGGCAATGCATTCTATTGCCTGTGCAGGCTCCATTTCATCATTTTCAGCCTCATCATAAAACTCAATTGTCTCGGATCATTGTTATGTACCTACCTACGGAAGTGTTGTGATTCGGGCGAAGTAGATATTCGGTCAATAGTCAATCGTGGTGTAGCACCAAAATTTTAAATTCCATAGATATTAGGTATAGCCAATCTTGGATTATCACACACATGTTTAAACAAAAAACCATTATAGACATACCGCCGAGTAGAAGAGTAATTTCGACTTTCACTGAATACTTATTATTTGTTGATAACCAAACCCAATTTAATACAATTATGTAAAAGGTAGGAAAAGGCATGTTGGCTCATAACAGAAGCGGATAGATATGTGATTTTCCGTACGTATTGACAGAGGTAACATTTGTGAAGAAAGTGACGTTTTTGTCATTCCCCGGGAGAATAATTTGAACTTGGTCCTACACACGTCGTATCCCCCCTGACGTTTCATTATATTCCAATTAGGTTCCACAATCATTAGTCGGTGTCATTTGTCGGGGACCTTCTAGTTGCACTGGCCAGAGGCATCGATAACACAATGGTCATTCACACAATACACTTACAAGGACAGGGTTGCAATTCTCAGCACTCACCATCTTCCATTGCTGTGCGCAAAACAAAGATAGGATCAACCCTTTTTACTCATGCCTATTACACCATATCCTATCCATGTGTGATGAATGGATATTTTATTGGACACGCATGGCCAATGCTCACTTCATAATCAGTGTTCAAAATGCATTGTATTATGTAAGGCTGCATTACTTGATGGGAAAATGCACATCATTGGCCACATAATTGCGTTTAGCTTTGGTGTGTTGGGAAAGATACGCATCACAAAAGTAGATGTGTCACTTCATATCAAGATAACGAGAGCCCTCACCAATCTTCACACAAATAGAAGAGTATGCATCTCTCTCATAATTTTGGAAGGAACCAAACCATCACATGAAATTCAATTGACACAAATCTAACAATGAGAAATATTTTAAACTTTCATCCAGAAGGATATTGGTACACAACTATGTACATCATCAACAGAATGACAAGCAGGTTCCCTGAGTGGAGAGAAGAAACACTCCCAACAATCTCTGCTGATTTCTTGAAGAGGATGTCAACCTGGCATATTAAGTGCGTATCACCAATCAGTGAAATGTTGACAAAGACTCACAAAAAACCCGAGTTTGACCATGCTCGATTTGAAACTGAAATACCAGCAAGCTCATATCCAAGTCACAAAGCTTATCACATTGCTTTACTAACACAAGCATCAACTGAACTACTTGAATTTTACAATACCGGTATTTCACGAGAGACCTCCATTGAAATTGACTCATGGTTCGAAGCCATGGTTCTTGTACAAAGACGTTTTGGCACGTCTTCACACCGTCTGACGGAAAAAATGAAATTACACACTATTGACTTTGTGGATCCTAGTTTTAGGAAAGATGAAGGTGCCCATTATCCCAATTTCAGCCATGAAGTTCTGTTAATTTACATCACTCATTTGGTGACCATTAACAAGGGGATAGAAGAAAATGACGCATCTGATATGGGAGGAATAACTCCTTGGCCAAAAGCTTCTTCCGATGTACTGGACAGTCTGTTCCTCAATAAAATACCATCCGCTCTGCTCAGTCTGTACGATCCCAGTATTGCAGAGACCCCCAATATCCATTTTGCAAAAATGGAGATTCCGTATTACGAGTTTACAAAGGCGACTCAAAGATGTGAAGATTCGTTGCCATCAATTGAAAGACTCCAAATGCTTGTAATTCAGAAAGTGATGGAGAAAGTCCGCGAAAGTATGATGAACTCACATGATGAAGATATTGAACAGGCTGGTGTTAATGGCCTTGCAGCTCTTCTTGCACATACCACATCCGTGATGAGTACAGCTGTAGTGGCTGAGAAAAAAACGGAAAAGGTGAGGAGATGTTTTCACAAGACTAAGAAGAGGAAGCGCACAAGCACAACGTACAAACCCAGGGACCCACATGAATTCAACTGGGACCATTCAACAATGGGATGCCAGTCACTTCTCTATCAGTACGCGAATCATCTGAGGCAGCACCAAACCCCAGCCCTAGGTGATTTAGCAGGAACTATCTATGAGTGATTGTGGGGATATTGTGAGGAGCGGCTTTTTGGAACATCAGTAAATAGAGTTAACACAAAATATTCAAATAAAGCCAAATTGATGTGTTCTTGTGGATATCTGATCATAACATATAAGAGTATTCATTGGTCACTGACACTTTTTAAACAAAACATGTCTCCTCCGGTGCATGATTCTGATGATGATTGGTCTGAATCTAACTCTGCCTCTACAAACAATTGTGGTTATCATTCATGGTAAGAAAAACTCCTGTGCTATCTTCAAGTGATATAATTTATGAATTTACTAAGATTCTCAACAAAACTCATCATTAACCCATTGACAACGCAGGGGATCAAACGAAACCTCAGCCATAGAAATAGGTACCCGACTTCTAGAATTAAGCAAAAAATACATACATTCGAATTCTATCACTAGCACACATAGCAGCAGTGTGAGGGATATTTCAGTGGACTGTGATGCGCTCAGCGTCATTGTCACGACACAGGGTATGTGCAATTTTCAAAAGGAGACAGTTAAAGATTTCCTTATGCTGTTTGGATCAATCATGACACTTGGATGCAGTCTACCCAGTTCAACTACAGGGTCATCAAAACCGAACGGGATTTTTGGCTGTAATGGTAACGAATGCCAACACTTATCCCCCCCAATGCAGGGCAATGAAATGCTAGTGATAGACATGCCTGTGAAGATAGCACTCCACTGCTCTTGCAAGCAAAAGTTGATACATTCATTGAGGTCAAAAGGATACTTTCTCGAAGCTTCCAAGAATCCAGGTATATGTTTTGATCCACACGTATCCGCAAACAAGCCCCCATACCCAATAGTGGTAGATTCCATAATCGAATCTTGTTTGGTCTCCAGCACAGATACTCATATCATCCATGTGGCAGACATGGGTTTTCGCCTACCCATCAAAAACAATCAGGAATGTCCTCTACGAAGTTTTTTTACCAGCATGAAACACATGGCAACAAACGGGCTGATTGTAGAAGTCACACAACTGGACATAGCTTTTGTATGCCCCATACCAAAAAACAATCTCATTCAGGTGTCATGCACAAAGGCAGGAGACTGTGATAGTCGCAAGTCTCTAATTGCAGGATCAAAAATGAAAGTTTATCCACTACACCAACTCTCAAAACTTCATGAAAAACAAGGTGACACCCTAAAAATGAAAGAGTTGAAAGGTACAGTACTAATCAGTAAACACGACACACATTGGACAGAGGGCCACGATGTCACCATAGGAGTGGTAGACAGAGACAACGAGTTGGACCCATACGTAACAAATGAAGCAGTTGAATCATACAGGAACAATGAACCAGAGGGTGATTCCTTGACAACCAACTCTGCCAATATTTACAGCATCAAGTTATATTCGACAATTGCCCACAGCCTATTGCAGCGCCGTAATAGGTTCCCAATGAGACTCAAAGCCATGTATGGAACTGGCAATAGAACTATATCTGCATTGCTTACGATGTTGCAAAATCTTGACAAGGCAAGAGAAAATGCATTTCAAATCGTAAAAGACTTTGGAATAGGAATGCGCATTGAAGTCTCAATAAGACCACCCCCAAACGACCCATTACGAACAAAAGGACATCTGAATGATTTTCTCCTTCACGTGTGCCTCTCCCTGGACGAACTATGCAATCAACAAATGTTTAAGATACATCTGGATGTGAGAGATGCCCGCACAATTGACACTTGTGCTATGAAACTACTTAGTGATACATTATCACAATTGAAATTCCAACGAAAGAAACAGTTTAATGAAATATATTCCGACCCAAAGGCAACACAATGGTTGCGTGCACAACTCTCCCACCTCATGATCACTATTGGTATCTGCCCCGCTTTTGGCGTGAAGTATGTCAATACATGGCTATGCGATGACAAGAGGCATGATCCACACAATTATATGCGTACCAAAAAAAACCCCAATGAAAACAAAGACCAGCTGAATGCAATGTTATCCACATTGAAGAAACAATTGAGGATGTATAAAACGGAAAAGAAAGACTCTCAGGAATTATTAGCGTATGTGGAAACCTACCCTACCAGAAGCCCAATCTCGTGTCACCACAACTTATCACTTCAGTGCAAATTACACCTCCCTATGATGATTTGGCAACACCTAATTCCAGAAATATCGAAGGGAGCACAGTTAACCAATGAAGACATTCATGGGAGAAGTGTGTTTGATGAAGAAGAGGAAGATTTTGAAGGCGATCGTTGGTGGCCTCATGAAAAAGATATAGACCCTGGCGTCATGAATGAGCAACTATCAAGTGCTCCAACGCCCACCGACCCAAAATGCCTCGTGCTGCATTCATTATCTCGTCTCAGTACTTTATCTCATCCTGAGTCCACCGGGTTCCTCTCTAGGCTGTGTGAATACATTATTGAGATTCATGATGATCCAGATCTTATCAGCCCTTACGGACATGCAGGCGAAAGAGTAATGGAAAAGGTCCAACAATTGCTAGAGCACGGTAAAGATGCCGATTCACTACCTACCACTGACCTTAAATTTGTATGGATTCATTTGACCAGACGCACAATTGGAGGTAATCTGTCGAAAATGGAAATGATCCAGCAACTCTGTCAAAAATTTCATTTTCCCTGTCACAATGTTCAGCACAGCCAGACACCAAGCGATCAAAAAAAGAAAAATCGAATCATCAACTCAATAATGAGACGTGACATTGCTCTAGTCGTATTAAGTTGGGCGAACAAGACGCGCTATTATAGAGTCAATGAATGCTGCAAAGTGGACATATGGAAACCAGCACATGTTGCACTGATCGGCGAGCCAATCGAATTTACATGCAAATATGTTCATCCAAGTTTATACTCTACCTTAGGCGAGATGTTTAATTGCAAGGAGCGATTTCTCAGGGGTGCCATCCACAGAGAAATGACAAAGCTTGGAAAAAAACTCAAGCACTCATTCATTCTCAGTGAAGGCAACACCAATCCACTATTTTCCGACGTGGATTCTCTGAAGCAGTTGGAATCCGACAATCGATTTCAAATTTCATTACCCATCGAGATAAGTGATTTTGAACAATCTACAAAGTATCTCCCTCATATTATCCTTCCAATGATGGCATTGATGTACAACAAAAACATCATCTATTTCGACTTTCAGGAAAACGTGACATCACTCCTGACTCCTTTGAATAATAGATGGTCTGTGAAGTATCATTTTCGGGGGACTTCCATTTTCCCAAGAATCCCTGCCCACACATTGTCCCTGTCCCTAGATGGAACATTTCAATGGAATCAAATTAAAAAAGCCACCCCCATACAAGCAACAATTGTCCCTAACAACCTCTTCACCTGCGATCCAATTGGCGGCCATACACACACATCAACATCAACGAAACAATTTCACCCACACCTCATAGCATCCAAAGATAAATCATTTCACAAAAACGTTTGGAAGCTATTACAGAATTTAGACGAACAGCTTGTTGACAATCGCACACGAAATCCACAAGACCCAATGGACATCATCACTTTTGTAGAAGAATTATCGTCAAGCATCACCAGGATCAACTGCTTCAGTGAGGATATTATATCCAATGCCCCCATATTATCATTGCCAATATCCTCAATACTATTTGCTATACGCGACACACCCTTGGATGAGCATGATCATCACACAATATGTCCACTAATATGTTTGAAATATAAACTGTTATTTGGGGTGCTGGAACTTGATCGCAACAACAAAAAATTCACACACTTTTACGCATATAATCCATGGCTGCGCCAAGTTCAATATCGAAAATATTCGGATTATACAAAACTGGTTGATCGCCGGGAAACCATATATCTATACGTTTCCGAATCAAGACGTGGATATTTCAAGCCAATATCAAACAAGATTGAATGTTGGAAGTTCAACTACAACCTGTCCGCCAAGTACTCTCACCTGGGAGTAAATGCATACGAAAAGCTCATTAGCGCTTTAACGGAAAAACTCAATGTGTACGCCGTTAGTGACGGCGACATGAAACCAGCTCAATTCAGACCTGAGGATATGACTGTCGTCATACCAACCCTGGTCAAATGCACAGAGATGGGGTATGACTACCGGCAAAACCTGCAAGCTGGAATCAATCATCATGCGATTATTTTAATCTTCCCATTTGATAGTCACTCTAATAAATGGCAGACATGCATCATCCATCACCCGCACCAGAACCGCGAAAACGCTCTTGATGTATTGGAGAAAGTTACAAGAAGAGCGCCCTCTCCTGGCGACTATAGTCATCATTGCATTGGTGGCATAAAACCCGCGGAATGTGAATGTGCATTTCTCATGTCAATGTACGCAGTGTTGGGACATCGTTCACGTAACGTAAAACAGGTGGAGAACGCTATTTCGAAACTTTCGTCGGAGCCTGATCTCATGTCGAAAGCGAGGGGCTGGGTAGCCAAATTAATAAAGGGATCAACTCATCCCGGGGTAGTTCCATTGTGGATCGAAAGCGCAACCGATCATACAGATTTAACCTGGGCGGTATGAAGAGTTGGTGGATTTGGGATTCGTTGGCGATAAAATACAGGTACAATATTATTGCTATTATTTTCTCTATCAAACGTTCTTCTGTAACTACTTTTACATGTTTGTGGATTTTGGTGAGAACCATCTCACTTTTCGGTTTCTGGCAGAGTATTTCAATCTGAAACTATTATTCCCGCTATCATCATTTTCTTTCGTAACTACTTTTTTTTTCATTGCATCTCAAAATGATTTTGTAATCTGGTCTTATTGCTTGACGCACAATATTTGGAAAACTACTTTGCACCTATTCTAACAGTGCATCAATCGTATATATTGACCCCGACGATTTTAAAGCCCAAACAAGCCCGAACCGGTAGGTATTTTTTTTCTAATTACTCATCTTGGTGCAAAATCTACACATAGCCTCTATTTTTTGGAGGGAACTGTCAAAATTTCCGTCTGTTGACAGATTTTTAGTTCTGATTTTCTGGCGGGATCTTCAAAACATTTCTGTTCACTCGAAGATTTTTTGTCAAACGAAGATCAAGCATTTGAAAATTTAGTACCCAGATAGGTAAATCATGTATTATTGCAAAATGTGCAAAAGTTTAGGTTTGCTTGCATGTTTTGTATCAAGCGGCGTTCAGAAATGTGAAGTTATGATATGATTTCCTTCTTTTTTTCTCATCCCTCATTTTTGGTACAAAATCAACAAATAGCCTCTATTTGTTTTGGAGGGAACTGTCAAAATTTCCGTCCCTCGAACGATTTGTAATTCTGATTTCTGGCGGGAACTGCAAAACTTTCTGTCAAGTCGAAGAAATTTTGTCACGGTTAGGGTATTAGGGATCTTGGTATAAAATTTACAAATGACCTCAATTTTTCGGAGGGAACTGTCAAAATTTCTGCGTGATGACAGATTTTTAGTTTCGATTTTCTGGCGGGAACCGCAAAACTTTCTCTCAACTCAAAGATTTTTTGTCACTCAGCGATCAGAGATTTGAAACGTCCGTATTCGATTAGGCAAAGTACGCGTTTCGATAGGCAAATCATGCATTTTGGCGAAAAGTGCAAAAGTTTAGGTTTGCTTGCATGTTTCTATCACGTGGTGTGCAGAACTGAAGTTATGATATAATTTCTGG
>Ga0102884_1000224_pt1 | contig 12127 bp, 10 predicted proteins | sample Colrivmeta1550A3_FD_84497 | JGI IMG/M metagenome (GOLD analysis project Ga0102884, IMG submission 84497) | Estuarine microbial communities from the Columbia River estuary - metaG 1550A-3 | ecosystem: Environmental > Aquatic > Marine > Intertidal zone > Estuary | place: USA: Columbia River...
ATTGGCAAAAAGCATGGTCTATTAGTGAGGCCTTTGCGCGTTTCATCATGCGTAGTAGCAGCGTGGGCACCCACCTCGCCCTCAAGGCGCGTTATCAAGCGGAGTTTTGTTATGGAATGATGATGATCAATCAAGGTAGCAAGAAAGAGGGGATGCGAAGACTTGAAGTTGCTCGCCAGATGATTCCTGGGGATGGAGTGCTTGCTGACGATTTCTTTCCTGCACTGCGTAACAAGATTCCCACCAAAATATACAATCGTTGGTTTGATGATAGCTATGCTCACATAGTAGAAGTTTGCAAAGATTATCCCCGATCTCACAATGCCCACAATACAGCTGCGTGGTTGTCATCGAGGGCGGTTAGGCATTTAGAGGAGGCATACGCTCATGCTCAAAAGGCGGTTTCAATCCGGCCAAATCAGGGGGCCTATCTTGATACCATGGCGGAGGTGTGGTTTGCAAAAGGTAACCGGCAAAAAGCACTGATATGGTCAGAAAAAGCCATTGTGGGGAGTATCTCTGGTGCTGCAGGAAGCCCACGGGAACTTCCTCTGGTGTATGCGAACTATCAACAGTTGAGTAAGCAACTCCAACATTTCAAAAATGACCCTTTACCAATGAAGGCTCGCTGATGATGCTCTGCTCTTCATTCTTTTATTATGCATCGCCTTTTATTATTTCTTTCACTGTTGCCCTTGCTTGCGGCATTGATTTTACGAAAGTTCAATGCAGATCGCATTTTGAAGCTGTCCCACGTGCGAGAATTGTCGGGTGACGGTGCTGCACTGGCAGAGCGCATGCTATCATCGATGGGGCACGAAAATACTGAGCTGCGTATCAAAAAGCGTGAGTGGGCTGGTGCAGCTGCCAGCGGAGATGGTTGGTTAGCGCTAACACCTCAGCTCGCGAGTGGTAAAAGTGTGGCAGATCATGGGCAGGTTGTGTTACGCGTGGGTCTTTATTTCTTATCCTTGAGAGACCCCAAGTCTGTTGCTAGGCGTCGCTGGGCACTGCGCTTTGGTCATGCCTTTCCTATTTTCACGCTCGTGGTATGCGTGTTTGGTCTACTAGTTGGTAAATTGCCCGTGATGTGGGTCATAAGTATCGCGATGGCGTCGTTAGGGGTGGCTGCCTGTGCCCAGATATTGACTCTGACTACCAACTTGCAAGCACAAGCGATGGCCGCTGCAGTGCTCGAAAAGAAACACACCTATCCGAGGCTGAGCGATGAGGAGTTGGTGATTGCGTCAACTCGTGCATGGGCTTGGCACAGTATTGTGCCGGGTCTGATTTCTAGATTGATGTAGTGAGTCATCAAAAACAGTATTCTGTGCTAGCCAGTAGGGGGGCTTTTTGGTAAAGATTTCTTAACTATTAGGCTAATCACCTTGGCCTCAGAAAATTCTACTTAACGCCATGCTTTCATATAATCGCGATCCGCAACAGACCATTCCTGAATCGTCCGTCAAAATCATCGGTCTCGGTGGTGCTGGAGCTAATATGCTAGATCGAGCCACTTTGGACGGGCTGACAGGTCCTGAGATGACTTGTGTGAATACTGACTTGCGCACATTATCAAGTTCGGTAGCAGCTGAGAAAATTCATTTAGGGAAGAATTTGACCAAGGGGCTTGGCTCTGGAGGTGATCCTGATTTGGGAGCTCGTGCAGCACAGGAGGCTGAGCATGAGCTGCGCGATGCGCTTCGCGGCAGAAAAATGGTTTTTGTCTGTGTCGGGTTAGGTGGAGGCACGGGATCTGGTGCGGCACCCCTGATAACTCGTATTGCTCGAGAGGAGGGAGCATTCGTTGTTGTTTTTGCAACTATGCCCTTTGGCTTTGAAGGGAAACGTCGCAGAGAACAGGCGGATACAGCGCTCAATGAATTGTCTGTATTGGCTAACGCCGTTGTAACCTTTGACAATGATCGCATGGGTGAGCTTGTTCTTGCTAAGCAGGGTATTCATGAGGCTTTTGCCGCCTGCGATAGGATGATTTCAGAATCGATCAAAGCGGTGACACGCGTTGTGGTAAGGCCGGGTCTGATTAACATCGGTCTTGCCGACTTGATGAGTGCTCTCAATACGACACGTTCACGCTGTCTGTTTGGTTCCGGTTCAGGTCAAGGAGAGAACCGCTCACAGCAGGCAATAGAAAACGCGCTCAACAGTCCATTACTAGATAAGGGGCATCTTCTCGCTGATGCGTCGAGCGTGCTTATACATGTCTGCGGCGATGAGAGCCTGACCCTCTATGAGGTAGAGCTGCTGATGCAGAGCCTTACCAAGCATATCCCATCAGATTCGAAGGTTCTATTTGGAGTAGCTACTGACCCCTCAATGGACGGAGATCTCAGCGTGACACTCATTAGTGCAGTGCCTGAAGAGAAAATTCATTCTAATGTTTCGAACGAAGATAATGAGCATGAGACGCCTCTCGATGATCAGATATCAGCCTCACTGGCTGCCGTCGAGTCGAGCCGCGTGATGGAAGCTCCCGAGGATGAGGAAATTATGGAGCCAAGTGAGGGTTTCTCACCAGAGGGTGAGGAGGATACCCCAGAGGTTGTGGTTGAATCCGATCAAGATGATCGGGCTTCGGACGACGAGGGCAGTTACGCAGACTTTATTAATATGGATGATGTGCAAGAGCTTGCTGACGCGGTGCTCAAGGATGCTGAATTAGAAATGGACGCTGAGTCAGCCGAGGAAACCAGTGCTTCAGAAGACGAAGCCGTCGAGCAACCATTTGCCGAAATCGAAGAGGTTGATTTTGATGAGGAAGATGATGAGCAAGACACAGCAGATGAGGATCTACAGGGTGATTTTGATCAGGAGGATAGCCTGTTTGCCGACACATCCATGAGTGATAAGCAGGGTGCTCAAGGTGAGCTTGAGCTGGACGGAGGTCCCAAGGGTAAGTTCGAAGGGGAAAGTCCCAATGTGCTTGAGGGTGAAGACCTGGATATTCCACCATTCCTGCGAAATAAGAAGAAGTGATCTTGATCTTGGCGAGCATGTAATCTCGCTTGCCGTCAACTCTGCATCATGTTAACGATTCGCCTGTCATGACAAATTTAGGTACTTTCATATTAGTCACGGTGTGCGTCGGCATGGGCTATATTATCGAGCCAATTATGTTTGAGCTGCGTAATAGGGACCGAAACAAAAGTGAGTCGGTTGAGCAGGAGCCTAAGGCGAAGAAAAAGAAAGATAAGCCCAAGCCTAAGCCTAAGCAAAGACCCTCGGTCGATATTGATCTTAGTTTAGTGAAGCCTGTCGATTTTCCGGATCAAGTATCTCTGTATCAGACTTACGAAATTGATCAAGATGGGCTCACCCTTAGCCTCAAAGAGGGAGTTCAAGTTACCCCTGTTCGTCTTGACGGTAGCGAGCTTATTTTTAAATCCAAGGGGATGACTCTAGAGCATGTCATAGATGTTGATCAGACTGATTTTAAACAGTTGGTGCTACCTGTGATGAATGCGCGTATTCAGAGAGAGGCCGAATTGAAGCGGATTGAGGATGCTAAGCCGGTCGTGCTTGATGATGCGGCTATACTTTCCTGTGTGCAAGCTAGTGTTGAGAGTGGCGCGGTCAATGAGTTTAAGACCGAGCAAGTTACCGAATGGTTAGCCGGGGAGGACATGGATTTTGATGGCGCAACTTATCAAACTGCTTTGATCACTTTTGAGGCTGAAACAATCCTCGGTAAGCAATCACAAAAGGCGATCGCCCTTATCGAAGATGGGGAAGTAGTCAAATGGATCTGGGCCAAAACTAGCCTGGAAATGCGCTAGATGCGTAGGCTTCCCAGTAGAGATATACTAAGCTTTTCGGGTGGCTTTATCGCTATCTAAAAATGCTCTTACCTCATCAAGATTTTGGGTGTTGATTACGTCTTGTCGCCTCAACCAACCCTTGCGTGCGATCCGTACTCCGAATGCCAGATACTGCAGCTGCTCGGTGGAGTGAGCATCTGGATTGATCGAAGTCATGACACCCTTATCGCGAGCTCGGTGCCAGTGGCGCCAGTCCATATCGAGGCGGTAGGGATTGCAGTTGAGCTCAATAATCGTTCCGGTAGCGGCAGCGCAGTCGATGATTTTATCGATATTGATCTCATAGCCCTTTCTTTTTAGCAGCAGCCTACCCGTGACATGACCAATCATGGTGACATGTGGGTTTTCCATTGCCCTGATGATGCGCTTAGTTTGTTCTTTTTCTGATAGTTGGAATGAGCCGTGAACGGATGCTACGCAGTAATCTAGCTGATCTAATAGGCTGTCTTCAAAGTCGAGTGTGCCATCCTTGAGGATGTCTACTTCCGTGCCAGCAAAGATCTGAAAATTATCCCATTGGGTGTTAAGTGAATTAATCGACTCAACTTGACGTAGTAGCCGATCAGGTTGAAGACCTCGTGCCTGAAACTGAGACTTGGAGTGGTCGGCAATACCGAGATATTGCAGGCCTAGCTCACGGGCTGCTTCAGCCATTTCCTCGAGTGTGTTTTTGCCATCCGACTCGGTGGTGTGGTTGTGGAAGGTGCCTCGTAGGTTTCCAAGTTCGATCAACTGCGGAATCTTTCCCGCATCGGCAGCCTCAATCTCACCTTGGTTTTCACGTAGCTCGGGTGGGATGTCATCAAGCCCAAGAGCGCGGTAGATATCACGTTCGTCTTTCACGGCAGGTGCGGGCGGGGTGGACTTGTCCTTGGGGGTAAAGCCATACTCATTCAATGACCAGCCATGCTTGAGTGCGCGGGAGCGAAGCGCGACGTTATGTTCCTTGCTGCCTGAGAAGTATTGCAGGGCGAAGGGGAACTGCTCATTGGAAACGGCACGTAGATCGCACTGGAGACCGTCTTCGAGACGGATAGATGCCTTGGTGTCACCGTGTGCGATCACTGAGTGAACCTCAGGTAAACTTGTGAAATAGGCAGTAAGCTTGGCTGGCTCTGAGGTTGCTACGAGGAAGTCCAAATCATGGAGTACTTCCTTACTTCTGCGGTAGGATCCAGCCGAAGCTACCCGCAGTGAATCGGGATGCTCACGCAAAATATCTAGCATGTGTTCCGCAACCGGCGCCACGTCTCCGAGTCGGAAAAAATCGGCGAACTGTTCTTTGAGGGCAATCGACTCTATCAGTTTCTCGATAGATTTCTTGCCAAAGCCGGGAAGAGATGCGGCTGACCCGTCTTCACAAGCAGCCTTGAGCGCATCAATGGAATCAATATTGAGTTTGTCATAAAGCGCACGAACTTTCTTCGGTCCCAGCCCTTGAATGCCAAAGAGGTCAAAAAGCCCAGGAGGAAACTCCGCGCGAAGGTTTTGGTGAAACTCAAGTTTACCGGTGCTCGCGAGTTCATGGATTTTTTGCTGCAGAGCCTTACCGATTCCTGCGATGCCTTCTAGATTATCCGCGGCCGCCATGGCAACAATTTCACCTTGGTAATTACGCACGGTTTCTGCTCCATTGCGGTAGGCGCGTGTCTTGAACGGGTTCTCGCCCTTAATTTCCATCAGAAGCGCGATCTCATCGAGTACCGCTGCAATTTCATCTCGTGAGATAGCCATAATTATAGACTGGGTCTTAGATTGATAAATTTTGAATTGTAATGATCACGGGGGCCAAATAACCAGCCTGGATTGCGGTCGACAAGCTCATAACCCGTGAGCATGAATTCGGGTAGAATTTGGTTGGAGTTAATCTCGTAGACCTTGTCGCCGGTAAAATACCCGTAGATTTTATATTCGTAGTTCTGGTCAAACCCATAGCGTGCGTTAGCTGGTCCTTGCTCGGGTAAGCGGTCGGGGTTTCGTTTCTTGCTCTCATTGAAAACGACAAGTTTGGCAGTTTGGGCGCTCTCACGAGGCTTGCGTAAGTATCCCCAGAAGCGTGTCTTCTGAACAAAGTAGCGCCTGCCGTAATAAAAATTACCCGTAGGTTCTGATGCGATCTCGGCAGCGCGTAATTCAGGTGGTGGTCCGCCCATATTAGGTGATCCGTAGGTGCCAGCACCTCCACTAGCCGTTGAGCAAGATTGAAATAAGCCAGTGAGAGCGGCGAGTAAACTTAGAAGCAGGTATTTCTGCATGCCAATATCCTTGTTGAGAACAGGCATCAGGTCAAGAGGGCTTATGCATGCTGTATCGTGTAATCACACAGCAGAGCATATTTATTGACAGTCATGGCGTGGGGCTGTAGCTCAACTGCATTGCATTTCTATGTTGATTGTTGACTGAGTCTACCGTCATCTATAAATAGCGATTCACAAGGGGGCTGTAGCTCAGTTGGTTAGAGCAGGGGACTCATAATCCCTTGGTCCGGGGTTCGAGTCCCCGCGGCCCTACTTTTTATATATCGTGATCCGAGGAGGATCTTGGGAGATACTCTCAACGCGAGCTGCGTTCGCCGACAGGTGACTTTGTTGCTTTGCCTATGATACACGCACTGGCGTATCCGTTCAAAGCCATGCTTGCTGCGCGGGCAAAGGGAGCGCGACCCACACCTTAAATGCCAGAGCCCAACCTACCGGTGGTAGGCTGGGCTCTGGCAGAGGGGGTGGGATTCGAACCCACGGTGACTTTCGCCACGCCGGTTTTCAAGACCGGTGCATTCGACCACTCTGCCACCCCTCCGTGATTGCAAAGCTTATTGCGGTCGGGAGAAACTTTCCTTAGTCCGTGATATTTTGCAAGAAGAGTTTCGCCTGTTTTTGTAAGTTTTCCGATAGGGGTGATGCGGGCTTGCACATCGGGCCGCCGTCCCTTAGAAAAAAAGCACTATGAGTAACGTTGTTGTATTATTTTCCGGTCAGGGAGCGCAGAAGGTAGGCATGGGTAAGGATTTGGCAGACGCCTATCCAGCTGTGCAAGAAATGTTCAGCAAGGCTGATGATGCTCTCGGCTATTCGTTGAGTGATATCATGTTTAATGGGCCAGACGAGGAGCTGACTAAAACATCCCGCTGCCAACCGGCACTATTTCTTCACGGTTTGGCATGCCTGGAAGTCTTGAAGGCAAAAGTGTCTACGCTTGATGTGCTAGCTACAGCGGGTCTTTCACTCGGTGAATTTACCGCGCATACTTTAGCCGGCACGTTCGACTTCGAAACGGGACTCAAAATTGTTGAGCAGCGCGGTCAATTTATGGAGGAGGCCTGTGATGCTACCAATGGTGCCATGGCCGCGATGATTGGAGGTGATGAAGATTCTGTTGCTGAGCTTGCCGCTGACTGCGACGTCGATGTTGCTAATTTTAATACCATTGGGCAGATTGTGCTTTCTGGAGATGAGGCAGGTATTGATAAAGCAGTAGCTGAGGCCAAGGGCAGGGGGGTTCGCATGGGTAAAAAACTCAATGTCGCCGGTGCCTACCACTCACGCTTGATGCAGAGTGCTCAAGATAAACTTGCTGTGGTGCTCGCAGAAGCTGAGCTTTCTGAACCAGCTATCCCTGTCATTTGTAACTTTGAGGCGCGCGCTGTGAGTGATCAGGGTGAGATCAAGGCCATGCTTGAGCAGCAGGTGACGGGCTCGGTGCGTTGGACTGCCTCTATGCAGAAGCTCATTGCCGATGGCCATACTACTTTCCTTGAATTGGGGCCAGGCAAGGTGCTTGCTGGACTTATGGGACGTATTGATAAGTCGGTCACGGTGCATTCTGTCGAGGATGTGGAGAGCCTAGAAGCTGCTGTAGAGGCCCTAAGCTAGGGCTCTCAAGAAAAATGATTATTTTCACAAAAAAGTGATTGCCAGCGGCGAGAATTCTCACTAAGTTCCGCCCGCCCCGAGCATAGCAAGGGGTGGTAGCTCAGTTGGTTAGAGCGCCGCCCTGTCACGGCGGAGGTCGCGGGTTCGAGTCCCGTCCATCCCGCCACTGCCCCGGCCCACTTCATGTGGGTCGGGGCAGTGGCTTTTATGGGGGGAGCAGTAGAACAGACCCACAGGGCGCGCATGCGGACTAGGGTCATTCGAACGCATACGCAGTGCGTGCATCACGCATCCCAAATTTCAAGTTTCCGGAGGAGGAAACTTGCTAACTAGCATAGCTTTCATGGAATGAAAGCAATCCCGTCCATCCCGCCACTGCCCCGGCCCACTTCATGTGGGTCGGGGCAGTGGCTTTTATGGGGGGAGCAGTAGAACAGACCCGCAGGGCGCGCATGCGGACAAGGGTCATTCGAACGCACACGCTAGTGCGTGCACCACGCCTTAAGATGCAATGAGGAATATGGGCGAGGATTTTTGATGATCCTCATAGGCTTCATGAAATGAAGGCTATTCCATCCGACCTCCATTTTTCAGCTTTGCGGCTTGGCCTTTCCAAACGAGCCCTCAGCGATCTGCTCAAGTTCATCTGTGGGTTTGGCATAGAGGTAGATATAAGCCTGAACGAATCGACCATCATCTCTTCTCACTTTAGCAATTTGGCGCTGATACTCATGTGGCTTTGGGGTGTTAGGCCCACATGCTTCGTAATCGTCCAGTAGATCAATTAAATCTACCGAGCTAAGTTGGTAAATTTCTCCCTGAACGAGATCTGATGCTTCGTCTGAAGGGATCACGGCAGGGTAATCCCATGTGCCACTTGAGTGATGGACTCGATACATTGCACCTTGAAAGGTGCCGTCGCATAGCCTGCACGCGTATTTTGCTAATGTAGCTGCAAATGCATTATCAGCATTGCTCATGAGCGTGCCATAAACAAAAAGTAATGGCACAGTGCCATCATCAGCTTTGTTCATTTATCTTGGGCTGAGGCGTGAAGCGGCTGCATTAGCACAAACGGTGACACCACCAGAGCGGTAAAATCTTGAGGATTATCCGTCCACCAGGTGGCATGCGGCTCCGAGGGCTTGACGAGGTCACCCGATTTGAGCCAAGTTTCGATTTTCCTTTTATCGTCATCGGTTAGGGCTTGCCCAACATCGGTGATATCTAGGCGCGTATCAACATAGAGCAGGGAGCCCGCGTCAAAGTGGGGCTTTAGATATTCCCAATCGACTACGCCTGTGTATTTCTCCAGCTTTTCTGTGGTGCTTTGAGCATCCTTGCCAAGAAAGCCGTAATTCATTTCTTCAGGTTGATTGGTGTCGTCTTTCATCCTGGATAAATTGATGTGAGCTTGGCCGATCTTAGCCCATACGGTCAGGCCCGATACGGAAGCGTTGGTTTCTTAGCTTGGAATCAGACAAGGCATCGCAGAGCTTGTTGGCGACTTTTTCGTCCACATCAACAAGGGAGTGGCGGTCAAATAGCTGGATGCGACCGACAGAGTTATCTGGTATTTTACCTTCTCTGTAGAACATGCCAAGTAAGTCACTTGGTCGGACACCCGCAGCTTTGCCTAGACTGACGAAGAGAGTTGCCATGCCAGCTTCTTTTTTGCCCTGGCCTTGCTTGTCGCCACGCCGACCACGATCACCACGATCACCACGATCACCACGATCACCTCTTGAACCTCTGCGGTCATCGCCTTTTTCGCGGCTTCGTCGTGCGCCACGATCTTTATTGGGGTTGTAGTCGGGGCGATCTTCGATGATTTCTTCGCCTTCTCGGCCGAGAGACTCTCGCAGCAGCTCAAAAACTGAGGATGCGATATCAGTTGCGGTGTGACCTTGATCCAGCAATCGGTCGATGTAGTGGCGGTAGCTGCGGCTGACTTCTTTTTCCAGGCGAGCTTGCACCAGTTCAAACAATTGATCAGCGCGTTTGCCTTCGACCTCTTCTTGTGTCGGGATTTTTGAGCGTGTTATTTTTTGCTTGGTATATCGCTCGATGCTTTGCAGCCGGTAGATATCACGACCAAAGACAAAGCTCACTGCGCGACCTTCACGGCCGGCGCGGCCTGTGCGCCCAATGCGGTGCACGTAGTCTTCTGGGTCTTGGGGGATATCGTAGTTGAAAACGGCTTCTACATCATCGATGTCGAGACCGCGTGCAGCAACGTCAGTTGCGATAAGTAGGTCAAACTTCCCTTCACGGAATCGTCTCGTAGTGCGCTCACGTGCTTGTTGGCCAATGTCGCCGTGCAGCTTGTCTGCAGCGTAGCCACGGGCAGTGAGTGCGTCGGTGCACTCATCGACACTGCGCTTTGTATTGCAGAAGATGACAGCAAGTCGGGGGCTGTCCATGTCAAGCAGGCGCGTTAGAACCTCAACTTTGGAGCGGTTTCTGACTTCGTAATAAGATTGGGTGACGGTCGAAACGGTTTTTGTCTGCCCTTTGATTGAGATTTCCTGAGGGTCGTTGCCAAATTTCTGGATCAGCTTTTGAACCTGTTTGTTCATGGTGGCCGAGAAGAAGAGAGTCTGGTGATCAGATTTCATGGCGCCAAGGAGATCTTCCATGTCTTCACGGAATCCCATGTCGAGCATGCGGTCAGCTTCATCGAGAATAGCTAGCTTAATAGTCCCTGGTTTTAAGGTCTTGCGGCGCAGATGGTCCAGAAGTCTTCCCGGCGTGCCTACAATGATGTGCGCGCCTCGTTTGAGCTGGGTAATCTGGCGGTCGATCGGGGTGCCTCCATAGACTGGCACGGCACGTAGTCCTTTGAGGTGGTTGCCTAGACGATGGACTTCTTCGCATACCTGAACACAAAGCTCGCGGGTGGGGGAGAGGATCAGTACCTGTGCTTCGTCCGCATGAACATCGATCATTTCGAGAGCGGGCAGGGTGAAGGCTGCGGTTTTGCCTGAGCCTGTTTCTGAGAGTCCAACGATGTCCTTGCCTTCGAGCACGGGGGGGATGGCACGGGCCTGAATGGGGGAAGGGCTCTCAAAGCCTAAGTCGTCAATAGCTTTAAGTAGCTCATCGCGGAGGCCGAGTGATGAAAAGGGAATGTCAGTCATGTTATTTGTAGTTGGTTGGTCTTTATTACCCCTTGGGGCAATTTTTAGTTTACCGCTTGGACTACGTGGTGCGTAACACTCAATAACAAGTCTGGGCGGCGGGAGGGCGAGCCATATGCCCTGATTGATATATAAGCAACTTTAAAAGCGCGCACGCCAGGCTATGGAGGCTAGTTCGGAGCGTTTAGCTATAAATATATCGATTAATAAATGATAAACACAGGTGTTGACCTGTGGAATTTGGCACCCATAATCCCGCCCGCTCTGTAACTGCAGTGCGAAATCAATAATTTAAAATCACAACCATGGCTAATTACGCAATCAATGGATTTGGACGCATCGGACGCAACGTACTTCGCGCCCTTGTAGAGAATGGCGAAATCAAAAATGTCGTCGCCATCAACGACCTTACCGACAATAAAACCCTCGCCCACTTGCTGAAGTATGATTCATCTCAGGGCCGTGTATCTTATGAAGTAACTCACGATGATAGTTCAATCATCGTTGATGGACACAAAATTCACGCCACTGCTGAGCGTGACCCCGCAGCACTCCCATGGGCAGAGCTGAAAGTGGACGTTGTTCTTGAGTCGACTGGATTCTTTACTTCGCGTGAGGGTGCCCAAAAGCACATCGATGCAGGAGCTAAGAAGGTTCTTATTTCTGCACCTGCCAAAAACCCAGACCTTACGATGTGCATTGGCATCAATGATGATCTTTACGATCCAGCGAAGCACAACATCGTTTCCAACGCATCTTGCACCACCAACTGTCTTGCGCCACTCGTTAAAGTGCTCAACGATAAGTGGGGCATTGAAAAAGGCTTCATGAGCACTATTCACTCCTACACAGGTGACCAGAACCTTCTTGATGCACCGCACGGAGACCTTCGTCGTGGCCGTTCTGCTGCTGTCAATATCGTGCCTTCTTCTACGGGCGCTGCTGTTGCCATCGCCGAGGTTATCCCAGAAATGAAGGGTAAGCTCAATGGCGGTGCCTTCCGTGTTCCTACTCCTACTGGATCACTCACTGACTTTGTTGCTATCCTTAAGAGCGATACAACGATTGAAGAGGTCAACGCGGCTTTCAAAGAGGCTGCAGCTGCAGGTCCTATGAAAGGTATTCTTAGCTATTCTGAAGATCCATTGGTCCTTCAGGACATCGTTAGCGACCCTCACAGTTCTGTATTCGACTCAGGTCTCACCATGGTCAACGATGGCAACTTCGTTAAAGTTTGTTCATGGTATGACAACGAGTGGGGTTATTCCTGCCGTGC
>Ga0102884_1000244_pt1 | contig 11730 bp, 10 predicted proteins | sample Colrivmeta1550A3_FD_84497 | JGI IMG/M metagenome (GOLD analysis project Ga0102884, IMG submission 84497) | Estuarine microbial communities from the Columbia River estuary - metaG 1550A-3 | ecosystem: Environmental > Aquatic > Marine > Intertidal zone > Estuary | place: USA: Columbia River...
ATTCTTCTATCTCCTTTTGCCAATAGTATTAAAATACCATTATCTTCTTTTTCTTGACCAATACCCCATTCTTGCCCCCATTTTGCTCCTAAATAGTTAATATTTTCACCATTTGTAGAATTGATAACAGCAATAACTATTTGAGTTGATGTCGTGTCAGAATACCTAATAAGTTTTTGCTCTAAATTACTTTTTTGATCAGCAGAAAGTAAATTTACATAATCATAAACACTGGTTTGAAGCTCGGGCTTCTTAGGGATATCATACTGGGCAAAAGAGAAGCTAAAAGATAATATAGCAAGCAGTAAGGTAGGTATAACTTTGCTTTTTAAGTTATGCTGTGACTGCGACTGAATACTGCACACTGAATACTGCATTTTATCCTTTAGAAATCTCGTTAGTTAGTTCGTTTGAGTCAGAATCTGAATATGGAAAATAGGTTTTAAGTTGTTCACCAGATTTTAAAACACCTTCAATTAAGCCTTGTTTAAAATCACCTTTTTTGAAATGTGATTGCATGATGTTTTTAGTGCTGTCCCAAAAATCATTTTCAACCACATCATTAATACCTTTGTCTCCAAAAATAACGAAGGTTTTATCTTCAATGGCAACATAAATTAACACCGCATTTTGAAGTTTGGTGTTATCCATTTTTAAAGTATGAAAAAGTTCTATAGCACGATTTGTAGCATCGCCTTTGCATGTTTTTTCTATATGTACACGAATTTCTCCCGAAGTATTTAATTCTGCAACACGAATAGCCTCAACAATGTCTTGTTCTTCGTCTGCAGTTAGAAAATCTTCAACCTTATTTGACATTTTAAAATTCTACTTTAGGAGCGTTTTCACTACCCGGAGCACTTTTAAATCGAGCCATTTCTTCAAATCCAAATAAGCCGGCTAATAATTTGCCAGGGAATTTTGTAGTGAATTTGTCATAAATATTTACAGCTTCATTAAAACGGTCTCTAGTCACGTTAATTCTATTTTCTGTACCTTCTAACTGTGATTGTAGTTCAAGAAAACTCTTGTCTGCTTTTAAATCAGGATATCTTTCTACAGTTACTAATAATCTAGATAATGCGCCACTTAAGCCTTGTTGAGCCTTTTGAAATTGAGCCATTTTTTCAGGTGTTAAATCTCCAGCATCAATAGTTGTTTTTGTAGCTTCAGAACGCGCCTTGATAACACCTTCTAAAGTTTCTTTTTCGTGAGCAGCGTAACCTTTTACAGTAGCAACTAAGTTTGGAATTAAATCTGCACGGCGCTGGTAAGCACTTTCCACATTAGACCAAGCTGTTTTAGCATCAGCTTCATGTTCTACAGCTGTATTGTTAAATCCTTTTGCCCAAGAATAGATACCTAATACCAAAATAGCAATGATAATCAATGGTAAAAATTTCTTCATGATAAATTAGTTTAATATAATTTTGTTAATTGTTATTGATAAGACACTTCTTTTTATAAAAAGTTACATCAGCCTTACTATTAAAGGTGTTCTTTTATTTTGATAAGCTGACTTTTCACATCTTCTAGCTTATTGATAATTTCAAAATTATTAAGAGCTTGCTTTTTTTCTTCTTTTAAATGTGTTTTTGCACCCTCAAGTGTAAATCCGCGTTCTTTAACAAGGTGATAGATAAATTTAAGATTTTTTATATCCTCTGGTGTAAACTTACGGTTGCCTTTTGCGTTTTTTTTAGGTTTGAGAACATCGAACTCTTTTTCCCAGAAACGAATCAAAGATGTATTAACGCCAAATGCTTTGGCAACTTCGCCAATAGCATAATATCTTTTTTCAGGTAAATCTATATGCATTAATCGAGGGATTGATTTTCTAAAGAAGCATGCTCCAATAGCTTGTTAAATTCTTCCGCAGTTAAACTTCCATAATAGAAGTTTATTGGGTTAATGCGGTCTCCGTCTTTAAATATTTCGTAATGTAAATGAGGTGCTTCAGAACGTCCTGTACTTCCAACAAAACCTATTAAATCGCCTCGTTTTACTTTTTGATTTCTTCTAACATTGTACTTGTATAAATGTGCGTACAAACTTGTGTAGCCATAACCGTGCTTAATTCTTATATGTTTTCCGTAACCAGAAGAATTACTGTCTGCTCGAGCTACAACGCCATCACCACTCGCATAAACTGGAGTACCTCTTGGAGCAGTAAAATCCATACCCCAATGCATTTTTCTAACCTTAGTAAATGGGTCAGATCGCATACCGTAACCAGAAGCCATACGGGTTAAGTCCTCATTACTAACAGGTTGTATAGCAGGAATTGCTACTAAAAGTTTTTCCTTTTCTTCAGCAAGTAATTTAATTTCATCAAGAGATTTGGATTGTACAACAATCTGTTTTTGTAAAATATCTAAACGCTTATTGCTTTCTATAATCAATTTGGAATTATCAAAACCTTCTAAACTTTTGTATCTATTAATTCCACCAAAACCGGCTTTACGTTGCTCGTCAGGAATTGGGTTAGCTTCAAAATAAACGCGGTAAATATTATTATCTCTATCCGCAACATTAGCTAAAACCGCTTCGGCGTGATCCATTTTTTTATTGAGCAAGTCAAACTGCAATTGGGCATTCTGAAGTTCTCTTTTAAAAGCCCGTTCTTTGGGAGATTCAACATACTGACTAGCTATAAAAATAAATATAAATGCGAAAAAAGCAGCTGCTAAAATAAATATACCAGCATACTTAAATGTAGTTCGCTTTTTGCGTTCTATTTTGCGGTAAGAAAGCGATTCTTTATCGTAGTAATATTTTACCTTACTCATTTCTTAAATTATACTATTTTTGCAGCTAAATTAGAACAACTAAAAGTGTTGTTTCAAGTAGTAAACGAACAAACCTACAAAATTATTATTATAATAATTAGATGATAATTCAATTGTAGGTTCACCATCTCCTTAATTTTAAATATTTTTGGAGAGTAAATATAAAAATTGTTTCTTATTAAAAATAATTTAATAGAAACAAGATGCATAATAACAAGAGATGAACTCACAGGAAATACGATCAAAGTTTTTAAGTTTTTTTGAAGAAAAGAAGCATAGTATAGTGCAATCTGCACCCATGGTTCTAAAAGATGACCCAACCTTAATGTTTGTAAATTCTGGTATGGCGCCTTTTAAGGAGTATTTCTTAGGCAATGCAAAACCTAAAAATAATCGTATTGCAGACTCGCAAAAATGTTTGCGTGTTTCTGGTAAGCATAACGATTTAGAGGAAGTAGGATATGATACCTATCATCATACCTTATTTGAAATGTTGGGAAATTGGAGTTTTGGTGATTACTTTAAAAAGGAAGCTATTGCTTGGGCATGGGAGTTACTAACTGAAGTTTACGGTATTGATAAAGACATATTTTATGTTACTGTTTTTGAAGGAAGTGATGATGCTGATAATTTAGAAATGGATACCGAAGCTTATGATATTTGGAAACAATACATCTCTGAAGACCGCATTTTAAAAGGTGATAAAAAGGATAATTTTTGGGAAATGGGCGATCAAGGACCTTGTGGACCTTGTAGTGAAATACATGTAGATATTCGATCTGCTGAAGAAAAGGCTAAAATTTCTGGTAAAGACTTGGTTAATGAAGATCATCCACAGGTTGTTGAAATTTGGAATTTAGTATTCATGCAATACAACCGAAAAGCAAATGGTTCATTGGAATCCTTACCGAATAAACACATCGATACTGGTATGGGGTTTGAACGTTTGTGTATGGTATTGCAAAATGTGCAATCTAATTATGATACTGATGTTTTTACGCCTATTATTCGTGAAATTGAAACCATAACTAATAAAAGTTACGGAAAGGATGAAAAGGCGGATGTTGCTATTCGAGTAATTTCTGATCATGTTCGTGCTGTTGCGTTTTCAATAGCTGACGGGCAATTACCTAGCAATACTGGTGCAGGATACGTTATTAGAAGAATTTTACGTCGTGCTGTGCGTTATGGATTTACATTTCTTGATAAAAAAGAGCCGTTTATATACAGGCTGGTCGATGTGTTGAGTAATCGCATGGGAGAGGCATTCCCAGAGTTGAAAGCTCAAAAACAACTTATTGAAAATGTTATAAAAGAAGAAGAACAATCATTTTCTCGAACATTAGATCAAGGATTAGTGTTGTTAAATAGAATTGTAGACGAAACAAAAGGCGATACGGTTTCAGGAGAAAAAGCCTTTGAACTTTATGATACTTATGGTTTTCCAATTGACTTGACAGCTTTAATTCTTTCTGAAAAAGGTTTAAAGCTTGATGAAAAAGGTTTTAACGAAGAATTACAAAAGCAAAAAAAACGGTCTCGTGCAGCGAGTGAGATGTCTACTGATGATTGGACCATTATTGTGGATGACGCTGAAGAAGAATTTGTAGGCTACGATATATTGCAAGCTAATGTCAAACTGACGAGATATAGAAAAGTATCTTCCAAGAAAGATGGAGATATGTATCAATTGGTGTTTAATTTAACACCATTTTACCCTGAAGGTGGCGGGCAAGTTGGCGATAAAGGGTATTTGGAAGACACGCGTGGTGACGTGGTTTATATCCTGGATACTAAAAAAGAAAACAATGTTATTATCCATTTTGCTAAAAATTTACCAAAGCATATTGATCAATCTTTTAAAGCTGCTGTTGATGTTAAACAACGTCACAGAACCGAATGTAATCATACGGCAACACATTTGCTGCATCAGGCATTAAGAGAGGTTTTAGGAGCTCATGTAGAGCAAAAGGGAAGTGCAGTGCACTCTAAATATTTGCGTTTTGATTTTTCTCATTTTTCAAAATTAACAGTTGAAGAATTACGAGATATTGAAAATTTTGTAAATCGAAGAATTGAAGGCAAATTAGAATTAGAAGAAAAACGAAATATTCCAAAAGAAGAAGCGATTGCAGAAGGTGCTATGAGTTTGTTTGGTGAAAAGTATGGTGATACGGTTCGTGCAATTCGTTTTGGTAAATCTATTGAACTTTGCGGTGGTACACATGTAAAAAATACGTCTGATATTTGGCATTTTAAAATTGTTTCAGAAGGTGCAGTTGCTGCAGGAATTAGAAGAATTGAAGCAATTACTAATGATGCGGTAAAAGGTTTTTATTTTGAAAATAATAGAGCTTATTTTGAAATGAAAGACCTACTTAATAACGCTAAAGAGCCTGTGAAAGCACTTCAGAATTTACAAGAAGAAAATACGGGACTTAAAAAACAAATAGAAACGCTGCTTAAAGATAAAGCTGCGACTATTAAAGGAGAGCTTAAAAAGGAGTTAGAAGATATTAATGGCGTTAAGTTCTTAGCTAAAAAATTAGATTTGGATGCTGGTGGGTTAAAAGATGTGGCTTTTGAATTAGGAAGTCAGTTTGATAATCTGTTTTTATTATTTGCAACAGAGCAAAACGGAAAAGCGTTGCTGTCGTGTTATATTTCAAAAGAGTTGGTTGCTAGTAAAGGTTTAAATGCTGGGCAGGTGGTTAGAGAACTTGGTAAATACATCCAAGGTGGTGGTGGTGGACAACCGTTTTTTGCTACTGCAGGAGGTAAGAAGCCTGACGGGATTGATAAGGCTTTGGAGAATGCTAGGAATTTTGTTTCTTAAGTTTTGAATCTTCAAACCAAAATACCATTAAAGAAACAATCTAAAAATCAAATAGGCTATAATTCTAATGTACTATTATTTGGTTCGTGCTTTTCAGAAAACATAGGAAAGAAACTCGACTATTTTAAATTTCAAAATCTTCAAAATCCTTTTGGTATTTTATTTCATCCTAAAGCCATTGAAACTCTCATATCAAATGCGGTTGGAAATAAGATATATTCTGAGGGCGATGTTTTTCTCAATAATGAACAATGGCACTGTTATGATGCACACTCAAAATTGAGTAATACTTCAAAAAACCATTTAATAAATCAACTAAATGAGCAAATTGATTTAACAAGCTCAAAATTAAAAAGAGCTTCTCACATTATTATTACTTTAGGAACAGCTTGGGTATATCGCGATATAAAAACAGATAGTATTGTTGCTAACTGCCATAAAGTTCCACAGAAGCTATTTAAGAAAGAATTGTTGTCGGTTCAGGAAATTACAAACTCATTAAAAAACATTTTGAGCTTGATTAGAAGTGTTAATAATGATGTTTTAGTGGTCTTTACAGTTTCTCCAATTCGACATACAAAAGATGGCTTTGTTCAAAATACTCAAAGTAAAGCGCATTTAATAACAGCCATCCATCAAGTAATAAATAATCAGTCATTTTATTTTCCGTCTTTTGAAATCATGATGGATGAACTTCGTGACTATCGCTTTTATAACGAAGACATGATTCACCCCAATCAGGTGGCAATAAACTACATTTGGGATAAGTTTAAAACGGTCTGGATTTCTGACGAGTCTTTCAAAGTTATGGAAGAAGTCGATACTATTCAAAAGGGCTTAAAACACAAGCCTTTTAATCTTAAATCTCAAGCGCATCAAAAGTTTCTTCAAAATTTAGAGGCTAAAAAAAACCAGATTCATTCCCATTTTCCACATATCGTATTCTAAAAAGTTAATTGATTTCTAACACGTTTTACCTTTTTTAATAACACTTTGTCGAAAAAACAACCAATGTATTAGTATAAGTTATAGCTTCATTATGCTATTAATCAGTTTATATTTAAAAACATCAATTGCAAAATCAGAAAAATGATTCTCAATTGATGTTTTTTTTGTGTCTACACCTATTTAGCATGAGATCTATCTTCTAATATTTAAAACAGATTAATCAGCGAGCTTTCAAAATTTTATATTTTAACAAACTCTCTTGGTTGGACTTTAATCAATAACGATAATTCGATGCAATCCATTAACGATTTTCAAAATTTAAAATTATAACTTACTGTTTAAGCTCATCCAGCCACCGCCATTTACGACTTCAATGCCGTTGCTTTTTAAAATTGAAGCAGCACTTCCAGAACGTATTCCACTAGCGCAACATGTAATTACAGGCTTGTTGTGTTTTTTTATGCTCTCAATTTTGGAATTGATGATTTGTAAAGGAATGTTTTTTGAGCCAGCGATAGCACCTTGATTGAATTCTTTAGTAGTTCGAACATCTATAATAATAGCACCTCTATTTTGAAAATCTTTAATCATGTCATTTTTATTACCAAACAGAAAATCTAATAAGCCCATAGTCTAATTTTTATTGCAAATTAATTTAATTTTTTTTAAAGTATAGGTAACATAAGTTGCATTATAGTTCATTAAAATTTTATGTATATTCAACTTTTAAAATTTGAGTATTTATGGAAGCTTATGTTACGCTTACTATTGAAAATGAAGTTGGTTTTATCGAGTTTTTTCATCCTAATAGAAACTCCATGCCTAGTGATGTTTTATCACTATTAGAGCAAATTATTATTGATGCTGGTAAAAATGATGATATAAAAGTTATTGTTTTAAAAAGTGGTGGAGACAGAACCTTTTGTGCCGGAGCAAGTTTTAATGAAGTAATTGCCATCGAAAATGAAATATCTGGAAAACAATTTTTTATGGGTTTTGCTAATGTTATAAATGCAATGCGTAAATGCCCAAAGTTGATTATTGGAAGGGTGCAAGGAAAAGCAGTTGGAGGAGGTGTAGGTTTAGCCGCTGCTGCAGATTATTGTTTAGCAACAAGATATGCTTCTATTAAATTGAGCGAATTAAGTATTGGTATTGGGCCTTTTGTTATTGAGCCTGTTGTTTCAAGAAAGATAGGAGTTACAGCCATGTCCCAAATGACCATTGATGCTGAGACTTTTTTTTCTACTGAATTTGCAAAAGAGAAAGGCTTGTATTCTGAGGTATTCGAAACCGTCGAAGACTTAGATGAAGCAGTAAAAACGTTAGCTGAAAAATTAGCAAGTTATAATCCAGAAGCTTTAATAGAAATGAAAAAAGTATTCTGGAAAGGAACAGAAAATTGGAATGCTTTATTGAGTGAACGCGCTGAAATAAGTGGAAAACTAGTTTTGAGTACGTTTACAAAAATGATATTGAAACGCTTTAGATAACATTATTTAATAATTGATTTATTCTGAACAATCTCCAATCCATCATCAATTAAATGTCCTACCTCGGGCTTATTTTGTTTAATAGTTTCTAGTTGTTTTAATATTTGTTTACATAGCTCAGTTTCATTTCCTAAGTGGGCTAATTCATAAAGTTCCAAAGGTAATAACCAGTCATTAGGATGTTTCTCTAAAAGCTGGTCTAAAACTTTTGTTCTAGAAATGGTTTTGTTTATCCCTTCTCTATAATCTTTAACCTGTTGGTATAAAGCTTCAAGTGCTAATCGATCTTTTGATTTTTTTATATGAATCGTGTTTGATGACGTTTTGTGCGTAATTAAATCAAAACTACTTAAATCAGCAGGTCCAGAAAAAGCTGAAACAATATCTTTACCTACGGCCATATCATAAATACCCCATTCAGGTTTAAATAATACCGTTTCTTGGTGTGTAACCGTGCAATTATTGAAACTAATAAGAATTATTTTTCCTTGAAGATTTCGTTTTCCGGTAATGATTTCTCCTGAAACTTTAATACCGCCTTCAAATTCTAGGTTTACAATGCGTTCTTCATAAATATTATAAGCTGCTAAATCACGGGGACTCATATCTTCAATGGCCAGGTTAATACCTTTTAATTTTCCGATAGGAGAACCAAAACCGTCTAAATGAGTGTCTACACCATGACCGACCAGCTCTTTTTCGCGATAAGCGAGAGCTGTTTTTCCTGTGGTTTGTATGTAGATGGGTTTTCCGTCGTGTTCAATAACATGATTAAGAACTCCAGAAATTTGCAATCCTGTACTTAACTCAATGGTTCCTAAAGCGTTTGATTCAATTAATTTATTAACCCCAGATAGCCCGCCTTTACGCAATGACATGGTATTTGCAAACTCTTCTAAAATTAAACTTAAATGTGCAAAATCTGGTGTTACATAAAGTTGAGGTTGTGGTTTAGTGATATCAAAATTTTTGTAAGTTGCATTGATGTCGTAAGGGAATTTTTTAACCTCGTCAGTCATGCACCAGGCACTTTCGCCGATTGATGACAGTAAACCAGCTCCATATATTTTGGGGTTGTCAACAGTTCCAATTAAACCATATTCAACAGTCCACCAATGTAAATTTCTTATGAGTGCCATTTCACTTGGAGTACCCATGTTTTGTTGTAAATCTTCTACTTTTTTTTCTGCCGAAGCGATAGCTTCTTCCAAAGAGTTAGGTGCTTCTTTTATGATGGATAAATGTCTAACGGCTTCATAAAGTTCATAATCTTTTGCCGATGAAATGGCTTTACAGCCAATTTCTCCAAAACGTCTTAAATATTCAGCGTATTCAGGATTAGCAATTATTGGGGCGTGTCCCGCACCTTCATGAATAATATCGGGAGCCGGTGTATATGTAATATGTTCCAGTTGTCTGATGTCACTTGCAATAACCAAAATGTTATAGGCTTGAAATTCCATAAAAGCATTTGGAGGAATAAAGCCGTCAACGGCAACAGCTGCCCAGCCAATATCTTTCAAAATGCGGTTCATGCCATACATGTTGGGAATACTATCGATAGAGATTCCTGTTTGTTTTAAGCCTTCCAAATATGAGTGGTGAGCAACAGTGCTCAAAAAATCTACGTTTTTGCGCATCACGTAACGCCAAACAGCTTGATCTATAGCCGAATAATCCTCATAATTTTGAGGTTTTATAAACTGCTTTAAATGCTTTGGGAGCTTTTGAAGTATTTCGTTTGATTCAATTGAATGCGACATCAGTAATTTTTAGATTTAAAACATGTTTAAAAATACGAATAATTCATTAAAACAGAGGGTTTTTAGCTTTTCTTTCATTAGTTGTCTGTTCAATTCTAATTTTGCTGAATAACCATTGAAGATTTCTATATATTTATAAAACTAAATTTTCAAAAAACACATATGTACACAAGACGTATATTTCCTGTAAAAGGAGTAATAAAATGGACTAGGCGCCATATTTTTTTATTTCTAATACTTGCTACAATTCCAGTAATTTTATTTGACATTTTACATTGGAAATGGTTGCACATTCCTTGGCTACCAATGGGGGTTTTAGGTACAGCTGTAGCGTTTTTGGTGAGTTTTAAAAACAATGCATCTTATGATAGGCTCTGGGAAGCGCGCAAAATTTGGGGTGGAATTGTAAATACGTCACGCTCTTGGACTATTATGGTCAAGGATTTTATTGATAATACGCATACTAAAGAACATGTAACAGACGAGAAACTACAATCGATAAAACGAGAATTGGTGCATAGACACGTAGCTTGGTTAACTGCATTGCGTTATCAAATGCGTGCCGATAAGCCTTGGGAAATGCATTTAAAAGATACGAAGTCTAATGCCGAATTTAGAGAAGCCTATTACTTGGTTTGTGAAGATGAAATACCTATTAAAGAGGCTATTGAACCTTATTTGTCTAAAAAGGAGTATGATGAAGTTTTTGCAAAGGGAAATAAAGCCTCTCAAATTCTTGGTGTCCAATCAAGACGTTTAAAAGAACTTATGGATCAAGGATTGATTGAAGACTTTAGGCATATGGAAATGGTTAATGTTTTAGCCGAGTTTTATACGTTACAGGGAAAATCGGAGCGTATTAAAAATTTTCCATATCCAAGACAATATGCTACATTAAACTATCTTTTTGTGTGGAGTTTTATTTTGTTATTACCCTACGGAGTAATGGAGGGTTTTGAGGTTATTGGTGATCGTGTTTTAGATGAGCTTGCTTTGCATGAAGTGCAAACAGATATAATGCATCGTGTTCAACAATTTATAGCTAAACATTTTGTCTGGTTCTCAATCCCGTTTAGTACTTTATTATCTTGGGTTTTTCATACTATGGAAAAAATAGGGGAGAACACAGAAAACCCTTTTGAAGGTGGGCCAAATGATGTGCCAATTACAGATTTGAGTAGGGGCATTGAAATCGATATCAGGCAACTTATAGATGATACTAATATTCCTGAACCTTATGTTTGGCAAAATGATATTGTGATGTAATAAAAAAGGCAACTCACTGAGTTGCCTTTTTTGTTTTTATTGTTGCGTTCCTGGAGGATATTTCTCCATTATTTTAGTAACAAACTCTTTTATACGAGCTTCTTTCTTTTCCATATTTCTACTTAAATAACCAGTTCCCATACCTTGCCATACCAATTCTTTTTTATTAGCGTCAATAAGGTCTATATATAAATGGCCTTGCATGCTTGTAGAAACGCTAGGTTGTTGATTCCAGCCCCATCCCCAACTAGGGCCAAAGCCTGCATAGCCACCCCAACCCCAGCCGCCATTGCCCCAGGAATTGTTGTAAACATCAACGCGTTGTTGTGATTTTGTAAATAGACTCACCAATAAATCTGGTTTTTCAGATTTTGTAAAGCCTTTAGCTAAAAGTTCTGCTTCAATAGCACGAAGTATTCGACGTTTATCTAAATCGCTAATTTCAGCCTTGTCAATACCAGTTTTAAAGAATGCAAATGTTTTGTAATCGTTAAATTTGGCCTCTTTATCATAATCTGCAGCCACTTTAACAGAGCTACATGAAGATAGCAAAATCAGTAATGCTAAAAGCGGTAAGGTTTTAATAAATTTTTTCATAATACAATTTTTTAAAGGTTGTAGTAGCTGTAAAAAAA
>Ga0102884_1000251_pt1 | contig 11610 bp, 13 predicted proteins | sample Colrivmeta1550A3_FD_84497 | JGI IMG/M metagenome (GOLD analysis project Ga0102884, IMG submission 84497) | Estuarine microbial communities from the Columbia River estuary - metaG 1550A-3 | ecosystem: Environmental > Aquatic > Marine > Intertidal zone > Estuary | place: USA: Columbia River...
ATCGACGAGTTACACTAACACTCACCAATGCTCGTCTTGGCTCTGTGCTTCACAAGCTGTGTAAGATATCAGGCAACTCGATGAAAATCGATAAATATGCTGTTATCTTCACTAGAGTTCAAGAATAGCGCCAGTGGCTGAACAAGTGGGCGCTATCAAGCCGGCTCTATCAAGCCGTATGTAACCCCCAGAAGTAAGCCGCTCTATAATCTGAGACTTGTTTTGTAATTGTGCTCTTGGAAGAATCAAGAGACACTCTGGCTACTACGTTCTAAACGTTACAAAGCACTCACCAACCACACAAAAATATGGAAGAAAATACAAACTCAGATCAAAACTACAGAGGCCTTACACGAGCAGCTTGGATCATCATCGGTGTGATCTGCTTGATTGCCTTGATACCGGCAGTAGGCTTGCTGACCTGGTTCATCGCTACACCCGTATTAGTGGCTACTTTTGTGCTTGGTATCATCGCCATCACGAGAGGCGGAACGCTACAGGGGGTGCTTATTCTTCTGGTCAGCCTGATTGTCGCCCCCGCCTATCTGTTGATTGCTCCGATGCTATCCACCTTTGTTTTCGCCGTGGTATACGGTGATATACGTGAAAACGTAACAGACAAAACACAGCTGGATGGAGAGCATCAAACGAATCGTGGCCTCGTCTACTACTTCAATGATGGGGTGGTCGGAGTCGATACAATGGCTACTCCGCATATATGCCGTATTTATGCCGCGCACCCCGCGGGCAGGAAGGTTAAGAAAGTTGATCTGCTTGATAATGGCATGGAGATCATGCTGCCGAGTGTGACTGAATTGGTAATAGAAGCAGTTTCTGGTGTCTCTGAACCAGCACTAACTGGCAAGGTGCATGTGATCACCGAGGAGCTCGACCAAAATGGTAATTTATTCACCCAATCCAGGCGCCTAGCCATCGATCCGGAAGCTATCCAGCAGCTGCTCAACAGGAGAGATTGGAATGCTTCCGTCTGGGAGCTATGCGGGCTCGCTCCTCAGCAGCGCAGTGAAGACAATGCTGTGGGCGAGGAGAAGTCGGTGACCGAGCCGAGCAAGGAGACCTCAGTGGATGCAGCGCAAGGCGATGAGTGACTAGGGGAGCGATAGCGTGACTTGCAGGTAGAAAGAGGGCGTTCAGGGGAAAGCTGATTGCGCACAAAGTAAAATGCCATCTGCTAAAGCAAATGGCATTTATAGGAGGATGACTTATTGAACCCGGAGGTTTAGTTCGCGCTGGTAATGTCGTATAGTGGGACGCGTGGATCATTACCTGCGTTGTACATGATCTTTCGGGTGTGCAGGTCCAGCTGGATGTGAACATTACGAGATGCATCTTTCAGGTAGACAGACCAGTCATCACGAGCACGTTCATCAAAGTTAAATCGTGTCTGGTTGTCTGCACCCGTTTCTACCCAATTTTTACCATCTTTTTGCACAAAAGCACCCTTATTGAAACTCACCTTTTTAGCGAGCCAACCACTCAATTTGGCAGAAGCCTTGGAAATAGGGTAGAGGTCTCTGGTTGTGGTGTTATTCGAGTCGCTGTAGCCGACTTTTTTACGATGCAGGTCCAACTGGATTTTTGCTTTCTGCGGCGCATCGTAAAGATAAACTGACCATGCGTCACGGTGTGTTTCTTTGAAGATACGCTTTTTGCCACTCGGGACGACTTCTTGCCAGGTGTCCTTATTTATTTGGCGGAATGTGCCAGTCTGGTCACCTGAGAGGAATTTTACATGATTAACATTACGTCCGTTTGCGCTCGTAGCCTGGGGGCGATTCCACGTGACGATCTGGGTTCCCAGGCCTGGATGGTTTCCCTTATCTAATAAGCCAAGGCATTCTATCAGGCTGTCGTTATCAAGCTTGTAGATGAATGAGAAAGGCTTGGTTGGCTCACCTTTGCGCTCTCCGATCGTTATCTGGCCAGCAGAGACGGTGTAAATGCGAACTGGGCCACGCTTGCGGAGTTTGACTGTGTGGGTGTGGCCGTAGATAGCTTGCCCATCAGCGAAGATGGTAAAGGTCTCCTTGTCGCCTTTGATTTCTTTGACCCAGCGCTGATTGTTCTCTTGGCGTGTCCATTTGCCCTGTAGCTTGATGCTGTCTTCTTTGGTTTTATCGACTGCGGGCTTTGCCTTAGTTTTCGGCGAAGCTGCCACTGCCACGGGCTTAGAGATGTTTGCTTGGCTTTTTTTGACTGTGGGAGTTGCCTTACTTTTCGGCGAAGCTACCACTGCCACGGGCTTGGAGAGGTCTGCTTGGCTTTTTTCAACTGTGGGTTTTGTTTTAGTTGTCGGCGAAGTCACCTCTGGCAGGGGCTTGATACAGGTGCAAGATGGTAATGCGCCTATGACGAGTGCTGCAATAATGGTGCTTATGACGGCGCGGCTCTTTCCGGCTTTGTGGTTCTTTGGTGGTGTGTGCGTGGTGTTCATTGTGTTCATGATGGTGGGCCGCGATGCGGCAGATTAGGTTGGCGAGGGGGCTTAGCCGGTAGAGGGATATTAGGCTCGTATTGAATCCACATTCAACGCGGAACCAGAACATGTTACAAGGCTCTTGCTATCCATATTTTTGAGGGTGCGATCGTGTTGGGAATTTAGCATAGGAGGTTGAGTTGTAGGTATGCTGCTATGCGGCATGATGATGTTTATTTGATGGTCTCCACTTTGGTGTCGATTTGATACTTGGCCTGGCTGGTGATGTTGCCCTCCTTGTCCCATTTGGTATTGAGGCCGTGGAACATGCCGTCCTTGTAGTTGAATTCATGAGCCTTTTGCCCGTTTTCATACCATTTAGTGTGGGGGCCTTGTTGCAGTCCGTCCTGGTATTTGCCTTCGCTCATCTTCTGGCCATTCTCATGCCATGTTGTATTTAGGCCGTTTACTACGTCGTCTTTGAGTTCGGCTTTTTCTTGTATCTGGCCGCCCCAATACCATGCCCTTGTGAGACCCTGTGCCATTCCGTTGCGGTAGTAGTATTGCGATTTTTTCTGCCCGTTCTCATAAAACGTGATCACGAGTCCGTGTGGTTTGCCGTTTTTGACTGAGCCGAGGAATTTGAGCACGCCATTACCATGGTAGGCTTTGGCCCATCCGGTGTAGGGCTTTTGGGTTTTGAGGGAGTAGACTAGGCTCTGGCCATCTTCCATGCGGGATTCTACTTGGTGTGCGTCCAATGCCTTTGCTTCAACTGTGGCACGTATCTTAGCGTCATCGAGGTTGGGTGCATCAAGCTTGGGCTTGGCTTCCTGAGCGAGGCAGAGGCTGGTGGAGGCAGCGAGCAGGACCAGGAATGAGTAGGTTGTTTTCATGGTGTGAAGCAAGCTATGTTACTGTGGGCTATGGGATTATGGAAGGTGAAAGATGATCGCAGCGGTGCTGCCATGCTTGAGGGTGTAATGAACCCTTAAGGCAATCAGCCTGGTATAGGGCTGAGTCTTTGAATGGTGCTACTCTGTGGCAGCAGAGGCGAGGTAGTTCAGACCTAGAGGGCGAGGAAGCTCTTTAGAGTGCTTGTGGATGCGCGGCGCTCGAATTCTGTGATGAAGGTCTCGAGGTTGGGTATGGTGGCTTGTTCGCCGGGCCATTCTTCGCCGATGGGGAGGGCTGGGTCAAAGCTTGATGCTTCATTGAGGTAGCCTTGGTAGGCGTCGCTGAAGCCTTGCCTGACGGCGGTGAGGATGGCGACGGCTTCGGTGGTAGTGACTCGCTTCTTGGGGTAGGTCCAGGTGGTGGCACCCATGACGTCGTTGAGCACCCAGTCTGTCTTGGGGGAGTCAGGGTGTTCGTTGTGGCAGGTGGCGCAGGCCTGGACGGAGGCTAAGTCAGCGAACATGCCTGTGTGTCGCTCGGTGTCCTCGTCGAGAAAGAACGGGGGTGCTAGTTGGTTCTCTTTCATGGTTTCAAAGGCCAGCTCCTGCGTTCCTGAGAAGCGATTAGATGAGCTAATGGGGTGGTCTGATCCAAGGAAGAGGCCGAGCGGGATGGGGCTGCGCTCTATGCTGGCGGCGGTCTCTCGCAGGAATAATGCGGGCAGGGGGCCTGCTTGGACATCCTGATCTTTCCAATGTTCTGAAAATTTCAAACCAGCAGCCTTGCCGGCACTTACGATGGATTCGGTATAGAGTGTGCGGGCGATGTCGTTCTCAGCGGCGATGACTTTCATGAGGTCCTCGATGGCTATGCTGGCTGTACTCTCGCTGTCAGCTGAATCCGGCAGTGGGGTGGGTGCACTGACATATGCCCAGACAATGAGTAGGGCGAGGGCTAGGGCGATGATGAGTTTCCAGCTGATTTTCATGGTGTTGGTTGTCGAGTTTTTCGGTAAGGTTCGCGTTTGTCTCCGTAGGGGGTTTCTGCGTGGCCATCGAGGTATGCCTGGATGCGCTCGAGGCGCAGTGCGTCGGTTAGCTTATTGGGGGGCTCGTGCAGGTGGTTGCGATGGTAGTCGTGGCACTGCAGGCAGGTGTCGTAGCGTTCTTGCTGGATGAGCTCGGCGTGGCTTGGCACGACGGGGTCGTTGACGATCTCGAGGGTGTCGTGGCAGTGGAAGCAGAAGTTGCCCCTGACTTCGACTCGCTTACCTGTGTGTTCGGAGTGGCAGCTTCTGCATTCGTGAGGGCCGAGCTCAGCACGCGCTTCGGCGAAGCGTGGCTCCATAAAGCGGTGGGTGGAGTGCACTTCGTTGGCTGATTCATGGCAGGCTAGGCAGTCGTCATTGTCGATGGTAGCGGTGACGAGGTCAGCTCCGCTCTTTCTTTGCCCAAGCCAGTGTTTGATATTAGCTTGGATCTGCTGGCGGGTGCTGCCTTCCGCGGGTTCATGGCATTCGATGCAGGCCATGGAGGAGTGGCAAGAGTCGCTGCCACCCGGGCTGAGGAGGTGTTCGTTTTTTGGTGATAAGAAGTAGAGTATAAACCACAAGCTGAGCATGAGACTTACTATAATCGTGGCCGCGCGCTTGCGGAGTAGGTGATTACGTTTCATGTCAGGGGCCTCCATGGGTGAGGATGACCCATACGTGGTAAAGGGCTAGTCCGGTGATTGAAAAGGCGAGCAGGATATGTGGGAATAGCCATATCTGCAAGTAGGTGCGCTGGCGATGTTGTCCGCTGATGAGTGAGCTGTCTGCGACTCCGATGATGGTGTGTAGTAATACGGCGATTGTGAGTAGGTTGAGCATGCCGGCACCATATGATGTGTTGTGGAAGAGTAGCAGGAGGGGCATGCATGCGCCGATTCGGCGGTGCGTGTTGCGCAGGCTGTCGGCCTTTGTGAGGCGGCCGCTCCATCGGTAGATGGGCATCCACCATTGGTAGCCCAGGAAGCATAGGAATGCGCCGCCGCTCCACCAGCGCCCAGCATCGCTGGCTTGCCATTGGTGGAATGTATGACTGCCTAGTGGAATGGATAGCCCGATGAGTGTGATGATGCAGGTGGCTATGCCTAATCCGAGGCTAATGAAGTCAGGCGCTTTGGGATCTTTTTTGGCAGTTCTGCTCTGGGCTAATGTGGTGTCTGTGGTGTGGGTCTCGAGCTTGAGTTGTTCGACATAGGCTTTGACGGGCTCGAGGCAGGTTCCGCATACTGAGGATGCTCCCGTTGCCCGGCATAATGCTTCGGCGGTGTCGCTGCCTTTCTCAATCTCGCTCTTGAGTTGGCTGTGAGTGAGGCGCATGCAGATGCAGAGGTAGTCTGACTTCTGGACACGGCCGAAGAGCTCGCCCCTGTTCTCAAAGCTTGCACGCTGGCCATGGGAGAGTGGCTTTCGATTACCGATGGTTGCAATTAATTGCGCGGCTTCGTCGGCAGGCCCAGTCAGGTATGCTCCAACGATTTTTGTATCGATGACTTGGAGGCGACGTTCGATGTTGCGGTTTTGATCGGTGTAATCTAACGGCTTAGGCGTTGTGCTCCAGTTTTTCTGTTGGGTCTGGATGGCAACGGATTCGCTACCGTATTGGACTACGACTGGATGCATGTCGTAGTCTTGGAATGAGGCAACGATCACTGTGTGGCCATCGATTGATTGGTTGCCTTTCAGGACTGAGCCACAGTCGTGGTCCGTATAGATGTCTCCGAGTAATGCAATGAGCTCGGCTGTTTGTTCGCAATCTGAAGTTAGTTTGAGCAGGGCTTCGGGGTCAATTGCCACTGTTTGTAGATTGCCTTTTGCACGTATTGCAGTGCCGCGCTCTTTGTTTCTAGTGGTGCCTCGTTCTACAAAGAGCTGTCCGCGACCGATCTCGCCCAGAAGTTCTGAGTTCTCTTCGGTTTCTCGTTTTATTTCAGCACGCCCAGACACTGCAAAATAGGCGCGGTCGTTCGGGCTGTCTGAAGGAAATACAAATTCACCATCCGCATGGCTCGCCACTGTGCTATGGTCTTCTATGAGACCAGCATCAATGAGCTGTTTGTGAAGCGGAAACATTTGTGTTGAGGTAAGGCTTGAACAGGATGTCAAATGTCATATTCGAGTGTTATTTTGTTTAGCCACAACGTGTTTGGCAGGCAATTAAATTATAGCGCGATGCAGGTAGGCCGATTAAGCGCAGCCGGTTGTTTTGGAGCACTTTGTCTCTATCCCTTTCCGCCAAAAAACTGCCACAGTCTAACCATTGCTAGGGTGTCGAGGCAGCAGTATTTGTCGAGTTGTTGGTGGATCTCAGCTTTGCGCTCGGGGGTGGTGTGTGGGGCGATAGCTTCTTGGTAGGCTTTGCGTGAGTTTTTTCATGATGGACTAACCTCAGACTCGTGTTTAAGATTCTTTGATTCGTGCTTTTGATTGTGAAGTATCGAAAACAAAATAAAAAATAGGCTTATGAAAAATAGAACCAAAATGATGACATTGTTGTCCATGCTGGCAGTAATTCTGCTCGCATCAGGCACTACAGTATCCGCGGGAGATGACAGGAAATCAGCCCGGGAGGCGGCAGGTAGGTTTTATGAAGCATTGAATACGATGTTCACTGGTGATCTGGAGCCTATGAAGGAGGTCTGGTCTCATGCAGATGATGTGACTTACATGGGGCCGGTGGGCGGATTCCAAGTGGGTTGGAAGCAGGTGCTTGCAGATTGGGAAGCTCAGGCTGACTTGAAGCTGGGCGGAAAGGTTGAGGCGGTGGATATGCAGATTATTGTCGGTAAGGATATCGCGATCATACAGAATTACGAGAAGGGTGAGAACAAAGGTAAGGATGGCAAAGTGCTAACGGTCTTGATTCGAGCAACCAATATATTCCGTAAGGAAGAGGGGGTGTGGAAAATGATCTCACATCATACCGATTTGTTGCCTCATTTAAATAATTGAGAGATGCCAGAGGCTCTATGAAAGTTCGTGGTCGTCTGAAGTATCAGGTTTAATTTATGATAAGGTTTACGAGTTTGTGTGTTGGTGCGTGCTTGCTGGTCGCAGGGATGGCGGCTGAGGGTGCTGAAATGCGCCAGCTTGATGCCAAGCAGGCGGTGAAGAAGGAGGTGTGCTATTCGATGATCGGGTTTCGAAATACGCTTATTTTTTACACTTTCAAGGATCAGCAAGCGATTCTGAGGCTGACGATCGACAATAAGGATGAAAGCTTTCCGGTGACAGGTAAGGTCTACCTTTTTGACAAAAAGACAACGGAGCAGGGGCTGGGTAAGTGGATCAATAACCAGCACTCAGACGCACTCTATCCCGATATTCCTGATCCTATTTTCACGAAGGTGCTACCAGCAGGGTCTTGTTTGGTTAATGCTCACAAACAACTTGGGGTCGCTAAGGATACGGGTCTTCGCAAGGTAGACTTCAAAAACTTCGAGGTGGATCTATCGATCAAGGCGCATCAGGTGGATGATCAATTCATGCTGGCGGCATTCACTGATAGCGGGCAGGTGTACGTGGAGGGGGAGTAGCCGCTGAGTTTAAGGTTGGCGGTTTTTTAGGGGTGGCTTTATTTGCCTGATTCCGAAGCTCTTTGTGGGCTAGCTTAGGCTGGCGTTAGCCTCGAGGGAGGAGGCGATGATCTAGAGCAGCTATTGCTGCGCTCATTTCCCAAGACTACGAACTTAGGCGAGCTACGTAGATGCGGTGCCAGGTCTCTTCTGATTGCTCATGAGGCTTGGCATGATGCTCGGTCAAATCGAAGCCAGCTTTCTTTAGTACCATTTCGAGTTTCGGCGATGGCTTCGCCATCCAGTAGGCTAGGCAGCCACCTGGATTGAGCGATTCCCTTAGCAATGCCAGAAAACTTGGCGTGTAGAGCTTTGCGTTGTCCTCGGTGATCAGCGCGTCGGGTGTGTCGTCGATATCGATTAGGATCGCATCGTATAGCTCGCCATCTCCGATGCAGTCGAAGAGATCTGCCAGAATCACGTTTGTCCTCGGGTCTTTGAGCAAGGGGCCATTGTGCTCAACCAGATAGGTGCGGTTCCATTCGATGACTCGACTCATCAATTCTGCAACATCGACGGTGGCCGGAGAGCCGATCACATCGAGAACGCGTTTGAGGGTGAATCCCAATCCCAATCCGCCAATGAGTACCCGCGGGTGTTCCGGTCGGGTGGCGGCCCCTTCCAAGAGGTCGACACAGCCCAAATCCGCAAGCATCTGTTCGGACCATGTTAGGTTCGTGCTCATTAGCTCCAACCCGTTGTATTCAAGGATGAAATCCTCGTCCTGCTGGTAGAGGGCGAGCAAGCTTCCATCAGGCAGGCTGGCTTTGTCTAGTTCGATATAGGGTGACACGGCTTTAAGTAATACCGAATATCCGCCATCAACAAGGGTTTTGGTAGATTCATTAAGATTTATTCAAAAGAGGAAAGAGTTCTAATCAAAGAATACGCATGGGTGAGCCTGACGGTAGCATTCTAAATTTTGGCTCTTGTTCCTCAATTTATTAATCTCTATGTTATTTTCTCTTCAGAAATAATAAATAATACCTGCTCTATGTTCCGCAATCAGTCTGTCTCGCTTTGTTTGTCTCTGTCTCTCTTGCTGCTGGGGCTCACCGGCTGCTCGATGCAAAAACAGTGGGGTGAAGCCTCAAATACGACAGTGGTTAGGCAGGAGCTGGAAGGTTTGCCTTATCACCCGCTCATTTATCACCTCGACCTGTGCACACTTTCTTACCAGCTCTACGGTCAGTCGCTTGTTTGGCCTTTTGATCCTTATTATGAAGAGCTCAATAACTGGCAGTGGGACCGCACAAAGTATCGTAAAAAAGTCCATGCTTGGGCAGTTGAGCAGGGGGCGAAACAAGTCGCACGAGGTCAGGGCCTGGGAGCTTACCGTGGTCCTGGTGTGCTTGGTGGTTTTAAAAATAATTTAGCTCATGATCCGATTATTTATCGTTATGATCGTATCCATCCGTGGAGTCATACGATTACCAATGGCTCCGGTGTCTGGACTGAATACGCGACGCCTAAGGAGCTCACTAGCTCTGTGAAGGATGTCTATGTGTGTTATCGTAAGACGGGTGCAGAACCTGGTGAGGTCGCGCTTGAGAAGGTGAAGGTCGGACGTAGGGACTCTGCTCAGGATGCTCAGGATGTGATTATTGCCTTCGAAGGTGGAACGGGCGATAAGGGGGAACTGGGTCAGCCTGCCTCTCAGAGCTTGATGGGGTTCGTTCTCCTTCGGAACTCCGATTCAGGGGGTAGCTATGATGTGCATATCGCTTTTCGTGGTAGCCGCAGTGGCTCAGCGGCACGATCCGCCTTTCAAGCACGTAGTAGCAGCAAGGCCCAAGGAAACCCAGACTGGATCACAGATATGGGATACTCGCATCTGAGGCCTGATGCCGGAGAGAATAGCATTACGAAGACGGGTAAGGTGAACCGTGGCTTTGCACGCAGTATGGAATCAATTTTCCCGCAGGTGTTTCAATCTTTAGAAAAAATAGCAGAGCTCAAGTCAGGCCGCAGACCAGATCGTATCTATGTGACTGGTCATAGTTTAGGAGGCGCATTGGCTCAGCATTTTGTTAGTGCTGTGCTGTTGGGCGAGGGCTATGGGCCAAGTGGTTCAGAGAGCTCGGCTAGCGCGGGTAATGTTAGTGATGCCGGGGATGCCAGGAATGCAATGCCGACTCGCTTGAGGGCATGGCCGTGGCAACAAATTAAGCTGATCACCTTTGGTGCGCCGAGGGCTGGGGATGATACCTGGGCTCGGGCGTTGACTGAGAAGGGTCTTGAGGCGGACTTTTTCTCCACTTTTATCGATCCTTATGATCGCAAGGCTCTGCCGGTAGCTCACCCGTCTATTGTGCCCCGATTACTGGATAAAGATCGCCCTACAGGCTATCGAGTCGTGCTCACTAAAGACCCGATCACCACGGCAAAGCTCTATGGGGGTAAGCATGTAGGTAAGTCAGTCTATGTGGATAGGCCCGGACTGAGCCGCTTGGTTGCTTCTTGGTCTTTTGATCATCATGAGCCGGCAACTACCCGCAGGATGATGCTCGAGCGCTTAGATGATGCACGCATTCCGCCGGTAGCCTGGTACTACCGCGAGATGTCTGAGATTAACCCAGAGAGAGACGATTCGAAGCGAGGAAGCATTGAGGAGTTTAAGAAGCTGAAGGTAGCGACAGAGCGGTATTATCGAGACAAGGGTATCTGGTTTGGTCGCGCGCCCTTTAGAAAAGATTTTGAAATCCACTCTTCACTTCTAGAGCCCTGATTGGGCTCACGCCTTGATCTGCATGGTTTTACCAGTGGCATCTAGCTGCGGCTGTGTCTTTGGTTGTGCTGAGTGGTCTGCGGGTAAAACCTTGGCGCTGTGGGTCATGATTCTGTGTGCGGACCAGAGTGCGGCGAAGGCGTCATGGAGGTCGTTGAGTGCCCAGCGGGGTTTTCCCTGTTTGGATCTGGGGCCGAGGTTTTGTTGAAGGCTCTCCATTACTTCCGGGTTGTGAAGGGCAGTGGGGAAGGCTTGCTCGATGAGCGCTACGCGGGCTTGGGCTCCTTCAGGGGAGGTTTTTTTGAGAAGGATGGGAGATGGTTTAGCGCAGGAGCTATTCATATGGGCAAAGCTTACTTCAGGATGGATTTCATGGAATGAGGCTATGCCCGGATGCAGGCTGAGGAAGCTATCGAGCTGGTTGATTTTTGGCAGGATGTTGAATGCTTGGCAGGAGATGGCTTTGCCGGTGGCGTGTTTGTGCCAAGAGGATGCGGAGGGGTAGTGGTGTAGGTGACTTAGCACGCCTCTGCATGGGGCTGAGAATACGCAGCATGCTCTGGATCTAAGGAGTTGCCTTGCTGCTATATCGCAAGCTCTGGGGTAGTGATCTGGGGCCGGCATACCGATGGGCATGTCTATGGCGACGATATGGTCTGCTCTGAGATCGGGGGCGAGCTCGTCGAGGGTGGGGTAGATACAGGCACTGAGGCTGGCATCTTGTCTCTGGCTGATGACGAGCCAGCCCGCGGGGCAGCCATCGATGCCGTGCAGGGTGGGGGTGGCTGACATGGTCGCTAGGGAAACTAGTTCGGGGCTGGTGGTGATGCGAGTTTCTTGCCATCGACCCAGTTGGTTTTGCTGGTTACCTTGCCGTTCTCGTCCCAGCGAGTTTCAAGGCCGTGCTTTTTATTTTCTTGGTAGTTGG
>Ga0102884_1000263_pt1 | contig 11401 bp, 8 predicted proteins | sample Colrivmeta1550A3_FD_84497 | JGI IMG/M metagenome (GOLD analysis project Ga0102884, IMG submission 84497) | Estuarine microbial communities from the Columbia River estuary - metaG 1550A-3 | ecosystem: Environmental > Aquatic > Marine > Intertidal zone > Estuary | place: USA: Columbia River Estuary...
CGGCCGCACTTGACCCAAGCAGCCCAGTAGACAAACGAGCCCGATGAGCAAAGCCGATAAAAAAGAACCCACCGACTTCATTCGTGAAATAATCGCCAAAGATCTGGCGAGCGGAAAACACGATACCATTATCACGCGTTTCCCTCCTGAGCCTAATGGCTACCTTCACATCGGACACGCCAAAGCGATATGCATCAGCTTCGGTATTGCGCTCGAAAACAAAGCCGTCAATGCACGTTGCCATTTGCGCTTCGATGACACCAATCCAGAGAAGGAAGAAACCGAATATGTAGATAGCATCAAAAATGATGTACGCTGGCTCGGCTTCGACTGGGGCGATAATCTATACTTCGCCAGTAACTATTTCGACTTCTTTTATGACTGTGCCAAACAACTAATCAATAAAGGCCTCGCCTATGTTGATGAACAGTCGCCAGAAGAAATGAAGCAAAACCGTGGCGATGTAGTTACTCCTGGAACCCCATCCCCATTTCGTGACAGAGCAGCAGCAGAGAGCCTAGCTCGCTTTGAAGAAATGAAAGCAGGTAAGCATGCCGATGGCTCCATGGTGCTGCGGGCTAAGATCGACTTAGCGTCCTCAAATATGAACATGCGTGACCCAGTGATCTACCGAATCATGCACGCCACTCACCACAATACGGGTGACCAGTGGCGCATCTACCCCATGTATGACTTCGCCCACCCACTGGAAGATGCTCATGAGCATATCACTCACTCTCTGTGCAGCCTCGAGTTTGAAAACCACCGCCCCCTTTACGATTGGTTTGTTGAGCATTGCCCAGTGCCTGCAAAACCACGCCAAATTGAATTTTCTCGTCTAAATCTCAGCTACACTGTGATGAGTAAGCGCAAGCTGCTCCAGCTCGTTGAGGAAGGACATGTCAACGGCTGGGACGATCCTCGCCTACTGACCATCTCAGGAATGCGCCGCCGCGGCTATCCCCCTGCTGCCATCCGCAACTTCTGCCAACGTGGCGGTGTGACAAAGGTCAACAGCGTTACAGACATGACGATTTTAGAGTCAGAAATTCGAGATGAGCTCAACCGCACCGCCCAGCGCCGTATGGCTGTGCTCGAGCCACTCAAGGTCGTGCTCACTAATTGGCCAGCTGGGGATCATTCTGAGCTCGTAGAGGTGCCTAATAATCCCGCTGACAAAGAGGTAGGCAGTCGCATGGTGTCACTCAGCAAAGAGATTTGGATAGAGCGTGGCGACTTCATGGAGGACCCGCCTAAGAAATTCTTCCGGCTAGGGCCAGGTAGGTCTGCTCGCTTACGGGGTGGGTATATTATTACCTGTACTGGCTTTGATAAAAATGATGCTGGCGAGGTCACTCAAATACAATGTGAGTTCATTCCAGACACGATTGGCAAAGACGCGCCAGAAGGCATCAAGTGCCGTGCAGCGATCCATTGGGTCGACGTAGCCACGGCCGTCACCGCCGAAGTTCGCTTATATGATCGCCTGTTCTCTGCTGAAAACCCTGACGCCACTGAGGGCGGCTTCCTTAGTTGTCTGAATGAAGAATCTCTTTCTGTCATCCATGATGCCAAATTGGAAGCCTCACTAGCCGATGCTGACAAGGGTGCTCAGTATCAGTTCGAGCGAGTCGGTTATTTCTGCGCCGATGAGATTGACCACCTAGCTGGAGACAAGACAGTCTTCAACCGCACGGTAGCCCTCAAAGACTCCTGGAAAAAGTAGCCGGTAAGCAGGCTTCGCAAAAACGGAGCGTTTAGGCCTCGTCTTGACCAACGTTAATGAGAATCTCACGAGGCTTGGCACCTTCACCCGGGCCGATGATTCCGCGCTGCTCAAGGATATCCATCATGCGAGCTGCACGCGTATAACCAAGGCGTAGGCGTCGCTGCAGCAACGAGGTGCTTGCTTTCTTTTCCTGGCGAATCACCTCAAGGCATTTTTCGACGATTTCCTCGTCGGCATCCGAAACATCGTCATCCCCGCCAGAGCCACTGCTTTCGATGTGCTCCTGCACGGCACTTTCGAATTTCTGCTCAACTTGGTTCGAGCAATACTGAACGAGTTTCTCCACCTCATCGTCCTCAATAAATGCGCCTTGAGCACGCTCAAGCTTGGCTGATCCAGGCGGCAGATAAAGCATATCCCCCTTGCCCACAAGTTTATCAGCTCCAGAAACGTCAAGGATGACGCGACTATCGAGCTTTGATGAAACCTGGAAAGCAATCCTACAAGGAATATTCGCCTTGATAATGCCAGTGACCACATCTGCGCGTGGTGTCTGAGTCGCAACAATCAAATGAATTCCCGCGGCTCGCGCCTTCTGGGCAATGCGGGCGATATTCATTTCCATGTCGGCAGGTGCCGTCTGCATCAAGTCAGCAAGCTCATCGATGATGATCACAATGTATGGCACACGATCAGGAATTTCCTCATCTTCATCCTCATCATCTGATCCATCCAGAGCGTCTGGCCCAAGCTCACCATCAGCGAGCGCCTTTGCAATAGATTCAATATGCTCAGCATCATATTCTTCATCCACCTCTTCTTCGGCATCTGGATCAACTTCTGGCTCCTCCTCCTTGATGATTTCACGCTTATTGAATGCATCAAAGTTACGCACACCCACTTCAGCAAACATGCGATAACGCCGCTCCATTTCATTGACGACCCAACGAAGCGCCGCGATCACCTTATTGGGATCCGTCACCACTGGCACTGCAAGGTGGGGCAGCGAAGTATACATCTGCATTTCCACCACCTTGGGGTCAATCATGATGAATCTGAGTTCGTTAGGACTGAACTTGAACAGAATACTTGAAATAATGGAGTTGATACAAACCGACTTACCCGAACCCGTCGCGCCCGCTACCAGCAAGTGTGGCATTGCGGCGAGATCACCAATGACGGTATTACCATAAACATCCTTACCGAGTGCAAGAGGGATTTTTTTGGTCGCACTCGCAAACGCTGGATCCTGTAACAGCTCGTGAAGCGGCACAGCGACTTTTTCATTGTTGGCAATCTCAATGCCAACCGTGTCAGAGCCAGGAACCGGGGCTAGAATGTTTATCTGCTCAGCCTTGGTCGCACGTGCGATATCGGCCTCCAACTGGGTGATCCTACTCACCCTCAAGCCAGGACTTGGATAAACCTCATAGCGGGTAATCGTCGGCCCTCTGGTGATGTTTCCGGCAGACACCTCGACACCAAAGGCCTTGAGTGTGTCTACAATCGTCGTTTGAATAGCTACGAGCTCGTCTTTGTCAGCCTCGACCTCAGGCTCCACATGCTCGGGAATATCAAGAAGGTCGAATCCTGGCAGGTCATAATCCTCAAACTCATCGGTAGTCAGGCCTGTGTATTCCTGCTTCTTCTTGCCAAATGGCTTTGCCCCTAGATCTGCAGAAGGTTTCCGGCGCTGAGAAGCATCAATGATCTGTGGTGCCGGTGTCTCCCTGAGCGGCAGCTCTGCCTGCGCATCTTGATCAATCTCTTTTGCAGACCCATCATCACTCTCTGAAGGCTTTTTGCGTTTGTTTTTTCGGGCTGCCCCGGCTTCAGCCTCTACCCCAAGTTCATCCGAAAGACTTTGATTTTTCCTTTTGCGGAGCTGATCAAGAGCTGGACTTTTACCGCCAGCTTGAGATTTATTCTTTCTTTTCTCATTAAGCCCAGCAGCCCATTTTATGACGTAACGTACTACCGCACTGCTAAAGGTGATTGGGTGTAAGCCGGTGAGTAAAATAAGGCTAATGAGATACACGCATACTAACACCAGAATAGCGCCAGGCTTATTGAGCAGGGCCTCCAGAAAACGTGTGCCGGTCCAGTAGCCTATCCAGCCGCCTGCTCCACCCTCAATACCACTGCTGTCTGCCCATTGGACAAAGAAAAGAGTCTGCACAGACAATAAAGCTGCAGCGCTCAGAATAAAGACTCCACATCCAGACCATGTATACCATGGTGCTCTAGCGTTCATCACAAGCTTTGCTGCCCCCATCCAGACTAGAGTCAAAGCGAGCAAGTAAGCCGCAGCCCCCAACAGCGCAAAAATGATATAGGCAACATTTGCACCAACTGGACCAATCCAATTCTTCCCTGCAATTTCAGCATCGCCCTCGGCACCACCCATGAATTGAAAAATCGACGGGTCACTTGCTGAAAATGAGATTAAAGACAATAATAACAGTAAGCCTAAGCCACACAGCAAGATTCCAAGCACTTCATTAGGCCAGGGTTTACGATCGTTTTGCTTGCTTCTTAATTTATTACGCGGGGCAGCCATATTATGAGCTTATTTGAGGGGCCGTGGGGAAACGGTAGGATGCTTGAGCTTCCCTTATTCCATGACTACTGGCAAGATAAATTCCCGCAATTTAAATAATCAAGAAAAGTTAACTACTTTACCCACAAACGTCTATTTTTTTCGTTTTCGTATTTGGTTTTTAAGCCGAGGCCTAGATACATGTGTATGCGTCTTTTACTGTTGTTCATCGATGAACCCATTCCGGGCAAAGTTTTGCCTGAAATTGAGGCTGAGCTGGGAGCTTCCAGAGCCAGTGATATATATAAGGCAATGGTTGAAGTGATGCTCAGACAATTACAGGGTCTGGAAAATTGCAGGATCCGTTTTTGCTACTCACCAGATGATGCCTGCGATGCAACTAAATTCTGGCTGCTTCCCGAGATGGCGGCAACATCATGTGAAACTAAAAATGTATATGTCACATCAAACTCACAATTCCCGAATGCACAAACTCAGGAGATTGACTTCCGATCGCAAGGAGAAGGCAGCATAGACAAAAGGTTGGAGCGTGCCTTCAACGATGGATTTTCAGATGGGTATCGAGAAATCGCAATCGTTGACCCAACCTGCATTGAATGCGGCGCCCGATGGATTAATGCTAGCTTTGCTAGATTACACAAGGAAACCTCGAGAGACACAATTATCGGACCATCTAACCAAGGCAACCACTACCTGCTTGCATTAAAATCAGCCGCCCCCGAATTGTTTCAAGAAACGCTAGACCCCAAACAAAATGAACAAGAGCAGAAACAATCACTGCTCAGCATATCTGAATCACACGCTCAGAAGATAGGTCGCGAGACCGAGCTACTTCCGCCTTTAAGCGTAACATCAACGCCAAGCGACTGGCAAAGGCTGCTAGCCACCCCGCTTGGACCAGCACTCAAGAAGGCACTTGGTGAGCCCATTGATCAAATCTAGGCGAACGAGGCCTAATAAGCCCTCAAATAAGGGTGATTTCAGCAGCTTGAGAGAAAGACTTCGCTTCCCCGTCAACCTCTACCAAGAGCGCACCTTCCGCATTCAAGCCTGTAACGAGGCCTGTGAAATCTTTCTCGTGAGCGACAAACCTTATCCGTTTACCCCTCAAGTAGCAATGTTGCTGCAGTCGTCGTAACTGACCATCAAAACCCTCAGCGCAGGCCTCCACTTCGTCCAGAACCCCTTGCAGCAGAAGAGCCAAAACAAGCTCTCTCGATATCTGGCCCGATACCACATCTGCGACAGCAACCGCATCCATTCTAGCATCCCCTGATGATGGAGCACTCATCACATTGATACCGATTCCCACAATCACAAAATCCTCACGTGCCTCGGTCAATATACCCGCGCATTTTCTATTTTGAATATAAATATCGTTTGGCCACTTCACCTGCGCCTCAGCTGCCCACTTGTGATTAAGCGCTTCTGTGATACCGATACCAGAAGCCAGTGCAATACGACTCCACATCGTCTGTGGAAATGTTGGCCTGACTACCATAGAAAAAAGTAAGCCATCACCCGGCTCACATACCCAACTGGCCCCTCTCCGTCCCCTGCCCGCGGTTTGATGATCACACAAAACAACCGTGCCATGCTCTGCACCCGCCTCAGCTAATCTGCGCGCCTCATCATTGGTTGAATCTAATTCATCATGGTAATGCAGTCGCACATACCAATCAGGAGCCAAGGCTGCAAATTGACGTAAATCAAACATCACAAGTTCTCCTAACGACGATTAAATCGAGAAATCTCTCGTTCTACCTCACGCATCTCGGTGCGTTTCTTCAAATCCTGCCTTTGGTCTGAGTGGCTCTTACCTTTACCAACACCAATCTCAACCTTTACACGGCCACCTTTCCAGTACATCCGCAAGCATGGGAGAGTGCACCCCTTTTGAGCGGTCACTTCGTTAAGCCTGATGATCTCTTTTTTATGGAGTAAAAGGCGCCTAGACCGAGTGACTCCATGTTGGAACCACTCACCCGCAGTCTGCCAAGGTTGAATGTGACAACCATAAAGAAATACCTGACCACCTTCTATGCGGGCATAACCATCGGCAATATTGACCTTGCCAGCCCGAATCGACTTCACCTCCGTGCCTTTCAGCTCGATACCACACTCATAAGTGTCAGTGATGTGATAATCGCGACGCGCCTTGCGGTTGCTTGCAATATCGGCGCTCATAAAATCACGTGCGCGCAAAACCCAGAAACACTGCTTCTAGGACTGCGCTGTTGGAGGAAATTAATCTTCCTTTGTTTCAGAAAGCACTACCTTACCTTCGATAATTTCAGTCAAAGCAATATCAGCAGCACCCATGCTCGGCACAGTCTCAATGAGTGGCGAGCGCCCTTGATTGAGTTGCGCAACACGCTTCGATAAGACGTTGACGAGAATTTGCGGATCTTCAATGATCTCGGCTGCTTTTACAACAAGGTTGCTTTTCATAGAATTTGGGGAAAACCGAGGCTTAGACTCGGATTGATCAAACGGTATAATGTTTGAGTCGTCCATAGTCAGATCGGGAATGTGTAATGATTGAATTAAAATGCATCTTTTACTGTTCACGCATAAGATGCAATCGCGGGCAGACTGAAAACCATTATTACCTCATAAAATCAAGCTTATTATAACTTTATTTCACAACATAGCATACGCCCCTAGCTAATTTCTTAGATACTCAGAGCCATCTAAGAAACAAACACTCGGGCATATGCCACAGCTACAGCATCCGATGATTGTCATCATTTTGCGCAAGACTTTTGGCACACACATGTTCACAATATAACTGAGCAGCATAAAACGCCTCATTCAAAAACTACAAGAAGCGAAGAAAATATGACCCCTGCACCATCTCTGCAAGCATCCATACACATTGGAGCGAGCTCGATTTCGCTCCTGATCGTTGAGGCAAATACTGATTCCGAAAATGCACCAGGAGACTTTCTGGAGCAATCTATTCCTCTTGCACATGATATATACCAACGTGGAGCTGTCAGAAGATCCACTATTGAGCGCTGCGTTAAAATACTCAATGGTTACCGAGAGACACTACTTGAGCTGGGAGCTACAGAAGATACGCCCATCCGCGCCGTTGTGACCAATGTCTTAGCTGAGGCCACAAACCAAGACGCCTTCCTCAACCGGATCCGAATAGGTTGTGGACTTGATGTCGATACCCTCGACGAGGGCGAAATGACACGCCTGATCTATCTCAAAACACGTAGACGCTTGAAAGACACCCCGTCGATGAACAAGCGCACCACATTAGTCATTCACGTCGGCCCTGGAAATACCCGCGCCCTGCTTTTTAAAAACGGTAGGATATCTGATTACAGCAACTATCGCCTCGGTGTATATCGCACCGGAGAAGCTATTAACAAAGACCAAGGCGACCAAGACAGCAGAGTAAACTCGACCAAAGTCACTCGCGAACATATCCGCAGCCAAATCAACCAAATTAATCATGACTACCGTGATGCCGAAATCCAAGAACTCGTCATCATCGGATATGAAATTCAACACCTCGCGCATATACTGGCTAAGCCTGGCAAAACCAAAAGCAGCTACAACGTTCTGGCTGACATGGCGAAAAAAATCGCCTCTATGAGTGAAGAGATGCGCGTTAAGAAATACCAACTCGACTACAATAGCGCACAAGCAATCATTCCAGCACTCGAGATCAACCTTGCTATAGCCGAGACCTTAGAACTCAAAACAATACGTCTTCCTGGCAGTGATTATGAGAGGGGCCTACTCCTAGACATCCCCACATCATTCTCACTCACAGATGGATTCCAAAAAGAAGTTTTACGCTCAGCTATCAGCCTCGCTCGTAAATACAGGGTCCACAGGTCGCACTCAAACCAAGTCACTCGACTCAGTCAGTCCTTGTTTGAAGCTACAAGCGATCTTCATGAGTTGGATGAACACTACTCACTCCTACTGCAATGCGCTGCCATCGTCCACGAATGCGGCAACTTCATCAGCTCACGCGCTCACCACAAACACTCACACTACATCATTCTTAATAGTGAGATTTTTGGCTTAGGTCATCGCGACCTCGTTATCGTATCACTTGTCGCACGCTACCACCGAAGATCAGGACCAAAGCCCAGCCATCCAGGCTACCGTGACCTAGCAGCAGAAGATCGCATGCGAGTATCAAAACTTGCAGCTATCCTTCGAATTGCCGATGCGCTCGATCACAGCCATACATCACGCGTTGGAGAAATCGACATCAACATCAGCAAACAAAAACTCAACATCACCCTTCAAGGAATCAGTGACGCCTCAGTTGAGCGAATGGCAATGCGCTCGAAGGCAAACCTTTTCAAAGATATCTACGGGCTCGGCGTAGCTGTCCAGGAAGGCAACTAAAACCCCTAAACACCATTTCACTCATGACATTTATTAACCGCGAATTATCCTGGCTTGAGTTCAACCAACGAGTGCTAGACGAAAGCTATCGTGACTCACTACCCTTGCTTGAACGACTCAAGTTCATAGCTATCACAGCCTCTAATCTCGATGAGTTTTTCCAAGTTCGAGTCGGAGGGCTACATCTCATGCAAGCCAGCGGCTCGCGCAAACGAGGCATCTCAGGACTAACCCCATCGCAACAGCTTGGCGCTATTCGGACTCGGTCCAAAAAGATGATCGAAGATCAATACCAGCTACTTAACCGCGAGCTGCTTCCGGCACTTCAGCAAGAAGGAATCAGTTTACTCGAAGCATCCTCCATTTCGCCCAGCCAACGTGAAGCTCTTGCAAACCGCTTCGAAGATTCTATTTTTCCATTGCTCACCCCTCTTGCGCATAGTGATGAGACCAAGACAACATCGCTACCGGCGATGTGCATTATATTGGCTTGCGAGTTAGAAAACCTCACCGACAAGACCCAGCGCAATGTATTCATTCCAATTCCCGATAGCATCAATCGCTTCGTCCAATCACCAAGCTCAGATACATCCAGCTCTGCCACTCAACAAAACATCATCCTCATCGAAGATGTGATCGCTATTTTTGCCGATGAACTTTTCCCAGATGAAAAACTACTCGCGACGATGCCTTTCCGAATCACTCGAAATGGCGACATTGCCGTTCAAGAAGAAGATGCCATTGACCTTGCAGGAGAAATGGAGGAAGTGCTCGCCGCCAGAAAAACAAGCAATACAGTTAGACTGGAAATACCATCCAAAGGACCTGCTCGACTAAAATCCTTAATCCGGCAAGTCACTGACGCTGGATCAGCAGAAACCTACATCATTGATGGCCCTCTCGCGCTCACTGACTTTATGAGCCTTGCCTTCAGCCCCGGCTACGATCATCTGCGTGATGAGTCATGGGAGCCCCAGCCCTCCCCCGACATCGAACCAGGGATGTCTATTTTTGACACACTTGCAGAACACGATGTACTACTCAATCACCCCTTTGAGAGCTTTGAACCTGTATTACGTTTTGTGGAGGAAGCTGCCAGCGACCCCTCTACCATTGCCATTAAGCAAGTTCTTTACCGCACAGCATCCGACTCACGCATTATTGACGCCCTCATCAAGGCTGCCCACAACGGCAAGCAGGTCACTGTCCTGATAGAGCTTAAGGCTCGTTTCGATGAAGCTCGTAACCTCATGCGCGCCGATGAGCTTCAGCGTGCGGGTGTTCAAATTGTCTATGGCGTCAAAGGGCTTAAGACTCACGCCAAAATCTGCCTTGTAATCCGCAATGAGGATGGACAACTCAAGCGCTACACGCACCTCGGCACCGGTAATTACAATGAGTCCACTGCGCGGCTTTATACCGATATCTCCTACCTCACCTCACGCCCAGCCTATGGTGCTGATGCGTCACTATTTTTTAACGCTGTCACAGGACGATCCAAGCTTACCCGCTTTCGCAAACTTGTCCCAGCGCCCACTCACATGAAGCCTCGTTTACTAGAGCTGATCGCAGCAGAAGGTAAACGTGCTAAAAATGGCGAGCCCGCCGCCATCACTGCCAAAGTAAATTCACTACAAGATGAAGAAATCATAAACGCCCTCTACAAAGCATCTAAGGATGGCGTCACCATTAAGCTCAACATACGCGGTATCTGCTGTCTAAAAACCTCCACTGGCGGCAGAAAGCGCAAGGAGGCCAATAACATACAAGTCATATCAGTGATCGACCGCTACCTTGAACATGCTCGCATCTTCTCATTTCACCACGGCGGCAGCCCTTTATTATTTATATCCTCCGCAGACTGGATGACACGCAACCTCGACAAGCGGGTTGAGCTAATGATCCCTATCGAAGACAAAGCATGCCGTAAACGCCTCCAAAACATTCTCGAGTCTGCCTTCAAAGATAACTGTAACGCCCACGAAATCCTAGAAAATGGATCATCGCGCAGGATAACTAAGAAAAAGGGACAAAAGAAATTTCGCATGCAGGAGCAACTACAAAGCCGTGCCCGTAAATCAGCCAAAGCACGAGCCCACGAGCGCAGCACAACCTTCGAACCACACACTCCAGCCGAATAAATAGCACATCAGTGAAAAAAGAGATTGCATGATACGGCAATTTCAGCCAAATAACGCGCGTCCTTCTAGGACATCTTTTCAACAGTGGACACTTTATCGTCCCATACAGTGCAGGAATAGCTCAGTTGGTAGAGCATCTCGTTTACACCGAGGCGGTCGGGGGTTCAAGTCCCTCTTCCTGCACCATTTTTTCTTACGCGAAAAGTCTCCTTAACCCCTTATAATATAGGGATTCAGCGTTCTCAACCGGCTTTTCCTACTGGCGTCACATACCACCAAAAGGCTCTGAAAAGCACCAAAAAGCGCCGTTTGAGACGACCACTGAGACGACCACTTTTTTGTTTCTGCACCATTCCTGCAACAAATCCGCACCACACTCAAAAAAGCGCCATCTAGGCACCCACTGCCATGTGCATTATGTAAGCGGCTTGGATCACAGTGAGACTGTGTGGCGTGGCAAAAGAAAACCCGCCACCAGTGAAGGAAGCGGGCTTTGGAAAGACAAAGGGAACACTAGCCACGCTTCCTGCGCAGCACACAGCCCATCGCTCCGATGACTAGTAAACCGACACTCGAAGGCTCAGGAAC
>Ga0102884_1000272_pt1 | contig 11229 bp, 10 predicted proteins | sample Colrivmeta1550A3_FD_84497 | JGI IMG/M metagenome (GOLD analysis project Ga0102884, IMG submission 84497) | Estuarine microbial communities from the Columbia River estuary - metaG 1550A-3 | ecosystem: Environmental > Aquatic > Marine > Intertidal zone > Estuary | place: USA: Columbia River...
CCAATGGAGTCCTTTTCCTGAAGACACAAAATATTATGAGCCTTCAAAAAAGGACTTTATGTTTAATTATAGGGTTGAAAATTTACATGAATTACTTAAAGTATTAAAAGAAGAAGGTGTTACTATTGTTGGCGAAGTTCAAGAATACGAGTACGGGAAATTTGGTTGGATTTTGGACAATGATGGTAATAAGATTGAGCTTTGGGAACCGGTAGATTCTGCTTTTTTGTAAATTAGCATTTCAAATATAGCTATTGACTTATTTAGAAATTCTTCAATCATATAATTTAACTGCATTACAATGGACAGCTATTAGTTTTGCGGTTTTTTTATTGGGTTTAGCCAAATCAGGAATTAAAGGAATCGGAATAATCATAGTGGTGATACTTGCTTTTGTTTTTGGTGAAAAGGCATCAACTGGTATTTTGCTTCCTATGTTAATTTGTGCTGATATTTTTGCGGTTGTTTATTATAATAGACATGCGCAATGGCACATTATCAAAAAGTTGATCCCTTGGATGTTTGTTGGTGTTTTAGTTGGTGTTTGGGTTGGTAATGATATTTCTGAAACGGTTTTTAAAAGGTTAATGGCAATAATAATTATTATTTCAGTAGGTATTATGTTTTATACCGAAAGCAGAAAATCTAATACAGTTCCAACAAATAAATTATTCGCTATACTTACAGGATTTTTAGCGGGGTTCACCACTATGATTGGAAATCTAGCAGGACCGATTTCTAATATTTATTTTCTTGCAATGCGTTTTCCGAAGAATGAATTTATAGGCACAGCGGCTTGGTTGTTTTTTATCATAAATGTGTTTAAGTTGCCTTTTCATATTTTTATTTGGAAAACGGTTACTACCGAAACATTGGTTTTGAATTCGGTACTGATACCTGCAGTTATTATTGGATTTTTCTTAGGAGCTTACATCGTTAAGTTAATTTCTAATGTAAATTACAGACGTTTCCTTTTAATTGTAACAGCCATTGGAAGTGTTATTATGTTGATTAAATAATTTAATTAAAGTGATTTGTAACATAATGTTAAGTTAAAAGACAAATAGTTATAAGAGTTTATTTTTTACTAACTTTATAATCTAACCGAAATTATTTTACAAAATGTCTGACGAAAAAAATTTAAGCGACGATCTAAACGATATGTTAGGTGATGCTAAAGATGGTGCTAAAAAAGCTGCTGATAAGGCAAGCGGCAAAGCAAGTGAGTTAGCAGATGACGCAAAAGAACTAGCAGGTGATGCTAAAGAAAAAGCAAAAGAATTTGCTAGTGAAGCTAAAGAGACAGCTTCAGAGTTTGCTGAAAGTGCAAAAGAAACATTTGAACAAGCAACTGGTGAAAACAAGAAAATTTTAGCTGGAGTTTTAGCTATAATATTAGGGCCTTTAGGCGTACATAAGTTTATTTTAGGATACAACAAAGAAGGAATTATTTTATTAGTAATTACATTTATCCTTGGTTTTATAACTTGTGGATTGGGAGCTGGATTAACAGGTGTAATTGGTTTAATAGAAGGCATTGTCTATCTAACTAAATCTGATGAGGAATTTTATAACACATATCAAGTTGAAAAAAAACCTTGGTTTTAATATAAAATCTAAAAAAGTCAAAAAAATGTATTTTGGCTTTTTTATTTAAAATTATCATCGTAATATTGCAATATATAAATAAATAAAATGGGTGTTACAAAAACACAAATATTTACGGATCAGCAAAATGATTTAGCACAGCTTTTTAAAGTACTAGGGCATCCTGCTCGTGTGGCTATTTTGCAGTATATAAGTAATCAAAATAGCTGTATATGTAATGATTTGGTTGAGGAAATTGGTTTAGCCCAAGCTACTATTTCTCAGCATTTAAAAGAATTGAAAAGTATTGGACTGCTTAAAGGAGAGGTAGAAGGTAAGAGTATGTGTTATTGTATTAATGTTGAACGTTGGACAGCAATTCAAAATCAATTAAATAGTTTTTTTAACACGACTAAAGCCAACTGTTGCTAGCTTATAATAGGCATTTAATTATATCACTCAAACGTAAAAAAATAATAGAAATGAAAACACGAGAATTTTTTAAACTACTTGAGGACAATAAAGAGAAATCTTTGTTATTTGAATACGCCCCAAATGTTTTGGTTGGTGCAAATTATCATATTACAGAAGTGAAACACATTGCAGTAGATTCTGTAGATTGTGGTGCACAAACTGATTCTTGGAATGAAACCATTATTCAACTATGGGAAAGCCCACTTGAATTGGGTAAAACAGAATATCTAACGGTTTTTAAAGCTTCATCTATTCTTAAAAAAGTAGGCACAATGAAACCTTACGATTTAGATTCTGAAGTAAAATTTGAATATAGTAATTCTAACTTTCATACAGCGCAATTATTTGTCAATGATTTTGAAATAAAAGAAGGAAATCTAATTGTTAAATTAGCTATTGAAAAAACAGATTGTAAAGCCAAAGAACTTTGTGGTGTTCCTGAAACTATAGAAAAATCAACTTCGAATTTAGAATCGTCTTGCGCTCCTGGAGGTGGCTGTTGTTAATTATATAATAAATGATGAAAGATAAAATATTATTTAAAACTATATCCAATGTAATAAATTCATTAGATATAGCTGTAATTTCTGAGGAAAGAAAAGTTATACTTAAGCCTTTAATAGATTATTTAAAAGATAAGATTAGTGCTAACAAATCTATTCGCTTAAATTTTATTTGTACACATAATTCACGTCGTAGTCATTTGTCTCAAATTTGGGCACAAACTATGGCTGCTTATTATAATATCAATAACGTATCCTGTTATTCCGGAGGGACAGAAGCAACTGCAATGTTTCCAAAAGTTGGAGAAACTCTGAAAAATCAAGGCTTCCAGATTGCTAAATTATCAGAAGAGAATAACCCTGTTTACAGTGTTAAATTTTCCAAAAACGAACCGTCTATAATAGCTTTTTCAAAGCAATTTAGTGATGGTTTTAATCCAACTTCTGACTTTGTAGCAATTATGACTTGCTCTTCAGCAGATAAAGCTTGCCCTATGGTATTTGGTTGTGATAAGCGTATAGCCATAACCTATGAAGATCCAAAAAAGTCTGATGGCACAGTGCAACAAACAGAAACCTATTTAAAAAGAAGTTTGCAAATAGCAACAGAAATGAAGTTTGTGTTTTCCAATGTAAATTAGTTAATAATACATACAGATTAAAGCATAGAACCCCCATAATGTTTGATTTTCAATGGCATTCTATTTATCTGAATTATTATTCTGGCAAGAAAATTTACTTTCTAATTCCGCCTGAAACTCTTCCATTACCGGGCGCACGGTACTTTCGGGCAAGTCGGCAATTTTAATATACATCAACCCATCAACTGAGTTATTAAATAAAGGATCAACATTAAAAGCTACCAGACGAGCATTTTGTTTAATGTATTTTTTTAGTAGAACGGGCAATCGCAAGGCTCCTGGTTCAATTTCATCAATAAATTTATCAAACTTGTTTAAATCGGCTGCGGCTTCGTCAAAAACAAAATCTTTATCAGCGTCTTTTAACTTCACTTTAAACTCCTTTTTAGGGTATACATATTGTGCAATATAAGGGTCGTAATAATGAGATTTCATAAACTCCACCATCAGTGATTTTGAGAAGTTTGAAAACTGATTGCTTATACTTACACCACCAATTAAATATTTATGTTCAGGAAAACGCAAGGTAGTATGCACAATACCTTTCCAAAGTAAAAATAAAGGCATGGGTTTTTGCTGGTATTCTTTTATGATAAAAGCACGACCCATTTCTATGGACTGACTCATCATTTTATACAATTCTGGTTCAAACCTAAATAAATTTTGAAGATAAAAGCCATCAATACCATAACGCTCAAAAATCTTTGAGCCAAGTCCCATTCTGTAGGCGCCTGCAAGTACTTTCTTGTCGTTATCCCACAAAAACATGTGATGGTAGTAATTATCAAATACATCTAAATCTATAGCTTCATTAGTGCCCTCGCCAACTTCTCTAAACGTAATTTCTCTTAAACGTCCAATTTCACGAAGCATGTTAGGCATTTTATCAGCTTGAGCCAAAAACACCTCATAATTTTTACTTTGTAAAAGTCTAGAATCGTTTTCCCTAAGCGCATCAACTTCTTTAATCATCAAGCTATTGTCAACGGGCGTTACAATATTTTTTGGGACTTTGGGTGTTTTTAAGGTAGACGAAATGTTATCTAAGATCTTAGATTTGTTTTCAAAAGTATTAGAAAGCATATAGGTTTTCCGTCTTAAAAACTCTGAAAAACCATCAAGAGATGTATGTTCTTTTTGATCATTTACAGAAATGGGTTTCCCTATTCTAACTTTAATAATTCTACGTTTTTGCGTAAGAACTTCTGAAGGTAATTTAGCAGTTCTAAAAGTGTCGCTTATCTTTGAAAGTTGATAAAACAGATTACTATTTTTAGCATGAAAATAAATGGGCACAACAGGCACTTCAGCTTTTTTGACCAGTTTCATGGCAGCTTCTTCCCAAGGCTTATCAACGACTAACTTACCATCTTTGTACGTTGAAACTTCTCCTGCTGGAAATAAACCTAGCGGATGTCCATCTCTTAAATGTAATATCGAATTTTTAAAACCAGCAATACTAGATTTTACATCCTTTCTGTCTTCAAAAGGATTTACAGGCATAATATAGGGTTTTAATGGGGCTATACGATGTAATAAAAAGTTGGCTATTATTTTAAAATCATCGCGTTGCTCGAGCATTAATTTTAATAATAAAATACCATCAATTCCACCCAAAGGATGGTTTGAAACGGTAATATAAGCGCCTTCTTTTGGAAGCCTTTTTAGGTCTTCTTCTGGAATTTCAAACTTAATTTTAAATTCATCTAAAATACTATCTAAAAAATCAATGTCTTTTAGATGTTTGTGCTTTTTGTAAAACTTATTTAATGTCGATATCTTAAGAACTTTCATTAAAAGCCAACCAATAAATGTTCCTATAAAACCATATTTATCTAGCTGGATAGCCTTAGCAACTTCTTTTGCATTTACAAGGCCTATATCGTTCGGTTTACTCATGAGTGTAAATGTACTGAATAAACTATTTAGTTACTACTTGAACGGTTTCTTGAGTTAATTGTTTCAACAATACCGTTTTATCAGTTTCAATTTGATTTATGGCCGACTGATTGTAATGACGAATCGTATAAAGGGATACGTTTTTATCAGTGGTTACCTTAAATTTTGCTTTTAAATGATGCAAAAGTTTATCTAGGTTATTATAAATATCATCAACACAAACCGAAAAACTAATAGCAGAGTTTTGAATAACATCTACTTTCATTTTATAAGTGTGTAAAAGATTGAAAATTTCACCTATATTTTCTTCAACGATATATGAAAAATCTAGTGATGATAAAGAAATTAATACTTGATTTTTTTTCACAATGAAGCAAGGAATCATAGGGTCTAAAGTTGCATTTTTTCCTATTTGAGTTCCAGGTGCCTCGGGGTTTAAAAATGATTTTACATATAGAGGAATTTCCTTGCCTTGTAAAGGTTGCAATGTTTTTGGGTGAATAACCGATGCTCCATAAAATGCTAATTCTATAGCTTCTCGATATGATATTTTATTTAATAATTGTGCGTTTTCAAAATAACGAGGATCAGCATTTAAAACACCAGGGACATCTTTCCAAATAGTAACAAGTTCAGCATTTAAGCAATAGGCATAAATAGCAGCAGTATAATCACTACCTTCTCTACCAAGTGTCGTTGTGAAATTGTTTTTGTCGCTGCCTAAAAATCCTTGAGTTATATTTAAAATAGAGGTGTTAAATTTTGATGAAATTAGACGTTGTGTTTCTTTCCAATCCACATTGGCGCGTCTATAATAATTGTCAGTTTTAATTTGATTTCTAACGTCTATCCAGTTGTTTTTTATGCCAATAGCGTTTAAGTATTCGCTAATTATTGTTGTGGATAGAAGTTCTCCAAAACCTATAACTTGGTCGTAAACAAAATTGTAATCAGGGGATTTATTGGTTTTTAAAAATCGATTTAACTCATCAAACAAGGTGTTAACTTTTTTGAAAGCGATATGGTTTACATTTTCAAATAAATCAAGTAAAATTTCATTATGATATTTTTTGACCTCCTGAAGTGAACTTTGTAATTCTTTTTTGTTTTCAAAATAGTTTTTTATTAACAGTTCGATGGCATTTGTAGTTTTTCCCATAGCAGAAACTACAATCAAAGTATTTTTGTGTCCAGTTTTATTTAAAACTGAAGCCAAATTTTTCACACCGTTTGCATCCTTTATTGATGCTCCACCAAATTTAAATACTTGCATATTATAATTTTGCTATATAATTTTTAATTCCAGTCTCATTTAGTTGAACAACATCCCAATCACGCATTACATTAGCGCCTTTTTGTTCGTAAAAGTTAATAGCGGGTTCATTCCAATCTATAACTTCCCAATTAATACGCTTGACACCTAAATCGTATCCGTATTGAACCACTTTATTTAAAAGTGCAGTTCCTAATCCTTTTCCTCGCATAGATTTACTAACTATTAAATCTTCTAAATGCAATATTTTACCTTTCCAAGTGGAGTAACGGTGGTAGATTAAAGCAATACCTTCAATTTTAGAATTTACATCGGCTACAAAACAATGAAATGCAGGGTGTTCTCCAAAGCCATCGTGTTTTAAATCATCAGCGGTAACCTCTACAGCATGAGGTTCTTTTTCAAACGTGGCTAATTCTTTAATTAAATGAAGCACTTGCGGCATATCATTTCTTGTCGCATTTCTAATAACGTAATCCATAGTTTTTATTATTCATCCAAATATAGTTTAAAGTTGAGTAATGATGAAGTTTTAAATTTAGCGAAAACGTTGTAGTTCATTAAATTTTATTGATATTTGTTTAAATTTAACTATAGTATTTATGTCTCACAAAAAGCAAACCTTAGGAGAATTTATAATTGAAAATCAATCTTCATTTCAATTTTCTTCTGGTGAATTATCAAGTCTAATAAATTCTATTCGATTGGCCGCAAAGGTTGTAAATCATGAGGTGAATAAAGCCGGGTTAGTTGATATTATTGGAGCAGTAGGCGACACAAATATCCAAGGTGAAGACCAGCAAAAGCTGGATGTTTATGCTAACGAAAAGTTTATTCAAACACTTACAAATAGAAATATTGTTTGTGGAATTGCGAGTGAGGAAGAAGATGATTTTATAGCTATTAATAGTCAAGATGAAAACCATCAAAATAAATATATTGTATTGATTGATCCTTTAGATGGGTCTTCTAATATAGATGTAAATGTTTCTGTAGGCACTATTTTTTCGATTTATAGACGTGTAACTCCTGTGGGGACACCAGTAACTATAGATGATTTTTTACAAAAAGGAAGTGAGCAAGTAGCTGCTGGTTATGTAGTCTATGGAACATCAACTATGTTAGTATATACTACTGGAGATGGTGTAAACGGGTTTACTTTGAACCCTGCAATAGGGTCTTTCTATTTGTCTCATCCAGACATGGAGTTTTCAGTTGACGGAAATATTTATTCTGTAAATGAAGGAAACTATATTCACTTTCCGCAAGGCATAAAAAATTATATTAAATATTGTCAATTAGAAGAAGAAGATAGACCATATACATCAAGATATATTGGTTCTTTAGTGTCCGATTTCCACAGGAATATGATTAAAGGAGGTATTTACTTATATCCTCAAAGTTCAAAAAATCCTAATGGTAAGTTACGTCTGTTATATGAATGTAACCCAATGGCTTTTCTGGCAGAACAAGCTAATGGAAAAGCTAGTGATGGATTTACAAGAACTATGGACGTAGAACCAACTGAATTGCATCAGCGTGTCCCTTTTATTTGCGGAAGTAAAAATATGGTTGACAAAGCTGAGGAGTTTATGCGGAATGTGTATTAAGAGAATAATAATCTAGATATAAAAAATGCGAACTGTTTAGTTCGCATTTTTTATTAAAATATTTTGATAAGTTACATAGCAACCAAATCGCCAGCAACATCTTTAGATGGTAAATTAGATTTGCCCATTAAATATAAATCTACCTGTCTTGCAGCTTCTCTACCTTCAGAAATAGCCCAAACAATTAAAGATTGACCACGACGCATATCACCAGCAGCAAATATGTTTGGAATATTAGTTTGATATTTTCCATACCCTGCTTTGTAGTTAGAGCGTGCATCAGTTTTAATTCCTAATTTATCAGAAAGTGTACTTTCGGGACCTGTAAAACCAAGCGCCAATAAAGCTAAATCACAGGGCCAAGTTTTTTCAGTACCTTCAATTTCTATAAGTTGAGGACGTTCACCTGGAACCATTTTCCACTCCACATTCACTGTTTTTAAAGCCGTTAATTTACCGTTCTCATCTTTTACAAACTCTTTAGTATTGATTAACCAGTTACGCTCAACGCCTTCCTTATGAGAAGAAGATGTTTTTAATTGTAATGGCCAAAAAGGCCAAGGTGTAGTTGGTGAACGATGTCCGGGGGGTTTTGGCATAATTTCAAAATTAACTACCGATTTAGCGCCTTGACGGTTGGAGGTTCCTATACAATCTGAACCCGTATCACCACCTCCAATTACGATGACATTTTTATCAGTTGCCATGATTTGGTTTTCTACCTTTTTTCCAAATAGCACTTTAGTTTGCTGTGTTAAGAAATCCATAGCTTGTACTACACCATCAGCATCAATACCAGGAGTTGGCAGACTACGTCTTTCTGTTGCACCACCACATAATACTATTGAATCGAATTTTTTTAGTTCTTCAACACTATAATTAACGCCAACGTTAACGTTAGTTTTAAATAGGATGCCTTCTGCTTCTAAAATAGCTAAACGACGATCTATAATTTCTTTTTCCATTTTGAAGTTAGGAATACCGTAACGTAATAATCCTCCAACTTCATCATCACGTTCAAAAACAGTTACTGTATGTCCAGCTCTATTTAATTGTTGTGCAGCAGCTAAACCAGCGGGTCCTGAGCCAATAACAGCAATAGTTTTACCTGTTCTAGTTTTTGGTGGTTGTGGTTTAATCCAGCCTTCTTTAAAAGCACGCTCAACAATATTTTTTTCAATATTTTCAATGGATACAGGGTCTTCTATAATACCTAATACACATGATTGCTCACATGGCGCAGGACATAAACGACCTGTAAACTCAGGAAAATTATTTGTTGAATGTAATATCCAAGATGCTTTTTGCCACTCACCTTGATGTACCATATGGTTGAAATCAGGAATTAAATTTCCTAAAGGGCAACCACTATGACAAAATGGAATACCACAATCCATACATCGTGAACCTTGTTTTTTTAGTTCGGGCTCGCTTAATGAGACCGTAAATTCTTTATAATGTTTTACACGATTTTCTACAGGCGTGTACGTTTCATCTTGTCTTTCAAATTCTTTAAATCCAGTTACTTTTCCCATGACACTATGCTGTTGTTAATTCTTCTACCATTGGTTCTTCAGTTTCTAAACGTTTCAAGGCACGTTTGTATTCAATTGGCATTACTTTTACGAAATTACTAAGACTCGTATCCCAGTCTGCTAATAGTTTTTTACCAAGACCACTATTTGTATAAAGTACATGCTTTTCAATAGTTTGTTTTAATTCTGCTGCATCATCATTTATGATATCCTCAAATTCGATAGACTCTGTATTGCATAATCCGTTTACAAACTTGTTATTAGGATCGTAAACATAAGCAATACCACCACTCATGCCAGCAGCAAAGTTTCTTCCAGTTTTTCCTAAAACTATAACTTTTCCACCGGTCATATATTCACAGCAGTGATCTCCAACACCTTCAACTACAGCTATTGCACCAGAGTTACGAACAGCAAAACGCTCGCCCGCAATTCCATTAATGTAAGCTTCCCCTTGAACAGCTCCAAATAAACAAACATTACCTACTATAATATTGTTCTCTGCAATGAAATCTGCTTTAGCGGGTTTTTTGATGATTAATTTTGCCCCAGATAAACCTTTGCCTAAATAATCATTGGTATTTCCTTCAACAGTAAATGTTAATCCGTGCGCTCCGAAAGCCCCAAAACTCTGTCCGGCAGAACCTGTAAAGTTGATGTTTAAGGTGTCTTCTGGTAAACCAAGATGACCATAAATTTTTGATATCTCATTACTAACTATAGCACCAACAGTACGGTTTATATTTTTAATTGAATACGCTAGAGTCATTTTTTCCTTTCTATATAAAGCTCTATGCGAATCTTTTAATATATCAAAATCTAAAACGTTTTCTAAGTTATGATCTTGTTTTTTAGTATTCTTAACTGTCAATTCTCTATAAGCGGCTGGTCTATGTAAAATACTAGATAAATCTAAACCTTTTGCTTTATAGTGCTTGATAGCATGATTAGCGTTTATTTTGTGTGTTTGTCCCACCATTTCATCTAGAGTTCTAAACCCTAATTGTGCCATAATGCCTCTTAATTCTTCCGCTATATAGAAGAAGAAATTAATAACGTGTTCTGGTGTGCCTTTAAAGTTTTTACGTAACTCTTTATCTTGAGTTGCAATACCTACAGGGCAAGTGTTTAAGTGACACTTACGCATCATAATACAACCTGAAGCGACTAAAGGAGCGGTAGCAAAACCAAATTCTTCAGCACCTAATAATGCTGCAATAGCGACGTCACGGCCTGTTTTTAACTGACCATCACATTCTACAACAATTCTACTTCTTAAGTTATTTAGCACTAACGTTTGTTGCGCTTCAGATAAACCTAGTTCCCAAGGTAATCCAGCGTGTTTTAGTGATGTTAAAGGAGAAGCTCCTGTTCCACCATCATATCCAGAAATTAAAACAACATCAGCTTTTGCTTTTGCAACACCAGCAGCAATTGTTCCAACACCAACTTCAGAAACTAATTTTACATTAATTCGAGCTTCTCGATTGGCATTTTTTAAATCAAATATTAATTGCGCTAGATCTTCAATAGAATAAATATCGTGATGTGGTGGTGGAGAAATTAACCCCACAAATGGTGTAGAGTTACGTACCGCAGCAATCCAAGGGTATACTTTATATCCTGGTAATTGTCCACCTTCTCCAGGTTTAGCACCTTGTGCCATTTTTATTTGAATCTCTTTAGCATTCGTTAAGTAGTGTGAAG
>Ga0102884_1000274_pt1 | contig 11174 bp, 10 predicted proteins | sample Colrivmeta1550A3_FD_84497 | JGI IMG/M metagenome (GOLD analysis project Ga0102884, IMG submission 84497) | Estuarine microbial communities from the Columbia River estuary - metaG 1550A-3 | ecosystem: Environmental > Aquatic > Marine > Intertidal zone > Estuary | place: USA: Columbia River...
AAGGCTAGCAGCAGCATTATCGTGGTTACCAAGATTGATATGAATTTCAGTGGCGAGTAAATTGGCTGCATTTTTAATTTGAGTAGAGCTTGATTGGTCTAGCTTGATCAAGAGCTCTAGAGCGTCAGTAGTTTGCCCGAGCGCGAGGAGAATGCGCGCTCGAGTTAGTTGGGCCTCATTATATTTTGTATGTGACAAGGGTATTCCAGCAAGTGCCTCATTCGCCTCTTGATAGCGACCCAGAGCAATGAGGGCTTCAGCTTTCCAAAGAGAGCTAGATGATTGGTCAGATAGGCCCTCCTCGTCGAGTAACAGCATAGCCTCGCTGGCTAATCGGCTATCCCCGCGTGGTGAAGTACTGGATCGGATGAGTGACTCCACAAGTGCCATTTGAACATGGGGTGTGACATCGCTGGGTAGATCAGCAGTTTGTAATGCTAATCGAAACTTGGACACGGCAATTTGATAGAGCTGATCTGCCATCGCTTTGGAGCCCGCCTGGTATTCAACATTTTGTGCCAGATACTCATTTACTGACTGAGGTAAGCTCTCAGCCCGAGTTACAGGCATGACAAATAAGCTGATAGAGCAAATCAGAATAATAATTACGCGGGTCACATGAATATTATGCGTCAAAAAAGCCAAATTTACAGCAATTGTTCTCATAATTTGATTAAGAATTGTTTTTGTAACAGCTTATGTTTTAACCTCCAGTCATCTAAATGAGTCGACTTGGTGATATAGGAGAAGATGCTATCGTGAAGAAGCTTATTGCACAGCTTAGCGACTGCTGTGAGAAGGATAGGCAGCTGGTTGTTGGCCCAGGTGATGATTGCGCAGTGGTCGACCTTGATCAGGCTGACCGGTATCAGCTGCTCAAAACGGACTCAATGGTGGAGGGTATCCATTACCTAGCCGAGGCTTCTGCCCGTAAAGTGGGCTGGAAGGCGGTAGCCAGAGTTATTAGTGATTTGGCAGCAATGGGCGGTCTGCCCAGCCATTTACTGATTACGATTGCTATGCCGCCTAATAAAACGGTCGATTATCTGGAAAAACTCTATGAAGGAATGCAGTTTTGCGCATTAGAGTATGGGGCGACAATTTGTGGGGGCGAGACCAGCAGTGTGCCTGAAGGATCGGCCGCTGTTATTTCTGTAGCGGCCACTGGCTGGGTTGAAAAAAATCGCTGTATTCGAAGATGTGGTGGTCAAGTGGGAGATCTCATTATGGTGACTGGTAGCCTAGGGGGTTCTATTACCGGCAAGCATTTGAGCTTTGTTCCTCGTGTTGACCAAGCTCGTTGGCTGACCGATCACTTTAAGATCAACTCTATGATGGATCTTTCAGATGGCCTTGGTTGTGATTTGCCGCGACTGGCGGCGGCTAGTCGATGTGGCTATATGCTTAATGAGAGTGCGCTGCCTTGTAATGAAGGCTGTAGCGTTGACCAAGCCTTGGGCGATGGGGAAGATTATGAACTTCTGTTTACTGTATCGACGCAAGTAGCCCCCACACTTGTTGATGCATGGGAGAAGCAGTTTCCTGATCTTAAACTAAGCGTTATTGGAGAGCTGACAAAAACTCAAGAGAGTATGGTGGGCTCTGAACAAGGGTGGCAGCACTTTAAGCCTCACTAGGCTTGCTGCGTTGCTGTGCCCATAGAGTCTCCCATTTTGGCATAGGTCTCTATTTGTTTGCTTGAATTTGTTAGGAGGTCATCGCTGAAGCAAATGGCTCCTGGTTCGAAGATGGCGATAGTAGATGATCCGCCAAATTCGAAATAGCCTTTTTCATCACCTTTGTTGACCGTTTGTTCAGTTTGGTAAGTTTGCTGAATAGAGCCGACGCACGTGGCCCCAATTTCCATCATCAGAACCTTACCCACTGATTTAGTTTGAATTTGGGTAATAGTTCGCTTGTTTTGCCAAAGATAGTTCAGATTGCGTGACAAGGCGATAGGTGAAACTGAGAATAGGGGGCCGTTGATGAGGCGTGTGTTAGATGCGTGTCCACTAACAGGGAAATGGAACCGATGATAATCGACTGGGCATAGCCTGGAGAGTATCAGTGAGCCGCCTGAGTATTGAGATGAAAGCTCACTATCTCCGATTAATTCAGGAAGGTCAAAGGTTTGGCCTTTGACAAAGAAACCATCGATGTCGTCGATGTTTTGAAAAGCTAGGTGTCTGCCGTCGGCGGGAAAAACGATTGTATCATCCGAAATGGGACGAGCATCGGCTTTGAGTTTCCGATAAAAAAACTCGTTAAAAGAGGCGTAGCTATCTGGGGTTTCGGCAAACTCTTCAACATTGAGGCCATAATCATCAATGAAAGGTTTTATTTTTGATTGGGTGGACGACTTATCCATGCGTTTTCCGTACCAGCGAGAAAACGCAGCTCTTTTGATGAAGCTGTGAAGTGCTATTTTTCCTAGGGGATTGCCATAGGCCCATTTGAGGAAAGCTTCCCCATAGACGAGTTCTGTTTCCATGCATCCGCTGTAGCGATTATAAAATTCGATGTGTTTCATCCGGGGCGCAGGCTAGCACATACGCGCTGATAAGCAAAAAAAAGCAGGCAGGATAATTCCTGTCTGCTTTTTTTGTTGTTAATCTTTTTATTAGCCTATCTTAGGTATTAAGCTGCTTTGAGTAGTTTGTGAGCTTTTGCAACGGTGCTCTTACTAAGCTTGCCATTGACCTTGCGAGATTTGTCAAGCAGGTCTCGAAGCTCGTTGAGTGCTCCGTCTGCAGCTTTGAGGGCTTTGCGTTCACCACCATATTTTTTGTCAGAAAAATATTTAGTAAAAGTGGTGCCGGTGCGGCTTAAACAAAGCCGCCAGCCTTGGAAGGCGGTAGTTTCGTATGTGAAACGTGTTAAGTTTTTTCTGGATTTCATAATGTGTGTGATAATCTTGGTGGCTAACGTTCAGTCAGTTAACACTATAAACATGTAGCACCGATAGTGATGCTCGCAAGTAAAAAGTGATTCATATGGGGGATAAGTTATCATGGGATGACCTATTGGTGGAGATATAAAAAAGCATGTATTCCGTGAGGAATACATGCTTTTGAAATTATTTAGTAATCTCTTAGGAGAGATTGCCAGAAGTTAGGTGTTACTCCTCTTCAGCGGTTTGGTTGCCGCTGTTTGCGAGTGCCATTTCTTCAACGTCAGTCCACTCAATGTATGCCATTGGTGCTGAATCACTGGTTCGTGCCCCTAGTTTGGTGATGCGGCAGTAGCCACCTTGACGATCTTCACTAGCAGCAGCAATTTCACCAAATAATTTTTTGGCGGAATCTTTCTGGCGAAGGAAGGCAATAGCTTGACGGCGTGCATGCAAGTCACCACGTTTGGCTAAAGTTACCATTTTCTCTGCGACAGGGCGGAGAGCTTTGGCTTTAGCTAGTGTGGTGCGAATGCGGCCGTGCTCAATCAGGCTGCATGCCAAGTTGGCAAGCAGTGCGCGGCGGTGAGCGCTATCGCGTTGTAGTTTGACAGTTTTTTTTCTGTGTCTCATGTTAGTAGTCCTTTCGGACGATTAGTTTTTAAATAGTAATTAAGAATACTGAACGATTAGTCATTCAGGTTTTGAGCGATGAGGTCAGCGAGGCCGACAGGAGCTTCGTCTTCAGTTCCGAGACGAGGTGCTGCTACGCTAGGTAGTGCTCCAGTAAGCAGGGATGGGTCGATGTTCATACCGAGTCCAAGTCCGAGCTCGACGAGCTTCTCTTTAATCTCGTTGAGAGACTTCTTACCGAAGTTACGATACTTAAGCATTTCTGCTTCAGTCTTGGTAGCGAGCTGTCCAACTGTTGTGATGTTTGCATTGTTGAGGCAGTTTGCGGCACGAACAGAAAGCTCGATTTCGTTAACACTCATGTTGAGAAGCTTCTTAAGAGCTGCGTTTTCTTCGCTCTGCTCAGCTGGTGCTTCTTCGAAGTCGACGGCGTTTTCATCATAGTTGACGAATACATCGAGGTGATGACGAAGAATGGCAGATGCTTGTAAGAGCGCATCGGAAGGCTCAACACGACCGTCAGTCCAAATATCAAGAATGAGTTTATCGAAGTCGGTCATTTGACCAACACGTGTCGCTTCAACTGCATACTTTACACGAACTACTGGTGAGAAGATAGAGTCGATAGCAATAACACCGATAGGCATATCTTGGCGCTTATTTTCGTCACCTGTATTGAAGCCACGTCCAACTTTAACTTCGAACTCGCAGTCAAATTTAACTTTGCGGTCAAGGTTGCAGATGACTTGGTCTTTGTTGACCACTTCATAAATATTGTCATCTATAATGTCAGCAGCAGTGATTTCGCCTTCTTTTTCACATTTGATTGTGAGCACGCGAGGATCTTTGCCGTGATGCTTGAATTTAACCTTTTTGAGGTTAAGGATGATATCAGTAACATCTTCAACGCAGCCTGGAAGGCTTGAAAATTCGTGTTGAACACCAGCAATACGCACGGATGTGATAGCGGCACCCTCAAGAGAGGAGAGCAATACGCGGCGCAACGAGTTTCCGATGGTGTGACCGTAACCGCCTTCAAATGGCTCAGCTACAAACTGGGCGTAGGTTTCGGTTTCGGTGTCTTCGTTTTTAGTAAGGCGGTTGGGAAGTTCAAAGCGGTCCAATTTGAATGCGGCGCCGTCTTCTTCTTCTTCAGTTGCTTCTGTCGTTTCTGTGTTGTTTGATGTGTCTTCTGACATAGTATTTGTTGGTTTACCGGGTTACCCTCCGGCGAGCGGGGATTAGCGATTCATCAAGAATTGACAGTTGGCTAATTTGCGGAGGACCTACGGCGATTTTTAGCTCGCGGGGCGTGGAATAAAGGGCAACGTGAAGCTTAATGCAATCGTTTTTTTTCTTATTTTAAGGGCTTCAGCTTTACCATGAGGCTACGTTTTTCAGAGACCCTAGTATTAATTTACGGTGTCGTTTTTATAGCTTTGTGCTACAGGTAATGCCATGAAAGCACTCTTTACCTTGGCACTAGGCTTATTTTTCAATCTGGCTACAGCTGGATTAGCTCAAGAGAAAGCTACAGAGGAGCTCGGAAAACAAGCATCGGAGCCCTCCAAAGCGCCGGTAGGGGAGCCACTTTTTCCGAATCAGGAGGGGGGTAGTTCTGATAAAGTAGCAAAACCAGCTGCCGAAAGTATTATATTACCGACAAAGACCCAAAAGAGGGTGTTTGGAAGATCTGATGAAGAAAGCTACGAGGGGAAGGTCGTTGTCATCAAGGTAGGCAAGAAAGACCTTGTAAATAAACAGGCATTTAAGTTCTGGCGAAGAGTCATCCAGCGGGTAAATGAAGAGAACGCTCGTGCTGTGTTATTTGATATCGACACGCCCGGAGGGTTGGCTTTTGACACCGCGGAGCTGATCATGGTGGATATGCAGAAAATAAAGGTTCCCTCTTACGCCTTTGTAAACCAGCAGGCGCTAAGTGCTGGGGCCCTTGTTGCTGCAGGAACAGATACCATATATATGCATTCAGTATCGACGATTGGGGCAGCGGCTATTGTCAGTGGTAGTGGTGCTGAGATCCCTGAAATCATGCGTGCTAAGATTGAATCAGCTTTCAACGCTTTCGTGCGTGCTGTATCCAAGAGTAAGGGGCGTAATCCGGATGTGATTAGAGCAATGATGATTACTGATGAATACTATGATTTTGGTGATATTCAGGTTGAAGAGGGGGAGCTGCTATCTCTTACCGCAGACGAGGCAGTAACTGTGTTTGAAGGTAAACCATTATTGGCTAAAGGTATTGTAGATAGTATTGATGAATTATTGGAAAAAGAGGGTTTGGCAGGAGTTGAGGTTGTCTTGGCCGTGCCAACTGGGATGGAGAAGTTGGCATATTGGGCAGCCGCATTTTCAGCGATTCTTATTTTGGTCGGTATTGGTGGCGCATACTTAGAGATGAAGACTCCCGGATTTGGTATTGGCGGTGGGATATCCCTGTTGGCTTTTACGGTATTCTTTTTTGGTAACTATGCTGCCGGTAATATGGCTGGCTATGGATTAATGTTACTGTTCTTGCTAGGGGTGGTTTTGATTGTTTTTGAGCTCTTCATCTTGCCTGGAATGATCGTGCCTGGGGTCATTGGAGCAATCTTGGTGATCGGTACTTTGTTTGTGGCCATGATTGATGGTTTTGCTTTTGAGGATAATGATATACGCGGTTGGGATGCTGCTGGAGCACTAGATTTCATCAACCGGCCTGCACTTAATTTAGCGATTGGCTTGTTGGGGTCTACCGTGTTGATGATGCTGATGATGCGGTATTTGCCCGGTGCACCTCTGTTTAGCCGCTTGGTCATGAGTAAGGTGCTTGTTAATGGTGATTCTACCGGATTAGATTCGGTTTCAGGCGGCACGGGTGAGCATGTTGGTTTGAAGGGGCTGGCAACTACAGATCTTCGTCCAGCTGGTAAAGGAGACTTCAATGGTCGGCGCCTAGATGTCACAGCAGTGAGCGGATTCATTGCCGAAGGCAAAGAAATCATCGTGAGCTCCGAGGATGGATTGCGGATCTTGGTAAAAGAGATTGAATGAAGCTCGCGAAATTTACGCTCGTATACAGGCTAGACCTAAAAGCAAAAAACCCTGCTAGCATTACCTGCTGCAGGGTTTGTTCGTTAGGAGTCTGAGGCTCGGCTAATGTAGCATGAATAGCAGGGGTTTTCGTTATGCTTCCTCATGCATCATCTTGCTAGCTTGAACGATATGCAAAGCGTGGTTTGAAACGGCATCAAAGTGGTTGTTGATATCGATGTTGAGCATCTCAAGCTTAAGGTCACCATTGGACATTCGTTTCATGGCGCTCTTGTTGAACTTTTTGCGCATTGTGCTGGCCATCTTTTTCATTGCTTCAACCTTGGCCATGTCCTCTGGTGATATATTGGCAAGAAGGTTCTGGTCAGCAAAGGAGATGAAATGGGAAATACTCCCCGCAAATTCACGAATAGTCTCTTGTTGTTCTTGGGTAAACTGGCGGTCTTTTTTGTAACGCCGCTCATTGAGTTTCACGAGACGATAGATGCAATCAGCACATTCTTCTGCTTCTTGGGTAATGCGCAGCATGTGGGCAATTCTGTTGGCATTAGCGGGACCGATATCCTTAGAAGAACATCGCACAAGGTATTGTGTGATTTCCTGCATCATGAGGTCGGATTCGTCCTCAATTCCTTTCAAGGCCTTTACCTGTGCTGACATGTCTTTTGTAGGATTCTCGAGAACATCGATGAATCCATCAAACATCTTTACGCATAGGCGGGACATTTTTTTGATGGCATTTTCTGCTTCGGCAATGTTGAGCTCACCAAGATCTACAAGATTCTGCGAAATATAGCGGAGGTGGGTTACCTCTTCTTCTTGGGTTGGGTCTTTAACCCATTTCTGAACAAGGTTAGCAATCTGGGGAACGAACCAGACCAAAACGAATATATTGATCAGGTTGAACGTGGTGTGGAACAGGGCGACGGCGAAGGCGACGACGGTGAGGGAGCTGGTCGCGTCGCCCTTACCTGTTTTGATTTCGACAATGTGTTTGGGGAAGTGGTCGACAAGTTCCCATACAGCCCAGGATAGAGGCACGAAGAATATGAGGGCCCAGATAGTGCCTATGACGTTAAAGAGGAAGTGGGCTCTTGCTGCGCGTTTGGCGTTGACGTTTGTTCCGAGAGAGGCAAGCCATGCTGTCACGGTAGTTCCGATGTTTTCACCGAGGACAACAGCAGCAGAAATTTTGAAGGCGATATACGGATCAGCCCCGAACCAGCCGTTCCATGCACATGTGATGGTGATGGCCATAGCTGCTGAGGATGACTGTACGAGCAGGGTGAGTAAAATACCGGCAATGAGGAACAGGATAGTGGATCCGAAGCCGAAGCCGTTAAGCGTATCAATAATATTTTGAATCGTCTGTTGGAGTTCGACATTGGCGGCAACGCCTCCTTTCAGGTCGGGGACCGATTTTTTCAGATAGGAAAGTCCGGTGAACAGCAGTCCAAATCCGATCAGCGTTTCACCGGTGGCCTTGGTTTTGGCTTTACCGATAAAGAAAAGCGGCAGGCCCACACCGATGATGGGCAAGGTGATGGCCGAGATACTGAACTTTCCAATCCAGGCTACGAGCCATGCCGTAATGGTAGTGCCCAGGTTGGCCCCCATGATCACTCCGATTGACTCGGTAAGAGTCAGCAGGCCAGCATTAACAAAACTAACGACTAAGACGGTGGTGGCAGAAGAAGATTGAACCAGGGAAGTCGTAAAAAACCCGGTAAATACTGAGCTTGCCCGGTTGTGGGTCATCGTGGCAAGTGCATGTCGCATTCCGCTTCCTGCGGCCTTCTGTATGCCCTCAGACATGACCTTCATGCCGTAAAGGAAAATACCCAGTGAGCCTAATATTTTGAGTATGGCAACAACAGTGGTCCAAATGATCATAGTCAGTAATTTTTAGATAATAATGATGAGGGGCAGGCAAGCTAGCAGTGGTGCTTTTTGCTATTAATCATATGCCTCATAATTCTTGATTAAGTCAAGAGGAGGCTCTAAATTTTTTGATTTATTATGACATGCTCTTGGTTGCCAAACGGGGCTAAATACTAGGCCTTATATATTAAGGCGCTTTACAGAGGGGAGTCATATCATATCAGCGTCGCTGCAAGGCAATCGATGCTAGTTTTCGAGCTGCGGCTGCTATTTCCTCAACTCCTTTTTGAGTGGGCTCGGCATCAGCGCTGAGAAGCATTGTGGTGCGCAATTCTTTGATTATCTTACGCATTGATCTTAAGTCATCTCGGTCTGATACACGAGGATCTAGAGCTTCGATTGAGCCTTCGTAATAGTCGGCGATATCTTCTCGATATAATAGACGCGCCCTCGCCTCGGTAAATTTCTTCTCAACAGCATATGAGCTAACCTCAAGCGCACGAATCCAGCCTCCAAGCGATATAAGATGAGCAAGGTCGACATCACGCAAGTGAATGAGATCAGTTTCGACATCCCTTTGGGTGGCGGTGAGTTCTTTTTTGAGGGCTTCGACGTTATTTTCACGAGCGTTCTCAAGTAAGCTTGCTGCGTGGCGATTTACGCGCTCGCCAGCGCCTAAGGCTCGGCTGTAACGTGATAGTTCTTTAGCTAAATTTTCAATTTTCTGCATATGTCCTGCCTGCACGGCAATAAAGCCCTCAGCAATCAAGAATCCGATCTCGAGGGCGAGGTCAGCTCGGTTCAACGGCATGCGCTCTGGTATTTCGTGGACTAGCTCGTCCGAATGCAGTGGAGCAAGGCTATCGAGATCGTCAAAGATGCGTTTGATTGACGGTGCGGTAAACTCATTGACACCAAGCTCCTCTCGCACATGAGGGTCATCAATGAGATCATCGGGGATGTTAGGTCTAGGTGGAGGAAAAGCATGCTGATCCTCTTGAGCGCTGATTTGCATGCTGGCGAGTATGCTGGCTGAAAAGAGATACAGCGTGGTATTCTGGAGGCATGAAATAATCTTCATATTGCCCAGATAACTATTCTCAGCTCAAAAATGCAATCGAGGAATGACAGAGCTGCAATAAAAAGAGCTCTAAAAGAAAGGAAAAGAAGTTGGCACACTCTAAAATGTGGCTTATTTGACTGTTATGAGTTTGTTGTTGGGAGTCAATATTGATCATGTCGCTACTTTGCGCCAAGCGCGTTATTCAGGAATGTTGGATTCACCGAATGCTGAACCAAGCCCGCTTGAGGCAGCTGATGACGCGCTTGTAGGTGGAGCAGACTCTATAACGATTCACGTGCGTGGTGATCGTCGCCATATGCAAGAGCGGGATGCTTTCAAAATTAGGGACCAGATTAATCTGCCACTTAATTTTGAGATGGGGAATACTCCCGAGATGGTGGCGATGGTGTTAAGATTAAAACCAGATTTCGTTTGTCTAGTGCCTGAAACACGCGAAGAGGTGACGACTGAAGGGGGGTTGGATGTCGCAGGGTTATATGATTCGTTAGACAAAACAGTTTCTCAACTTCAGCAGGAGGGGATTAAGGTTAGCATGTTTATCGATCCAGATACTCACCAAGTAGAGGCATCATCTCGCATTGGGGCTGAAATGATAGAGCTTCATACAGGCTGCTTTGCCAATGCTGATGACGTGGACAGGAAACAAGAAACGAATCGGCTCAAGAATGCTGCTATTCTTGGGCATGAACATCAGTTGCAGGTGAATGCTGGCCATGGAATTAATCGGCAAAACTTATCTGAGTTGCTTACCGTGCCGCATCTTGCTGAATTAAACATTGGTCACACCTTAATTGCTCGTTCTCTAAGAGTGGGGCTTATCGAGGCAGTCAGAGAAATGCGCGAAGCAATGAAGGGCTATGCATTATGATATTTGGTATCGGGATTGACGTCGTTGAAGTGGAGCGAATAGAGAAATCTATCGCGGAGTTCGGGGAGCGTTTTGTTGAGCGGGTTTTCACCCAAGAGGAGCGTGCATACTGTGAGAGTCAGAAGCGGCCAGCCATTCACTACGCTGCAAGATTTGCGGCAAAAGAAGCGGTTGCAAAGGCGTTTGGTACCGGTATTGGTAAAGAACTTTCTTGGCTAGACATGGAGATAAGAAGGCGCGAAAGTGGTGAACCAGAGATGTTTCTTACTGGTGCAGGCGAGCAATTTCGTAAGAACCACAACGTAAGCCAAATCAAAATTAGTCTTACTCATGCTCAACACTATGCAGCAGCGAATGCTGTGGCGTTGGGATAAGTATTTTTTGTTTTTACGATAAGCGCCATCTAGTTTAGATAATAGACTTCCTAAGGTCGAACTTGCTGAGTGTTATCCAGGGTCGGCATTTTATTTAAAACTATGAGCTCAACCAATCATTCTGAGAACGCAGCATCGGATGCTGATAGTTCTGTGAAGAGGCGCATGGTGTTCTATTTCAGTGGTTATGATCCTCGTGGTGCATCCCATTATCATAAAATCTACAGCGAGGAATCGGAAGCCCAGTGTGCTTTAAACGGATTGAATCTGACTGTAGGCAAGCGCCGTAGAGTTCACCGTTTGGCCCATGCCTGGAAGGTTTCTTGTAGTGAGACAGATACTGAAACAGACTATCAATTCCTCCGGTGGGATGACATTATTAGGGCTAATTGG
>Ga0102884_1000287_pt1 | contig 10911 bp, 10 predicted proteins | sample Colrivmeta1550A3_FD_84497 | JGI IMG/M metagenome (GOLD analysis project Ga0102884, IMG submission 84497) | Estuarine microbial communities from the Columbia River estuary - metaG 1550A-3 | ecosystem: Environmental > Aquatic > Marine > Intertidal zone > Estuary | place: USA: Columbia River...
CCATTAAAAATAAACTTCACTCCAGAAAGCCATAATGATGGATTGGCTACCTACTTTAGAGAATACTTAAGAGACTATCTTAAGAAATGGACTAAAAACAATCCAAAACCCAATGGCGAATTATACAATATTAATAGAGATGGGTTAAAAATCTTTGTAACGCTAGATTCTAGAATGCAGCAATATGCGCAGGAAGCAGTGCAAGAACATATGTCTAATCTTCAGAGCTACTTTTTTAAAGAACAGAAAAATAATGAGTCAGCACCTTTTTATGATTTAGAAGAAGAACAAGTTACTTCTATTTACACAAGAGCTAGAAAAAGATCTGAGCGTTATAGAAAAATGACAAAGAATGGCTATTCTAAAAAACAAATAGATTCTGCCTTTGATGCAAAAACAGACATGCGAGTTTTCTCATGGAATGCTCAAAGAGAAGTAGATACTATTCTGTCTCCAAACGATTCTATTCAGTATTATAAGACTATTTTAAGATCTGGTTTATTGTCTATAGAACCACAAACAGGTCATATTAAAGCCTGGGTTGGCGGTATTAACCATAAATATTTTAAATACGATCACGTAGAACAAGGAAAAAGACAAGTAGGCTCTACATTTAAGCCATTTGTATATGCAACGGCCATTAATCAGTTGCGTTTGTCTCCATGTGAAAAATTTTCCAATACTCCTTACACAATTCCAAAAGGAAGATTTGGTATTCCTAAGGCTTGGACTCCCAAAAATTCTGGTGAAAAATATGGAGGTGAAATTTCTTTAAAAGAAGCTTTAGCAAAATCTGTAAACGTTATATCAGCAAGATTAATAGATATGGTTACACCAGCAAATGTGGCTCGTTTGGCAAAATCTGCAGGGATAGAAAGTAGGATCCCTAAATCACCATCAATAGCTCTTGGTTCTGTAGAATTGTCTCTGATGGAAATGACAGGTGCATATGCAACTTTTGCAAATAAAGGAATGCGAGTAGAACCAAATATGTTATTGCGTATCGAAGATAAAAACGGAACTGTTTTAGCAGATTTTACGCCAAAAACTAATGAGGTGCTGAGTGAAGAATCTGCCTATGTGGTATTAGAATTATTAAAGGGTGTTACCACAGCAGGTTCTGGGGTTAGGTTAAGAACTTCAGCACATTACTACAAAGATATTATTACAGGATTTCCGTACGAATTTACAAATCCGATAGCTGGTAAAACTGGAACAACCCAAAATCAGACAGACGGATGGTTTATGGGAGTTGTGCCAAATTTAGCAACAGGCGTTTGGACTGGTGGTGAAGATAGGGCTGTTCATTTTGAAAATATAGCCGAAGGTCAAGGAGCAACTATGTCTCTTCCAACTTGGGCATTGTTTATGAAGAAAGTGTATGCAGATACAACGCTAAATATAAGTCAAGAAGATTTTGAAAAACCAGAGTATGTTGGTATAGATACCAATTGTGGCAAAGAGCCTGTAAATAAAATTAAAAAAAGACCACCAGTAGATGACGATACAGATTTTTAACATCGTTAATGTGTAGCTTAACTGGTTTTAGTATCTCATAAAAAAGTTGAAATGATCAATAAAAAAGTAAACAATGTTGAAGAGGCATTGATAGGTGTTTCAAATAACATGACATTTATGTTAGGGGGCTTCGGCTTGTGTGGTATTACAGAAAATGCAATAGCAGAATTAGTTAAAAGAGGTGTTAAAAATGTTACCTGTATTTCTAATAACGCAGGGATTGATGGTTTTGGATTAGGACTCTTATTACAAAACAAGCAAATTAAAAAAATGATTTCTTCTTATGTAGGAGAAAATGACGAATTTGAACGCCAAATGTTATCTGGAGAATTAGAAGTTGAGCTAACCCCACAAGGAACTTTAGCAGAAAAATGTAGAGCTGCTCAGGCAGGGTTTCCTGCATTTTACACCCCAGCAGGTTATGGGACCGAAGTAGCAGAAGGAAAAGAAACAAGAGATTTTGAAGGTAAAATGCATGTTTTAGAGATGGCTTACAAAGCAGATTTTGCTTTTGTAAAAGCATGGAAAGGCGATGCGGCAGGAAATTTAATTTTTAAAGGAACTGCGCGTAATTTTAATCCATTAATGTGTGGAGCAGCAACCATTACTGTTGCAGAGGTTGAAGAATTGGTTCCTTTAGGAGTATTAGATCCTAATCAAATTCATACACCTGGAATTTTTGTACAACGAATTTTTCAAGGAGAGAAGTTTGAAAAAAGAATAGAACAACGAACCGTAAGATCAAGAAGTTAGTTATGTTAGATAAAAATGGAATAGCTAAAAGAATTGCAAAGGAAGTACAAGACGGGTTTTATGTAAACCTAGGAATAGGGATTCCTACTTTAGTAGCCAACTTTGTTAGAGATGATATTGATGTAGAATTTCAAAGTGAAAACGGAGTTTTAGGGATGGGGCCTTTTCCTTTTGAAGGAGAAGAAGATGCAGATATTATAAATGCAGGAAAACAAACCATTACTTCTTTGCCAGGGGCAAGTTTCTTTGATTCTGCTACTAGTTTTGCCATGATACGAGGCAAACATGTTCACTTAACCATTTTAGGAGCTATGGAAGTTTCTGAAAATGGAGACATAGCTAACTGGAAAATTCCAGGGAAAATGGTGAAAGGAATGGGTGGCGCAATGGACTTAGTAGCATCGGCAGAAACAATTATAGTGGCCATGATGCACACCAATAAACGAGGAGAATCTAAGCTGTTAAAAAAATGCTCTTTACCACTAACAGGAGTAGGTTGTGTTACTAAAGTAGTCACAAGCTTAGCTGTTTTGGAAATTAAAAACAATCAGTTCTATTTATTAGAAAGAGCACCTGGTGTTAGTGTTGAAGTTATTCAAAATGCTACCGAAGGAACTTTAATTATAGAGGGAGAAATTCCAGAAATGGATATTTAATACCAAATCAATGAAATACACTAAATATTACAGTTTAATTTTTCCACTATTAATTGTTTTAATAGGATTCTTTATTTATAAAATTTTAGAATATGAGCCTAACTTTTACACTATCATTACAAATATAGGAATTGCTTTTATTTTATCACCAAGAGTAAAAACATTAGACGCTCAAACAGGAAGAAAAGAACAAGTAACTTGGTTGTTTTATAAGAAATCTAAGATTATTAATTAAACATGAAAATCATCTCATACAACGTAAACGGAATTAGAGCAGCCATTAAAAAAGGAATGTTAGATTGGTTACAATCTGCAAATCCAGATGTTATTTGTATTCAAGAAACAAAGGCACAGCAAGATCAGGTAGATGCTGAAGTTATTAAATCTGCTGGATATCCCTATCAATATTGGTTTTCTGCACAAAAAAAAGGATATTCTGGAGTTGCTATTTTTTGTAAACAAGAGCCAAATCATATCGAATATGGAACCGGAATTGAAACCATGGATTTTGAAGGAAGAAACATTAGAGTAGATTACGACAATGTTTCTGTAATGAGTATGTATTTACCCTCCGGAACGAATGATTTAAGATTAGATTTTAAGTTTAATTATATGGACAAAATTCAAGAGTATCTTAACAACTTGAAGAAAGAAATTCCTAATTTAGTTATTTGTGGAGATTATAATATTTGTCATGAAGCAATAGATATTCATAATCCAAAAATGAAAGGAGTTTCAGGGTTTCTCCCAGAAGAAAGACAATGGATTGGTAACTTTATAGAGAATGGATTTATAGATAGTTTTCGTTATTTAAATAAAGAACCTCATCATTATAGTTGGTGGAGTTATAGGGCTAATTCTAGAGCGAATAATAAAGGTTGGAGAATTGACTATAATATGGTTTCAGCACCCTTAAAGGAAAATATTTCTAGAGCATTTATTTTGCCAGATGCAAAACATTCCGATCATTGTCCAATTGGTGTAGAATTACAATTTTAATAAATGAAAAAACAATATTTTATAGTACTTTTTTTACTTTCAACATTTGCTATTTCACAAGTTAAAAAAGACAGCATTAGCGTTAATAAAGATGCTGCGAGTCAATCGTTAGAAGAGACGCTGTACTCAGCTAAAGACATCGCTCGTATAGACAGTTTAGTTCTAGAAAACCAACTTCAATCTGTTTTCATGGATGAAATTAGGGAATATTACATCCCTAACATAGATACTACAGATGTTTCAGAAATACCTTTGGATGTTAATTTATTAAAAGATAGACTTTCAAAAATTAATGAAAGCACTCCTTTTCATCTTGCTTTCAACCCTGCATTAGAGAAAATAATTAAATCTTATTTAAAAAATAGAAGGAAATATTACCCAAATTTTATGGCGAGGGCAGCGTATTATTTTCCAATGATTGAAAAGTATCTAGACCAATATGATATTCCTTTAGAAATGAAATATTTGGCTTTAGTTGAATCTGCTTTGAAGCCAAAAGCAAAGTCTAGGGTTGGTGCTACGGGTTTATGGCAATTTATGTATCCAACTGGGAAACAGTACAAATTAAAAGTTAGTTCTTACGTAGATGAAAGACAAGATCCAATCAAAGCAACAATTGCTGCATGTAATTATCTAAATGATTTATATAGAATATTTGGAGATTGGGATTTGGCTCTTGCAGCTTATAACTCAGGGCCAGGAAATGTTAGCAAGGCAATAAGACGATCCGGAGGGTATAAAAACTACTGGAATATTAGGCCATTTTTACCAAGAGAAACCGCAGGGTACGTTCCAGCTTTTTATGCAACTATGTATTTGTTTACATACGCACAAGAGCATCACTTAACAGGAAGTGTTCCAGCAATTCATTATTTTGAAACGGATACTATTTTAATAAAAAAAACAGTAAGTTTTGATCAAATTACTGAGCAAACAGGAATACCAACCGCCACACTTCAATTATTAAATCCAGAATATAAGTTAGACATAATACCCTATGTAAAAGGCAGAAATTACAGCCTAAGAATTCCATCAAAACAGGTAGATGACTTTTTGCAAAATGAGGAAGCGCTATACGTTCTTGTTGATTCAGATTTGGCAAAGAGAGAGAAACCCTTACCTCAGTATTTTGAGATGGATAAAAGGATTCGATATAGGGTTAGAAATGGTGATTATTTAGGTAAAATAGCCTACAAGTATGGAGTCAGGGTAAGTGATATAAAAAGATGGAACGGGCTTAAAAATAATAATTTAAGAATTGGACAACGTTTGAGCGTTTATCCAAAAAAACTTCGGGTTCCCAAAGCATCAAAAACATCAATAACAGCAAATGTTTCAAAGGGAAAGCCAACAATTTATATTGTTAAAAAAGGAGACTCCTTATGGACTATTGCAAAAAAATTTAAAAAAGTTACGGTGAATCAAATTAAAGAATGGAACAATATTTGGAGTGGAAAAAGTATTCAGCCTGGAAAAAAACTTAAAATTTTTAAAAGTTAATGATATGAGAAAAATAATTACAATTTTATTTATTACAATTTTATTTATTTCATGTATTGATAATAAAGTGGTATTACCAAGATCAGTTGGAGCCTATAATAAAGTTACAGTAGTTGCGAAAGGATCTTTATGGACTGGCTCTATTGGGGATGAAATTAGAAGCTCTTTTGGTGAATTAATGGTAGGTTTACCTCAGCCTGAGAAAACATTATCTATTGGTCATGTGGCTCCCAATGGTTTTTCTTCGATGATGAGAAGCAATCGAAATATTCTTATAGTTGAATTGAGTGATAAAGAAAGCTTTACGAAAAACTATAACAAATATGCAAGTCCTCAGACAATTGTTTATGTTTCTTCAAAAGACAAAGAAGGGCTTGGGCAAGTCTTGAAAAAAAATATGAAAGAGTTGATGCAAACTTTTAAAAATTCAGACATTAAGGTAATGCAGCGCGTTTTTTATAATAAAAGGGTGAATGACTCTATGTATAAAACACTTAAAAATTTAAACATATCCTTAACAATTCCTAAAGAATTTAAAACTGTAGATGACACTGGAGAATTTCTTTGGTTAAGACAGCATTTAAAAAGTGGAATAGCTAGAGGTGCAGGTAATAATAATATTATAGTGTATTCTTTACCATTAAATGATAAAACAATTTCTCAAGAAAATATAATTTCTATGAGAGATGAAATTGGAGAGAAATATATTCCAGGATCTAAAGAAGGAATGTATATGATTACCGAAGCTGCATATACTCCACGTACTATAAAAACTAAGTTTTTGGAGAGAAATGCTTTTGAGACAAGAGGAAAGTGGGAGGTTAAAAACGATTTCATGGCGGGTCCTTTTGTAAACTATGCTATAATAGACAAGAAAAATGATAGACTCTTAGTAGTTGAGGGATTCACCTATGCACCTTCTGTAAATAAAAGAGAATTCCTTTTTGAATTAGAAGCAATTGCAAAGTCCCTAGTTATTAATTAATATTTAGTAACCTATTTTTTTTCGGACCCTGTTTAAAACATCACCTGCAACTTTTCTTGCTTTAGTTGCTCCAATTTCTAAAGCTTTATCAATTTCATTTTTATTTTCCATAAAATAAAAATAACGCTCTCGGACAATAGCGTATTTATCTATAATAAGCTCATACAACTCTTGTTTTGCGTGTCCATATCCGTAGTTTCCTCCCTCATACTTTACTCTCATTTCGGCAATTTCACCTTCGGATGCCAATAATTTATATAATGAAAAGATCGTATCAGTATCCGGTGTCTTTTTATCTTCAAGAGATTTACTGTCTGTTTTTATAGACATTATCTGTTTTCTTAATTTTTTATCAGGTAAGAAAATATTTATAATATTATTCCTAGACTTACTCATTTTTTCTCCATCAGTTCCAGGAACTAATTTTGTTTCTTCCTCAATTTTTGCAACTGGAGCAATCAAAGTTTCACCCACAATATTATTAAATCGGTTAGCTACATCTCTAGACATTTCTAGATGTTGAAGTTGATCTTTTCCCACGGGTACAATTTCTGCGTCATACAATAGAATATCTGCTGCCATTAACATTGGATAGGTAAAAAGCCCAGAATTCACATCAGCCAATCGATCTGCTTTGTCTTTGAAGCTGTGTGCTAAGGTTAACCTTTGATAAGGAAAAAAACAGCTTAAATACCAAGTGAGTTCTGTCACTTCTGGAACGTCACTTTGTCTATAAAAAACAGTTTTATTAATGTCTAGTCCACAAGCTAGCCAAGTTGCGGCAGTACTATAAGTGTTTTCTCTTAGGGTATCTCCATTTTTAATTTGAGTAAGAGAATGCATGTCAGCAATAAATAAAAATGCATCATTCTCTGCCTTATTAGACATTTCTAAAGCAGGAAAAATGGCCCCTAAAAGATTTCCTAAATGTGGTGTTCCTGTACTTTGAACCCCTGTTAATATTCTAGACATTATTTTTAATTTATTAAAACAAAAATACAGTTTTCAAGATAAACTCAATCAAACAAAAGAATATTACTACATTCGTTATTATGAATTTATTAAAAATACCTTTTCTACTGGTTTGGAGGCTTTGGTTTTATGTTTTAATACTGATTACTGTTTTGTTAATGTCTCCCTTTTTATTCGTTTTAACAATAAAAGAAAGTTATTATCCAACTTTTTGGAAATTAATACGAGGTTGGGCCCATGTATTGGTATATGGGATGGGTTTTAGAATAGATAAGCAATTAGATGAAATTTTAGATAGAGATAAAAGCTATATGTTTTGTCCTAATCATGCCTCATTAATGGACCCTTTTGTATTGATAGTTTTAAGCAAAAATCCGATTGTGTTTGTTGGAAAAAAGGAATTAGTAAAGATTCCTATTTTTGGATTTTTTTATAAACGGGCTGTAATCATGGTAGATAGAAGTAGCGCAGAAAGCAGAAAAAGAGTCTTTGCTATGGCTAAAAAGAGGCTCCAAGGAGGAACTAGTATTGGAATTTTTCCTGAGGGATTAGTTCCAACTGAAGATGTAATTTTAGCGCCATTTAAAAATGGAGCATTTAGTTTAGCCATACAACATCAAATTCCAATAGTGCCCCAAACCTATTATGATTGTAAACGATTATTTTCTTGGGATTTTTTAAAAGGCGGTACAGGAACTTTTAGAATCCGTCAACACCGATTTATAGACACAAAAGGGCTTAAGTTTGAGGATGCAGAAAAATTAAAAGAAAAAATATTTCAAATAATACACAACGAATTATCATCTGACTCGTTATATATGAAAGATACAAATAGAGCCAAATGAAAGAAATATTAAATCCCAAATATTCTGAAAATGAGGAAAAGTTAAATGTAATAACTCATGCTTTTGGATTAGTTTTGAGTTGTATTGGGTTGCCTTTTCTATTGCTTAAATCATCAAATTTTAATGGATTTTGGAAACCTTTAAGTCTCATTGTCTTTGGAATAAGTTTAGTTGTTTTGTATGCTGCATCAACATTTTATCACGCTTCAAAAGATGCTAAATTAAGAAGGAAATTAAATATTTTTGATCATGCTGCTATATACGTATTGATAGCAGGAACATATACCCCGTTTACAATTATTGTGTTAGAGGGAACATTAGGCTGGATTGTTTTTGGTTGTACTTGGGCTTTTGCATTTATTGGTATTGTATTGAAGCTTTTTTATACGGGTCGTTACGACAAGCTTTCTACAGTCATGTATATTTTAATGGGATGGCAAATCATTTTTGTTATTAAGCCTTTAATACAAGCTTTTTCAATGAACGGCTTACAATTGTTATTTGCAGGGGGTGTTTTTTATACTGTGGGAGCATTGCTTTATTCATTAAAAAAAATTCAATACAATCATGCTATTTTTCATGTTTTTGTGTTGTTAGGGAGTGCATGTCATTACATATGCATTTATAAATATATATTACCTATTTAGAATTATGATAGTTGTATAAATTTTTTATATATAAACTTACTTATTTAGAATAAATTTTTTTATATTTGTAGTATCTTATTTATTTAAGATAAATAAATCTTATTTTAGGGGGTAGATTTATTAAATTCCTCGAACTTTTAGTTCGAGGTTTTTTTTGTCCAATTTTTAAATGGATTTAAGCAAAGGCTAGAATTATAATATTTTTTATCATTTGTTACCTCAATTCCCAAGTAATTAGGTTTTAAAAAAGTCTCATTTTTATTTTTGAGTTCTATTTCTGCGATAACTAACCCTTTATTTTTCCCTAAAAACTCATCAATTTCGATGATATGATTCCCTAATTTGTGATAAAATCTATTTTTTTCAATAATTCCATTTTCGCAAAGAATTATTAATTCCTTAGCATCCTTTAGATCAATTTCTTTTTCCCATTCAAACCGAGTAGTCCCACTCGCATCTGATACCCCTTTAATAGTTAAAAAAGCCAAATCGTCAATTATTCTGACCCGAACAACTCTTTTTTTATTGGAGTTCAGATACCCTTGTGTAATGTGTTTTTTATCATAACACATTTTTTTGAAATCGTTATTTTTTAGTAAAAACTTCCTTTCAATTTCTATATTCATTTTTATTATTCTTTGTACTAATGTAATGGATTTATCGTTATTGTTATAAGAAATAAATATATTTGACTTCAATTTATTTACATGCTCAAGAGACTTTTTATATTCTTTAGTTTTTCAACATTTTCTTTGGTAGCTCAAGTAGATTATAGTGATGCTTGGGAAGATTTTTATTCATACAACAATGTTAAAGATCTTATAAAAGCAGATAATATGCTATATGCATTAACAGACAATGCAACATTTACTTATGATTTTATAACTGAAAAAACAGAAAAACTATCCTCAGTTCAGGGATTGTCTGGCGAGACTACTTCGGCAATTCATTACAGTATAGAAACGAATAGACTAGTTATTGGCTATGAAAATGGATTAATTGAAGTTATTGATTCTGATGGTAGTATTACAATTTCTTCTGATATTGTAAGCTTCAATCAAACCGGAGCAAAAAGCATTAATGCTATTTTTGAAGACCAAGGTAAGCTTTATTTATCCACCTCGTTTGCCATTGTTGAATACGATATTTTACAATTAGAATTTGGTGATACTTTCTTTGTTGGAAATAATTCATCTGATATTAACATTATTGAAATAACCGTTTTCAACAATCAAATTTATGCAGCTACAGCAAATGGTATTTTCCATGCAGATATAAATAACCCTAATTTAATTGATTTCAATAACTGGAGTTTGATTACATCTGCAAATAATAATTTTAAAAATATTACAGTTTTCAATGATAAACTCTATACCATATTAAATACTCAGTTGTATGAAGTAAATGAAATAAATGAATTAGAACTTATTACAAGTTTTTCCGGTACTGTTAATGGATTGAAAAGTTCTTCAACTCATCTTTCGGTAGCTTTTAATAGCTCAGTGGCGGTTTATGATACCCAGTTAAATTTGGTTTTTCAAAATAACGCAGATGGTGATTTTGATTACACATTAAACACTGCATATACAGAGAATAATCAACTTTTATTAGCTACAAAACAATTTGGGGTTTTATCTTCTTCCTCTTTAACGACCCCTGTTTTCTTAGAAATTCACCCAGAGGGTCCAGTATCAAATGATATTTTTTCTGTTACAGCAAAAAATAATCATCTATGGGCAGTTTATGGAGGGTATGACAGAACAATGGCTCCCGTTCAACCAAATTTAGGGTATAGTCATTATGATGGAGAAAATTGGTACACAGAAGAAAATGAAAGTGACAATTCTTTTCCGGGGCTTGTGGATGTTACATTAGACCCATCTAATGAAGATAAAGCCTACATCAGTAGTTTTGGTTCTACAAGTATGATTGATACCTACAAGACTGGTGGTTTGTTTGTTGTTGAAAACAATGAAGTCTCAAATTTTTATAATAATTTAAATAGTCCTTTAGAAAATCTATATGACACAGATCCA
>Ga0102884_1000292_pt1 | contig 10835 bp, 9 predicted proteins | sample Colrivmeta1550A3_FD_84497 | JGI IMG/M metagenome (GOLD analysis project Ga0102884, IMG submission 84497) | Estuarine microbial communities from the Columbia River estuary - metaG 1550A-3 | ecosystem: Environmental > Aquatic > Marine > Intertidal zone > Estuary | place: USA: Columbia River Estuary...
CTTGGTGTAGCTCCTAATTTTTTAATAAATGACAGGCTATACACCATTCCTATGGCAATTGAGGAAAGCTCCGTTGTTGCTGCAGCAAGCAAAGCAGCTAAGTTTTGGTTGGATAGAGGTGGCTTTAAAACCAAAGTAATTTCTACCACCAAGATTGGACAGGTTCATTTTATGTACAAAGGCGACTTTGAAAAATTAAAACAATTTTTTAATCATGTAAAGCCAAAACTGACTACAGATACTGAAGCTATCACTAAGAATATGAAAAAGCGTGGTGGTGGTATTCTTGATATTGAATTACGGGATAAAACATCAGATATAGATAGCTACTATCAACTACATGCTTCTTTTGAAACTTTAGACGCTATGGGCGCTAATTTTATAAATTCATGTTTAGAACAATTTGCAAAGACGTTTAAAAACGAGGCCTTATCATTTGATTTGTTTTCTGAAGGCGAAAAGCGAATTAATATCGTTATGAGCATTCTCTCTAATTACGTGCCAGATTGTTTGGTTCGTGCAGAAGTGAGTTGCACTGTTGAAGAGTTAAGTGATAATAATACAATTTCTGGTAAAGCTTTAGCTGATAAATTTTTACAAGCCGTAAATATTGCTGAAGTTGAACCCTACAGAGCCGTAACCCATAACAAAGGTATTATGAATGGTATCGATGCTGTTGTTTTAGCCACAGGAAACGATTTTAGAGCAGTTGAAGCTGGTGTTCATGCTTATGCTTCAAGACACGGGAGTTATAGCAGTTTAACACATGCCAAAGTTGAAGATGGTGTGTTTACCTTTTGGATGGAAATCCCTCTAGCCCTAGGAACCGTTGGCGGACTTACTGGACTACATCCCTTGGTGAAATTAGCTTTGGAATTACTACATAATCCATCAGCTAGAGAGCTTATGCAAATTGTCGCTGTTGCAGGATTAGCTCAAAATTTCGCTGCATTACGTTCATTGACTACAACAGGAATTCAACAAGGACACATGAAAATGCATTTGATGAATATATTAAATCAGTTTGAAGCGAATGATACCGAAAAGCAAACTTTAACCGAACATTTTAAAAGTAATACGGTAACACATAGTGCAGTAATTGAGGCGTTAAACGAACTAAGGGTTTCAAGTGAAAAGTAAAAAATTTTACAGTCATGGAAAACTTCTTCTTTCTGGAGAATACGTAGTACTTGATGGTGCTCTATCACTGGCTATTCCAACAAAATACGGACAGTCGTTAATCGTTGAACAGACGGAAAAACTTATATTAAACTGGAAAAGTTTTGATGAAAATAAAACCGTTTGGTTTCAAAATGAATTTGAAATAGATCCTGATAATGATTTGAGGCAAGTTCATGAGGATAGCATCTCAAAACGATTAATTCAAATCTTAAATGCTACGAAAGGTTTAAACTCAGAGTTCTTAAATGAAAAGTATGGTTTTAAAATTGAGACACGCTTAGAGTTTCCAAAAAACTGGGGTTTAGGCACGTCATCTACCCTAATAAACAATATAGCGCAATGGACACATGTTGATGCCTTTAAACTATTAGAAAAAACTTTTGGTGGCAGTGGATATGACATAGCTTGCGCCCAAAACAATACGCCAATAACCTATCAAATAGAAGACAAAAAGCCTTTAGTTAAAACGGTCGATTTCTCGCCTTCATTTAAAGACCAACTTTATTTCGTGCATTTAAACAAAAAACAAAATAGTCGAGATGGCATAAAACATTACAATAAAAATAAAGAAAATGCGCAATATGCTATTGAAGCTATCAATAAAATCACTTTGGAAATGATTAATTCTAAAACATTAGAACACTTTCAAAGCTTAATGGTTCAACATGAAACTATCATATCTAAAATCACTAAACAAACACCTGTTAAAGATCTCTTATTTAAAGATTTCGATGGTGCGATAAAAAGCCTTGGAGCGTGGGGAGGTGATTTTATAATGGTTGCCTCAAAAAACAACCCAAGTCAATATTTCAAAGACAGAGGTTATGAAACCGTAATTCCTTATTCAATTATGGCGCTATAAAATCCAATAAAAAAAGCCTCGATAAACGAGGCTTTTTTTATTATATGTTTGCGATTTTTATTGCACTTGAGTTGCAGCTCTATTATCTTCAATTTCAGAAGCTTCTTTTAAAGCGTTATACAATTTAGTATTAACAGAACTTGCTTTTTCTTGTTCAACTCTATTAGCAGCAGCCTGATAGCTGTCTAGCTCCACCGCTGGAGTAACTTTAGTAACTTGTACCATATAAACTCCCTTAGCACCTTCAATCAATTCTGATGTTTCACCTTCATTTAATCCAAATGCAGTTCCAGTAAGAATTGGCTCCCGACCTGCTCCAGAAATAGTTGGGTTTTTCATATTAATACCGGCAGCAGTTCTAACATTAGTTTTTTCAGCAGCAGCCAAATCTTCTAAAGTAGTAGCAGAAACTCTATCCATAATAATTTTAGCTTTCTTTTCTTTTCTGATAATAGGCAACACTTTAGCAGTTGCATCGTCAGCAGACATTAACCCCGCTTTATGTTTTGCGACTAATTGTGCAATTACATATCCATTAGGAATATTAAAACGTTTAATATCACCAACTTCAACATCTTCTTCAAACGTCCAACGTACAATTGGTCTTTGATTTCCAACACCAGGAATATTTTCATCTAAAACCTTTATACCATTAACAGGTCTTAATGTGTATTTGTTATCTGTTGCAAGCACGCTAAAATCTCCTTTTCCTGCATTAATTTCAAAATTTGAAGCGTCTCTAAATACTTTATCTGTAGTTGCTTCAGATGGCTCAATCTTTCTAGAAATAGTTCCTACCTGAATTGCTTTTGTTTTATTCTTCTGTCCTTCAACTTCTATAATATGGAATCCGAATACCGTTTTAACAACACCTAAATCACCTGTTTTTCCTTCAAATTCAAAATCATTAAATTCAGGTACCATTGTGTTGTATGCATGCCAATCGTAGCGCCCTTCTTTAGCGACACTTCCTTGATCAGATGAAAACCCCTTAACGAATTCAGGGAATTTTGAACGATTCTTTTTTAATAATGTTAATAAACTATCCGCAGTTACTTTAGCTTCTACTTCAGTTTGTACTACATCCGGTCCCGCACTTTGAGCCCCTGTAAAAGGAATTAAAATGTGTCTTACTTTAGCAGAATCTGGTATTTGTTTAACAGCTATCAATTTAGTGACTTTAAAAGATCCATTATGTTTGTATGGACCATAAACTTCACCTTCATTTAAATTGTAAATAGCATCGGCTGCTTCTGTTGGTAAACTTGATTTAAAAACAAAACGCTCATCAAATTTTATATCTGAGGCAGAGATTGAATTTATATACTCTTCATTATTTTTTACCTTAGAGAAAGCAACAATAGTATCTTTTCTTCCTCTATCATCAACAAACCTGCCGTTAACATAAGTTTCTAATTCAATTTTAATTGCATTCTCATCTTCTACAGATGCCGCTTCTTTAAATTCAACAAAACGAATATCCCTTGAAGCGTCCACCTTGTATTGATTCTTGTTTTTGCTTATATAACTTGTAATATCTGATTTCGAAACATCTACAATACTATCTGGAATTAAAGAATAGGCAACTTGCACATATTTAATATCTACTTTATTACCTTCTAATTCATGATCTAATTTACCTTCTGCAAGCGTACCCGTTAAGCCAGCCTTAACCATATTAAAATAGTTTTGGTTTAAAGCATTTGAAGCCACTTGATTTTCATAATTAACCCAACTAGCAAAACCTTCTGGTGATGTTTCTTTTAAATTAGCTATATATTCATTCATTTTATTTTCATCAAATAGACCTGCCTCGTTTAAAAAATTCTGGTTAGTAGCTAATGACGTTTTAAGCAAATCTCTCATTTGATCTTTCTCAACAGAAATTTCAAGTTCATCAAACTGAGTTTCCATAACAGCTTGTCTCACTTCTTGCTCCCAAACTCTATTCATTACTTGCGTGTTGGTAGCACTTGGCCCCATCTGTCTTTGCAGCTGCTCTACCTTTTGCATAAAGTACTCACGAGTAATATCTTTTCCATTTATGGTTGCAACAATATTTTGCGACTTAGAAGTAAGTGCATCACTGTTTTTAAACAAATCTGCTAATACAAAAGAGAATAGCGCTAATGCTATAATTAGTATTAAGAATAGTGAACGTTGTCTTATCTTATTTAAAACTGCCATTTGTAAATTAAATTTTTAAAATCTGTTGTTGGAATTGCTTGTTTAATTTGATGTCAATTGCAATAAACTGACAAAAATATCGTGCGCGAAAATACCATTTTCTATTCAATAATAAAAGTAGAATTATGTATTTTAATCTTCATGTAACACTTTAATTTCTACCATATCAATTTTTGTGTTTGATACTTCTAAAATTGTAAATTGAAAGTTCTCTATTTTCACAATATCGTTTTGATCAGGAATCTCCTCGGTATGATTAACAACAAGACCTCCAAGGGTTTCATAATTTTCACTATCAGGAAGATTAATTTTGTAGGTTTCATTGATATAATCAACTTCTAACCGTGCAGAAAACTTATAGGTATCTTTCTCTAAAGTTTCCTCAATTAAATCTACTGAATCATGCTCATCCTCAATCTCACCAAATAACTCTTCAACAATATCTTCAACGGTCATGATACCCGAAGTTCCTCCATATTCATCTAATACTACCGCTATACTTCTGCGCTTTTTAGTAAGTACATTTAGTACATCTTTAATAAGCACCGTTTCGGGAACAAACTCAACTAATGTTAACATAGACTTAATAGTTTTTGTCTTTTTAAACAACTCAAAAGAGTGTACATAACCCAAAATATCGTCTACAGTATCTTTATATACTAAGATTTTAGTTCTACCCGTTTCTGTAAACAAAGCATTTAGTGATTTTACTGAATCTGAAATTTCGACAGCAATAATTTCGGTTCGAGGAATCATTACTTCGCGTGCTTTTACTTCAGAAAATTCCAGAGCATTTTGAAAAATTTGTATCTCAGTATCTACATCATCTTGTTCCTCTACAGATTCCATTTGCTCACTTATATAATTACCAAGTTCCACTTTAGTGAATGCTAACTGAATTTGATCGCCTTCAGTTTTAAAGAATACTTTAAGCACAAAATCAGAAATCCAGATTACAAAATCAGAAATAAAAGTAAAAAGCACATAAAACACATACGCAGGAACTGCTAAAGCTTTAATCAAAGTGTTCGAATATATTTGAAAAAATACTTTTGGTAAAAACTCTGCGGTTATTAAAATCACAAATGTTGATATTATGGTTTGAGATAACAAACTTAAATCTGTAAACAAATAATCTAGAAAAGGGTAAGATGTTGGTAGCATCGATTGAAACCAATTAACCAATAAATCACCCATAAAAAACCCATAAATAACCAATGCTATATTATTACCAATAAGCATTGTGGTTATAAACTTTGAAGGTTTTGTGGTAATCTTAGTTAAAGCTTTCGCAAGAATACCATCTTGCTTTTTTTCAATTTCAATATGGATTTTATTTGAAGACACATAAGCAATCTCCATCCCAGAGAAGAACGCTGAGAGTATTAATGACGCAATTATAATGATAACATAAATGCTCATTTATTTTGAATTGCCTCTGTTTTCAAATTTTCTACTAAACTTTTTTCTGAAGAAATATATAAATATGGCCAAAGCAGCTAATCCAAGTGAAATATAGGCACCATTGGTACCATCACCCCATTTTGAGATACCATCATATATAAATAATATTGCAAATACTATATAAGCGTATTGGAAAATGTTAGAAAATTTCATCGTTAAATATTTAGTGTCAAAGATACTTAAAATTGAGAAAGGTAATTTTGATTAATTAAAATTAATCTTCCAGAGTAATAATACCAGTTACTTCAAGTACTTCAGCATTTGTGAACTTAGAATTTGAATCAAAACCATTACCATTTATAAGATCTTGATCGGTTTTAAAACTTACAGGTTTATTAGTATATAGCCATTCTTTTTCCTGATCGTAGAATAATTGATCGGTTTTTAAAACTCTATTGTCATGAGTGGTGATTACAACATTATCCTGCATGTCAATCAAATCAGTATTATTATAAACATAAGCATTGTCTGCTACTACCGTACTTTTTTTATTATCCTTATCATAAATATATAGTGTAACGCCATCTGTAAACTCATAAAAGGGAAAGTCTCTATTAGAATAATCTAACATTTTAGTGCTAATCAAATTAGCAGAAACTCTTCCTGAGTCGGTGTATTTTACGTTAATATTATAATCAACACCAATAGGTTCATTTTCAGAAATGCCTATTTTTTGCACTTGTTTAAAACTATCATTACATGAAAAAAACATAGTCACAATAAATATTGTGACTATGTTTAATATATTATATGTAACTTTTTTGTTCATTAAATACTTGGCACCGTTACAGAAGCTCCAATCCAACAACCTATTTTAATGGTTTGACCAGCTCTTCCTGAGCTAAATATCTCAGATTTTTGTGGTGCTTTTGCATTGTAATTTGCAACAGATTTTGCAGCATTTTTCTTTTGAGTAGGGTCAACACGAGCTGCTTTTCTAGCCTCGGCTGCTGCTAACCAATATACTGCTCTTTTATCAAAATTACTTTGCCCACAATTATTAGCGCTTTTAGCGTACATCGTTGCAATTGACAGGTATGGACGTCCATTTGACGGGTTTAACTTTAGAGCCTGTCTAAAGAAACCTCTTGCTTGACCATAACTACCTCTAGCCTTCAATTTTAAACCTATTCTGTTATTAAGCTTAGATTTTTTAAAGTTATCTGTTTCTAATGAAATAGCTTGTTTGTAAAATGATATAGCCTCATTAGACTTACCTTCTTTATCTTTTAAGATACCTAAATAGTAAGCTGAATTAGCAGAAGGGCTCAATTCATGATAAGCATTTACTAACTTAAAAAATAACGGATCACCAGTACAATCTTTTTCAGACATTTTACCTGCAGCTCTTTGTAACCAAATCGCATTATTTCTGTTTTCTTCAAAATCTTTTTGATATAAAGGAATAAGGTTTTCACAGTTTGCTCTATTACCTAATTTACCATCAATACTGCCAGAGATTTGATCGTAAGCTTTCAAATAACTTTCGTAATATCTCTTATATTTTCCTTCTTTCTTAGTTAAAGCTGTTCCTGCATCTACTTTTTCAATAATTTTATTAAGCTTTTCAGAGTAGTTCTTAACTTCATCTTCTACTTTCTCAACAATATCATCATATTTATTAAATAAATCTGCTGCAGGTTTTTTACCAGCATCATACAAATCAACCATTAAAGAAAAATAAGTATATAAACTTTTAGGATTTGTAAACGTATCTTTATCTAATTTATAAGCAGCATCAAAACACTCAAATAATTCGTCATTAGTTTTACCCAGCTCTTTTTTATTGTCATATAATAACTGACAAGCTTGTGCAGCATATTCTCCCTTAGGAGTTTTACTTGCAAAATGCTCTCCTCTTTGTTCCCATAGCTTTAAAAGATCGTTAATAAAAGCTACTTTATCAGCGCCAGTTGCTTTATCTATTTTATACTCTAAAATCTTTTCACCATCTACATAAATAGCGTTATTAAACTTAGGACACTTATTTCTAACGGCCATCCAAGGCTCATAAGCTGCATCATAGTTTTTTGCTTTTGTATATTCATGGAATATGGAAAGCTTAGTCATACACTCTTCATCTTGTTGAGAAAAACCAAAATTTAACCCAATAAATAAAAAAGCTAGTAATAATGTAATTTTTGATTTCATGATAATATTTTTGTGCTGTTAGTCATACTTCCTTTTATTAAACCATCTATCATTCAAAGATAAACTTAATTGGAAATTAATAAAATTCTCTTGTATTAAATTGCTGTTTTTAGTTCCTCTCTTGCCTATTTCGAAACCAAAATTAGCGTTAGAAAATAATCTTGCATCTCCAACTGGTATACCTACTCCAAAAGATATGCCAAACTCTTTAATTGATTCACTATTTATATTTAACCCCGTTTCTTCCATCCTAACACCCGCTCTATAAACCATTCGTTTCCAGTATCCTGAAAAAGAATTGTATTGAGGAATATAAAAACCACCTAATGAAAAAGAATAAGCATCTTCATAAGATGTATCATTACTAAATAATTCGTTTGAAAATTTACTCGTCTTTAAAAAAGTGGTTTCTACACCAACAAACCATTTTCTTGGCTCACCAATACCTGCACCAATTGAAAACTTAGAAGGCAATACTAAATCTGTTTCTTCTAAGCCAATAGCCTCTAAATCTGTTTCAATAGTGTTTCTTTCAAATTCTTGACCATTAGAATTTATTGTAATTGTAGAAATTGACCTTTCATTTTTTGAAGTCAAATCACTTTCAGGGTTAAATGTTAAACTAGAAACTAACTCCAGTTTTTCACTTATCATCGTTTTATATGATAACCCAAAATTCAAGTTTAAACCACTTAAATCGGATCTATTATTCTCTCGAGATTGATATTGAGTGGGTACACCATCAGAATATTGATAAGCTACAATACTATTTTTAACATTCCCAAAATTATATTGAAAATCAATTCCAGCCGTTAGTCCTTTAGCTAACTGATAACCCAATCCAAAAAAAGCTTTATTAAGACCACCTTCTCCTTCAAACCTATTATCAATATTACCGCTAGAATTTATAGATTCTAATTTATAGCCCACCGAAGTATATGGCAACAAACCAAAACCAAAACCAAACTTGCCTAAAGGAATGTTTATAGCTAAATAATCAAATGATGTTGACGAAGCATTATCACTACTATTGCTGCTTTTTAAACCAGTACTGGTGTAGCTACCTCCAACAGCAAATTTAACAGGTCTACTCTCACCACCCCAAACTGCCAAGTTATCTCCGGCATAAGAAGCGGGATTACGCAAATTAACATGAATACTATCATTATATATACTCAAACCACCCATACTTCTATTCTCTACAGTCCCCTTAAATTTGAGACTTCCAATACCATAAAAAGAATAAGGAGACGTTGTTCCTTGTTGTCCATAACCGTGAATTGCAATTACAGCAATAAAAACTAATACAAGTTTTTTTATCATTCGTTTAAGTTAAATTGTAAAATAAAGTTTAATCCCTCTAAAAGAAAATTAGAATTCGCAAATATGCTACTTTTTAATTGTTTAGACAAGAATTTAGCATCACCTCCTGTTAAAATAACTGTTAAATCTGGATATTTAATTTTATATGCCTCGATAACACCATCAATTTCTTTTAAAACACCATTAATCACTCCAGAGTGTATAGATTCTTCAGTAGATTCTCCAATAATATTCTTTGGCATTTCTGACTCTAATAACGGTAAATTTGAAGTTAAATTATTTAACGATTTATAACGCACACGAATACCTGGTGAAATAGCGCCTCCTAAGTACTCCGTATTAGAAGTTACAAAATCATATGTGATACATGTACCAGCATCAATAATAAGCGTATTTTTGTTAGGAAACTGATTAATAGAACTACAGACTAAAGCAATTCTATCAACGCCTAAGGTTTTAGGTGTTTTATATAGATTTTTAAAAGGTAACTTGGTTTTAGAATCTAAAACTAATAGATCAAAAAGTTTAGCTATAGCATTAACCTCCGCTTTTTTTAGTTTTCCAACCGAAGATATAATAGCTTTTTCAATAGCAGGGTGTTTTTCTTTTAAAGCTTTAATAATAAAAAAAGTATCGTCAAGCTCAACACTTTCTCTGTACTTAAGCTTCTCGCCTTTAAAAACAGCAAGTTTAACAAAAGAATTTCCAACATCTATAATTAAATTCATCTCCATTCCAAAAGCTGTAAATTTACAAAATGAACAACAATAAACAGTCGGAATTGGAGCTATATTATTAATTACAAATGAGTTAATAATACATTATAAAAAATTAAGCAAATCAAAATGAATTTTTGCAACTTTCATTTGGCGAATAACAAAAATGAATATATATTTGCATCCGCTTTGGCGAGGTACCTTAGCTCAGTTGGTAGAGCAATGGACTGAAAATCCATGTGTCCCTGGTTCGATTCCTGGAGGTACCACAAAATTATCCCGTAACTCATTTATAAACAATGATTTACGGGTTTTTTGGTTTTTAGAGTTGCTCTAAAGGTTGCTCATAAAGGATAAAAAGATAACTGTAAATTGGTTATATATTTATACCTAAGAAAGGTAACTACTGACTTAATTGAATTATTAAGCAACGAATTTAGTACCGTGAAGTTTATAAATTAGATTCGATTCCCATCTTAATCATCTTTGTACCTCTCTCTGTAACTTTTAGAGGGTAATATGCCTGTGGCAAAAGAATACCCTAATTTATTTTAATGTGCATGATTTCCCATACACAATTTATTTAAAAACCAAAATTACTCTCTTTACTCTTTTTAACAACAATAGCATTAGGACAAAATATTATTCATATTCAATACAGATACGTTGCTTCTGAGAATGTAGCTGAATTTGAAGCTTTAGAAACAGAACATTGGTCTAAAATCAAGAAAAATACTATTGAAAATGGAAATATGTTAGTATCTGCTTTTTTTTAGAGTTCATGGACGTACAGATGATGAAACAAAACCAACTCATGCTTTTGTTCAGGTATTCAAAAGCTTTGAGCAATATGAAGGTCAAATGAAAATATGGAATAATATTGAGCAAATCTTAGGTTTTAATCCAGCGTTTGCATCTACTAATGGTATTTCAAAAACACTTTATAATGA
>Ga0102884_1000295_pt1 | contig 10808 bp, 8 predicted proteins | sample Colrivmeta1550A3_FD_84497 | JGI IMG/M metagenome (GOLD analysis project Ga0102884, IMG submission 84497) | Estuarine microbial communities from the Columbia River estuary - metaG 1550A-3 | ecosystem: Environmental > Aquatic > Marine > Intertidal zone > Estuary | place: USA: Columbia River Estuary...
ATAGTTAAGATACCCTTCGAAAACCATTTCTAATAAATATAACAATGATTAATGCCACACATTTAGACAATTCACTGCTTTGCAATAAGTCTATCATTATTTCAACTTTTTTATTCATTATTATAGTGCCATTTTTTTTGCGCAACTATTATTTTTTTCACCCTAAGTATTCGACAAAGCACCTGATAATTATAGGGGTGTGCCTATCTTTTAGCCCCCCCCCCCCCAGGAGAGGTAGGCGGGGAGTGTGCAGGTAAGGAAGTTATCATAACCTCAAGGCAGAGACTACCAGAACGTCTATCAGGAATCCCACAAGAATCGATGAATTCTAAATAGAGTTGAGCAAATAAATAAACGTTAACATTTTTATGTGCACACCCTTCCAGATATTTTCATTAACAATAAAAACGAGCGTTATAGGTATTGATGTCAGTGTAACCGATATTACAAAATTACACAGTTAATAGATGAAAATAATATTTCTATAATTATTTGTGCTAGTGAAGAGAGAAGCTTTATACAAATAACCATGAAGGAGTAATAGTCTATGACAAATTACCAGCTTGATAATGATAGTAGCCCTAGTGAAGAAAACGTACAACAAACTTCCAGCAACTGCAAAGTAGAGGTTTACTTATTCCACTGAAATAACGAGTTCATTGTGAGTAATAAAAGCTTTTTAAACAACTTAATGAATCGGAGTAAAGGTTACAATCACACTGGAGATACACCTTCCTCAATAATTAGTTTTTAATAATGGTTTTAAAAAATATGAATTTAAAAACAAAACTTCTATGAGTTGACAATTTTTTGTTTATAAATAATTCACTAAATAAAATGGATCCATAAAAATTGAATATTAAACGTTAAAGTAACTATTTATAGTAAGTAAACGGCCTCAACAATTAATAAACTCTTGAATTAGTCTAAGGTCAAAAAATTAACGTTGTAAAATTATCCAGATTTAAAAAATGTGATAAAAAACTCTAGGGCAAAGTTTTACTAAAAATTCAGTTCTTGCGATATTTTTTATACTAGTTGGAGTTTTGAAGTTAATTACTTTTAAATTTCTTATGTATTTATTATTGATATTTCTACCATTAGTTGGTTCTTTTTGTGCTGGATTATTCGGTCGAAAAATTGGGCCTTTTGGAGCATCTTACGTAACCGTAAGTTGCTTATTACTTACTTTTTGTATCTCTATTTTTGTTTTTTATGAAGTGTCGTTGTTAAATTGTTGCGTATATATAAAGCTTGCTCCTTGAATTAATTCCGAAATGCTAAGCGTAGATTGAGGTTTTTTGTTCGATTCATTAACAGTTGTGATGTGTTGTGTAGTTACGTTTGTTTCTTCAATAGTACATTTATATTCTACTGAATACATGGCTTATGACCCACATCTTCCTAGATTTATGTCTTATTTATCTCTTTTTACATTTTTCATGTTGATTTTAGTCACTGCTGATAACTTCGTGCAAATGTTTGTTGGTTGGGAAGGTGTAGGTCTTTGTTCTTATTTACTTATTAATTTTTGATTTACGCGAATACAAGCAAACAAAGCCGCAATAAAAGCAATGATTTTAAACCGAATTGGTGATTTTGGGCTTGTACTTGGAATTCTGATTATTTTTGTTGAATATAAAGCTTTAGATTATGCTACAGTTTTTGCTATAACCCCGATATTTACAAATAAACTTTTCAATTTTTTAAGTTTTAATTTTAATTTAATTTCTATTATATGTTTTTTTTTATTTGTAGGTGCCATAGGGAAATCTGCTCAATTAGGTTTACATACTTGGTTACCTGATGCTATGGAAGGGCCTACACCTGTTTCTGCTTTAATTCATGCTGCGACAATGGTGACTGCTGGTGTGTTTTTGATTGCACGTACTTCTCCTTTGTTCGAGTACGCACCTAGTATGCTTAATTTAGTTACAATCGTCGGTGCGTGTACCGCTTTTTTTGCAGCTACTGTTGGCTTATTACAAAATGATTTAAAACGAGTAATTGCCTATTCAACGTGTAGCCAATTAGGATACATGGTGTTCGCTTGTGGGTTATCGAACTACTCAGTCGGGGTTTTCCATTTAGTTAACCATGCTTTTTTTAAAGCATTACTTTTTTTAGGCGCCGGTTCGATTATTCATGCTGTGGCAGATGAACAAGATATGCGTAAAATGGGGGGGCTGAAAAAATTAGTACCGTTTACTTACTCTATGATGGTAATTGGTTCACTTGCGCTTATTGGTTTTCCTTTCTTGACGGGTTTTTACTCAAAAGATGTTATTCTTGAGGTTGCTTACGGTAAATACACACTAGAAGGCCATTTTAGCTATACTTTAGGGACTCTAGGTGCTTTTCTTACAGCTTTTTACTCAACTCGATTAATTTATTTAACTTTTTTATCTGTACCAAATGGGTACAAATCAGTAATTTGTGCTGCGTATGATTCTTCGTACCAAATATCTATTTCGTTATTTCTTTTAGTTATCCCCAGTGTATTGATAGGATTTTACGCTAAAGACATGATTATTGGTTTTGGGAGTGATTTTTGAGGAAATGCTATCTTTACAACTACTGAAAATATGAATCGAGTAGACGCAGAGTTTATTACTCATGTGTATAAAGTATTACCTGTGATTTTAAGTCTTTTAGGAGTCACGTTATCGTTCTTACTTTATTTATTTGGCGGTAAATTATTGGTTCAACTAAAAATGTCTGCTTTTGGTAAAAAAATTTACAATTTTTTTAACAAAAAATGATTCTTTGACAAAGTTTACAATGAGTATGTTGGCCAATTTTTTTTCACTAGCAGTTATACAGTTACGTACAAAATAATCGATAGAGGAATTATTGAGGTTTTTGGGCCAATGGGGTTATCTTCAATTATAACAAAAAAAGCTTCTTACATTTCTAAGTTGCAAACTGGTTACTTATATCATTATACTTTTCTCATGCTATCAGGCCTTACATTGGCTTTAGGAATGCGGCAATTTTGAGTTTTCACAAGCGATTTTGCTGATTTTAGACTTTTTGTCTTATTTTTTAGTTTAAGTTTCTTTTTTTCTCAATCGCCTTACAACCAAAGGTTACGCAAATAAAAAAAGCTAAAAAAGTTTATCAGATTTTGTCGTACTGCTTACATCGATTTTAGAGCATCAAATTAACATTTAAAATCGAAACTATAAATGTTAACTGATAACTCAAAACTACATCCTATTTATAAATTTGTAACTCGTTGACTTTTTTCAACAAATCACAAAGACATTGGAACTCTTTATTTAATATTTGGAGCAATTTCAGGGGTTGCTGGAACTGCTCTATCTTTGTATATCAGAATAACCTTAGCTCAACCTAATAGTAGCTTTTTAGAATATAACCATCATTTATACAACGGTGCGTCGTTTAGATCAATTTTTGTTTGCTGCAGTTAATGTCGGCTGACATTACCGTTTTAACATGGCACGATTAGTGTCAAGTTTGTCATAAATAATTGCAATCACCTAAAAGTAAAAACGCGCTGTAATGTTTACCAAAATTTATTAGGAACCAAAGCATGTGCAAAAAGGCTTACTGAAAAAATGTTTGCCAAGATATAATTTACAATAGTTAGGTTAACGAATCTTAATTTTATGTTGGGATTAAAAATTCTTTGAAAGAATGTACTGGCGGTTGTAATTACGTTGTTTTGCAACTACCGAAACGATTAATGCAGACAACCACTAAAAGTGGGTTCATAAAAGAGAAGCTTAAAGTAAATAATTGACATAGATTGATATAATTCGAGATTCTCTAACACCAAAAGAAGCGTGGGGAACGGAGGAATCGTAGTATCACAGTTATAATTTGTGAAAAGGATTCTAGTCTTGCTTAGTTACTTAATCTTAAGTTTTTGAGTCTTTTTTAAACTTTAAATTTAATTTATGTGGAGATTAAAAATTATCGATTTTAGTTATTTGTGGGTCGTCCCGAACTTTTTGCTTTTTTTCAAGTTTATTTGCACAAATTGTATATTTTTTTATAAATTGGCATAGATAAACTTAATCTTTAAAGAAACCAAAATACTTAACGTCCTCCAAAATTGAAGGGTAAAATAAAAGCTAAAAATTAAAAAAACATATAAACAATGCTTCACAAACACGGTTTGTTAAGTAGTTTACGCATTAAGAAACAGATAATGCTTAATTGTTTACAAAAAAAAGTACAAAGTGAGAGTGAGAGCCTAATGCAGTGAAAACTGCACGTTTGGTTTGGGGCCGACTATTTTAAAGTTAAAACTCGGGTTAGCTACCTTATTAAGTTTTAAGTTTTATTGTTAGGCCACTGATTGTAACTGGTCATGCTATACTAATGATTTTTTTCATGGTAATGCCAACATTAATTGGGGGTTTTGGTAACTGATTCGTCCCTTTAATGATTGGAGCACCAGATATGGCGTTCCCAAGAATGAACAACATTAGTTTTTGGCTACTACCCCCTTCGTTGTTATTATGGTTTGCTTCAATGTTGACTGAAGCTGGTGTAGGTACTGGATGAACTATTTATCCTCCACTTTCAAGTGCAACAGCTCACTCTGGGGGTTCTGTAGACTTGGCCATATTCAGTTTACATTTGTCAGGCGCATCTTCAATTTTAGGTGCTATTAATTTTATTTGTACTATTTTTAACATGCGAGTGAAAAGTTTATCTTTTCATAATCTTCCTTTATTCGTATGGTCTGTATTAATTACCGCATTTTTATTGTTGTTATCTTTACCTGTGCTTGCAGGGGCAATAACCATGTTGTTAACAGATAGGAATTTTAATACTACTTTTTTTGATCCTGCTGGAGGGGGTGACCCTGTATTATTTCAGCATCTTTTCTGGTTTTTTGGGCACCCAGAAGTTTATATTTTAATTTTACCTGGATTTGGTATTGTTAGCCATATTGTAGTTAGTACAGCAAAAAAACCTATATTCGGTTACCTTGGAATGGTGTACGGTGCGCCGTTGCGCTTAATGTTTCGTTATGTATTTTAGTCAAATACTTATAAATTTATTCTTTTTTAAATATTTTACAAGCTTTCTTGAGGTAGCGGCTAATCAAGGTTGTGGAAAAGCATCAGACAGTGGTAGGTTGAGATTAAATACGAGTAATTCAAGATTACCTGAGGCGATGTTAAATAAGGTTACGATAAGAAATGTGAGACGTCTTGTTGGGATTACATGATCTCATTGGTCACCTCGTATTAATGACCACATTGTTCGGTGGCTAGAACCATGCGTGCAAGGGTTTAGCTGAAAGAGTACCGTTAGAGCTCTTCAAAAAGAAGATACAAAAAAGACGCTAAGACCTATATTTAACAGACTTAAAAATCGAAACTATTTAAGAACTACGGGATCTAACCCTTTTTGGGGAAAACGGAGTGTTCGTAATACCCGATGAATCGGGAAAGGGATACAGGCAAATAAATTTAATTTTTAGTTCTGCCGGTTGTCATCGGCAAACTTCTTTTCCAACAATTTAAAAATGAAAGGTTTAATCATTCAATTAAGACAAAAAGTAGAAAAAGCCAAAACAAAGAGCGGTTCATTTAAACATTTAATTCAGATTATAGCCTCTATATCCACTTTAAAACTTGCTCACCTGGCGGTCTGAGACAAATTCGATACTTATGCTAAAATTGGCAAGAAACGTACCCAGGGTAGTATTGCTCTAAAAATTTTGCAAAAAGTATCGAAAGACCTTTTAAATGGGAAATATGATGTTGAGGCTATAAAAGGGGTAACAATGTTTAATCTGGAAACGAAGAAGCAGCCTTTTTCAAGCATTTGGCGTTTTAGTGATAAAATAGTCCAAAAATCTATCGAAATAGTTCTGATTGTTGCTTTTGAAAAAGTATTCGTGGAATGTAACCATAGCTGTAGGCCAGGTCGTAACTATTATACGGCATTAAATCGATTATCTTCGCAATTTGGCACTGTTTCTAATCATTCTTGAGTGATTGACCAAGACACCAAAAGATTTATTGAAAATATTCCGAATATAACAATTTTAAAAGTATTAAGAAAAAGAATACATTGCCCTGTCACAATTAGTTTGTTAACACAAAATTTAAAAGCTAATTATATTATAAGCAATGGCTTAAAAAAACAAAAATCGAATGCAAGACTAGGCATTTACACACTTCAAAGCACTTCTTTAAACCCGTTATTTTGCGGTATAGTTTTAAATGAGCTAGATGAGTTTGTTGGGTTAAAGTTACGTAAAAACTTCTTTAAAAGTAAAAAACGCACAGTTAATTTTGAGTACAGAAGCTTACGCTATGGAATCAAAAACAAATTTAATTATAACAAACGTTGGGGATTAATAAATAAATATTTTAAAGCCCAGCAGAAAACTTTTCAAAATCAACATTCTAAAAAATTGTTTTATGTCAGATATTTGAAAAATTGATTGCTACTATTAGGTGGGTCGCATGAAGAGGCAAACACTACATCCAATTTAATATTTGGTAAACTCCAAACTTTAGGCTTAACTACAAGTTTAGACAGCAAAGCTTGTATACGTTTGTTACTAAAAGGCCCTCACAGATTTCTCGGGGTTCGTATTTTTGTGCCAGAGAGGCCTAATGGCTTTGCCAACTTTTCAAGAATAATGAAAACCAACCACAACCTCATCTGAGAAAGTTCTCTATTGCGGTTAAACTTTTGTGCTCCCGTCATAGACCTTTTAATAAATTTACGCGACAAAAATTTTGTAAGACGAAATAACACAAATAAATTTTTTTCTATTGGGAAACGTAATTGCATATCTTTTACACATCTGCAAATTTTAAACTATTATAACAGTAAAATTCGAATAATTCTTTTTTATTATAGCTTTGTTTACAATAAAAATCAGTTATGATTTATTATCAAATTTTTACGAGATTCTTGCCGTTTAACTTTGGCACGCAAATTTAAACTTAAAACATTAGCTAAAGTTTTTAAAACATTTGGTAAAGATTTAGCATTGGTAAAGAGTAAAATAAAGAAACGTATGCTTTTCCGACCTAATAAATTACAGACGATGTTCTTGAAAATCGTGGTATAAATATTATTAACAGTATGTTTTGTTTATTGTATGCCCAAACTTTTGATTGTAAAACCTTGATATTAAAATTAAGTAATAAAATGATTTTTGTTTGCCGGAGAGCCGTATGACGAGAAATTGTCACGTACGGTTTGGAGGGCAAAGTATTATTATGCTTTGACCCTTACCTATGTTTTCTATTGGTGTTTTAGGTTTTATTGTGTGGGCACACCACATGTTCACTGTAGGCTTAGATATAGATACTAGAGCTTATTTTACGGCAGCAACAATGATTATTGCTATTCCAACAGGAATTAAAATATTTAGTTGACTTGCAACATTATGAGGAGGATCTATTGATCTAAGAACACCAGGGCTTTTTGCTCTGGGTTTTATTTTCTTATTCACTGTAGGTGGTGTTACTGGAGTTGTTCTTGCAAACTCGGGTATAGATATAGCTTTACACGATACTTACTATGTGGTTGCACATTTCCATTATGTGTTGTCAATGGGGGCAGTTTTTTCTATGCTTGGTGGACTTTATTTTTGGTTTGAAAAAATCACCGGCGTCTGCTACTCAGAAATATTAGGAAAAATTCATTTTTGGAGTTTTTTCATTGGTGTGAATTTAACATTTTTTCCAATGCATTTCTTAGGTGTTGCAGGTATGCCAAGACGAATTCCAGATTACCCAGATGCATTTTTTATATTTAACAAAATTGCGTCTTGAGGTTCTTATATTTCTGCAATTTCTTCGTTATTCTTCTTTTATATTGTGTTTGATGCTTTTTCGACGGGCAAAACTGCAAATGCAGATACAACTCTTTAAGATACAAGTGTTAAACCTTAATACGCGTTTTTTGCATAACTATTAGCGTACTAGCTTATAGAAGCAAAAAAAGCTCCCCATAAGATAGGTCAGATTTTTTTGTAAGCAAACATGTTTATAGTTTGTAATTTGTTAAACCTACAAAAAAAATGATTTCTATAACACAATGCGATAGCCCAGCACTTTGGCAAACTTATCTATCTGACCCTGCGAGTATTACTATGGAAGGTATTTTAATTTTTAATAAACATTTATTATTTTTGTTAACTGTAATTGTGCTGTTTGTTGGTTGATTGTTGTTTTATACTGTATATTATTTTATAGAATATAATAATAAATTTAGTTCCAAATTTGTTCACTCAAAAGAATTAGAAATTGTTTGAACATCTATTCCAGCTTTAATACTTTTAATTTTGTCTACCCCTTCATTTACTTTATTGTACGCAATGGATGAAATCTCAGAACCAGAATTAACTTTAAAAATTTTAGGTCACCAATGGTTTTGAAGCTATGAAATTTCTGAATTTAATTCTTGTCAAAAACAAGAACAAAGTTTAAAATATGTTTGTTATATGATGGCGTTGGACGGTTTACCTACAACTAAACAAGGATATTTTAGATTGTTAGAAACTAACAAAAGAGTCATTTTACCTACAAATACCCATTTGCGGCTTTTAGTTAGCGCTGCTGATGTGTTACACAGCTGAACAGTGCCTTCATTCGGTTTAAAGGTAGATGCGTGCCCAGGTCGACTAAATCAAATGAATTTGTTCATCAAACGTATAGGTGTTTTCTTTGGACAGTGTAGCGAAATTTGTGGTGTAAACCACGGTTTTATGCCGATTGTTATAGTTTCATTACCAACACTGCAATTTCATCATTATATAATGACGAAGTTAGAATTACATTAACTTTAATTCAACCAAACTATTCACTATTTTGTATTAGGTTAAATACCTATTCTGATCTATGTACTTTATATTAAATTTTTTTTCAAACCCCTCAGAAAATTTTATTCAACAGAGAGAATCTTGTTTCTTTTCTTCAAAGACCTTAGTAAAAAATGCAAAATAAAACTCGTTTTAAATATTTAAAAACAAAGCATAGTTGACATTTAGTAGACCCAAGCCCTTGGCCTTTAGTCGCATCTTTAGGTGCATTTTTTATGACTTCTGGAACCGTTCTGTATATGAACAAATTCTTAGGAGGCGGTCAACTTGCATTAATTGGTTTTTTTATTATATTATATGTTATGTATACCTGATGGCGTGATATCGTTCGGGAAGCTACATTTGAAGAGCAACATACGGTGCCTGTTCAACGAGGTTTGCGATTAGGGATGATCTTGTTTATTGTCTCAGAAATTATGTTTTTTTTTGCTTTTTTTTGGGCTTTTTTTCATTCTAGTTTATCACCTGTTTTCAATTTAGGAGGAGTTTGACCACCAGAAGCAGTGCAAACAATTCAAACCTCAGGAATTCCTTTAACCAACACGCTTTTTCTTTTAAGTTCTGGCGCTACAGTTACTTGAGCACATCACGCTATCATAATACGGGCAAAAAAACAAGCAATCATTGGGTTATATTTCACCATATTTTTAGCTACCATTTTTACTTTGTTGCAAGGTATGGAATATATTGAAGCACCGTTTAACATTAACGATAGTGTTTTTGGTTCTTGTTTTTACATGGCCACAGGCTTTCACGGTTTTCATGTGTTTATTGGGACTTGCTGTTTAGCTGTCTCTCTTATACGAATTGTGTACAATCATTTTACATCAACACATCATTTTGGGTTTGAATCTGCGGCATGGTATTGACATTTCGTAGATGTTGTATGATTATTTTTATTTATTACTGTTTATTGGTGGGGAGGAGTTCATTAAAAACCTTAACTTTATTTAAAGCTTTTTAAGTTAAACATACTCTAGGAATATAGTTCAGCTGGTAGAACAGTGGTTTTCAAAACCAAAGGTCAAGGGTTCAACCCCCTTTTTTCCTGTAGCAATACTTTTGGTGATAGTAATAGTACATCATTTTGAGTGTTATTTTTAGTGCTTTTTCTGATTACAGTTCGATATTTTCATCGAATTTACTTAACAATAGTTTAAATCTATAGCAAATTTATGAGCTCAAGCTATGATCTGAAGCCTAGTATCTTTAGCAAATTTCTACCGTTAATAAGCAACTCAAGTGAGTATAGTAGCTCTATGTCTTACTTTGTTACAAAAACAATAAGATGAGGTAAAAACTATTTGTTATCTATTTTAGATGGCCATCTGATACATTACCCAAGCCCATTAAACTTGACATATGCCTGAAGTTTTGGATCTTCTGCGGGGATATGTTTAATTATTCAACTTTTATCTGGTATCTTTTTAGCAATGCATTATACTCCACATATTGACCTTGCATTCAGTAGTGTGGAACATATTATGCGAGATGTAAATAACGGTTGGTTAATCCGTTACATACATGCAAATGGAGCTTCTATGTTTTTTATTGTTGTGTATTGCCACATATTCCGTGGCTTATATTATGGCTCTTATATGCAACCACGGCAGTTGCTTTGGTGTTCTGGTGTTCTTATTTTTATTTTAATGATGGGAACTGCATTTATGGGGTACGTACTTCCTTGAGGTCAAATGAGCTTTTGAGGTGCTACTGTAATTACAAGTTTAGTAACAGCAGTTCCAGTAGTAGGTCATTCTATCGTTGACTGGTTGTGGGGAGGATTTACAGTAAATAACGCAACATTAAATAGATTTTTTAGCTTGCATTTTGTCTTACCATTTGTAATCGTTGCTTTAAGCTTATTGCATTTAGCACTTCTACATAAAGATGGGTCAAACAATCCATTAGGAATAGACAGTAAAGGTGACAAGATCCCTTTTTACCCTTACTTTGTGATAAAAGATTTATTTGC
>Ga0102884_1000376_pt1 | contig 9727 bp, 7 predicted proteins | sample Colrivmeta1550A3_FD_84497 | JGI IMG/M metagenome (GOLD analysis project Ga0102884, IMG submission 84497) | Estuarine microbial communities from the Columbia River estuary - metaG 1550A-3 | ecosystem: Environmental > Aquatic > Marine > Intertidal zone > Estuary | place: USA: Columbia River Estuary...
GGGTTTCTGGAAATATAATATTTTCAGAATATTTGAATATAATGTACATCCCAAGAGTTGGTGAGGTAGTTATTTTTATTTCATCCTTTATTGGAGCACTTATAGGGTTTTTATGGTATAATACTTATCCTGCTCAAGTCTTTATGGGAGACACTGGTAGTTTAACTATTGGAGGTGTTATTGCGGTAATAGCCATAATTGTAAGAAAGGAGTTATTACTTCCACTTATTTGTGGTGTTTTTTTAATCGAAACTTTATCTGTAATAATTCAAGTTACTTTCTTTAAATATACTAAGAGTAAGAAAGGTGTTGGACAAAGAATTTTTCTTATGTCACCCATACATCATCACTTTCAAAAAACTGGATTACATGAAAGTAAAATTGTTGTTAGATTTTGGATAATTGGAATTTTATTAGCGATTTTATCATTAATAACATTGAAAATTAGATAATAATGAAAAATAGTATTGTTGTTATTGGAGGTGGAGAAAGTGGTGTTGGAGCTGCCTTTCTTGCTAATAAGAATGGATATGATGTTTTCCTTTCAGAGTTTAACACAATACAAAAAAAATATAAAAAAATACTAGAAAACAATCAAATTAATTACGAAGAGGGTGGACATACTCTAGCTAAGTTTTTCAATGCCAAAGAGGTTGTTAAAAGTCCCGGAATTTCTAATAACTCAGAAATAATTATCAAAATTAAATCTAAAAATATACCAATAATTTCAGAAATTGAATTTGCCTATAGATTTACAAATTCTATTTTAATTGGAGTTACTGGATCTAATGGTAAAACAACTACATGTTCTCTTATTTATCACATTCTTAAAAACTCAGGAAAAAGTGTTGGACTGGCTGGTAATATTGGTAATAGTTTTTCTTTTTTAACAGCTGAAAACAACTTTGAATACGTAGTGTTGGAGCTTAGTAGTTTTCAACTAGATGATGTAATCGATTTTAATCCTTTCATTTCAATAATTACCAACTTAACACCTGACCATTTAGAAAGATATGACTCAAATTTTCAGAGTTATGTTAATTCAAAATTTAAAATAATTTCCAACCATTCATCATCGGATTATTTTATTTACAATAATGATGATGACAAAATCAACTCAGAACTAAGTAATAGAAATATAAATTCTAAAAAAATTCCATTTTCATTTACAAATAGTAATCAACATAATCTTACTTATGTTAAAAACAATAATATTAATTCTAGTGTAAACAATACAAATTTTATGATACCAATTGAAAATTTATCCATTAAAGGAAAGCATAATGTTCAAAATAGTATGGCTGCAGCAACTGTGGCAAAAATTCTAAATATTAGTGATGAAAAGATAAGAGAGTCATTAGGGAATTTTCAATCTATAAATCATAGACTTGAACACGTTCTAACTATTCAGAAAGTCAAATATATAAACGATTCTAAAGCCACTAATGTTAACGCTGTTTATTATGCGTTAGATTCAGTAAAATCTCCAACTGTATGGATTGTTGGAGGAGTTGATAAAGGAAATAATTATGATGATTTAATTCCATTAGTTAGGGAAAAGGTTAAGGCAATAATTTGTATAGGAATTGATAATTCAAAAATTATAGAGTCATTTTCGCCATTTGTTGAATTAATTATGGAAAATGACAATATGGCTGAAGCTGTAAAAAATGCTTATAAAATTGCTAAACCAAAAGACAATGTATTGTTGTCACCAGCTTGTTCAAGTTTTGATTTATTCAAAAATTATGAAGACAGAGGAAATCAGTTCAAAGAAGCAGTTAGAAAATTATAATGAATTTATTTTTAAAAAAAATAAGAGGAGATAAAGTAATTTGGTCTATAGTAATACTACTGGCATTTTTTTCGTTTTTACCAGTTTACAGTGCGAGTTCTAATTTTGGAAATAGTTTTGTTTTATCAAATGTTTTTAAACATTTTGCAATTATAACTGTAGGTGTTTTAATAATGTTTGGCACTCATATGATCCCATATAAATATTTTAAAGGATTATCAAAATTGGCATTACCGTTAATTATAATTATTTTACTCTTTACCTCTCTTCAGGGTAATATTGTAGGCGGAGCTAATGCAAGTAGATGGATTAAATTGCCGATTATTGGTTTGTCTTTTCAACCTTCATCTATGGCTATTGTGGTATTAATGGTTTATGTGTCATTTTATCTTTCTAAAAATTATAATAAAAATATAAGCTTTTCTAAAACTATAATCCCTTTATGGACTCCAATAATATTAGTAGTGTTTTTAATTTTACCTTCAAACTTTTCAACTGCTGCTATGATTTTTTTAATGATAATTACATTAATTTTCATAGGAGGATATCCTTTTAAGTATTTATTAGGTATTGGATTTTCTGGTATAATACTTTTTTCACTTTTCTTTTTAACTGTCAAAAATTATCCTGATTTAATGCCTAATAGAATTGATACCTGGGTAAGTAGAATTGAAAACTTTTCATCCTCTGAAAATGCAGAAAATAATTATCAAATTTTAAGAGCAAAATCTGCAATTGCGTCTGGCATGATGTTCGGAGTTGGAGCTGGAAAAAGTTCAATGAAAAATATTCTCCCCCAAAGTACATCTGATTTTATTTATGCAATAATAACCGAAGAATATGGAACCATCGGAGCAATTGGTGTGTTGTTTCTTTATCTTTTATTACTTTTTAGAATAATAATAGTATCGTATAAGTCTAATACTGTTTTTGGTCAATTATTAGCATTAGGCGCAGGATTACCTATAATTTTTCAAGCATTTATTAATATGGGAGTTGCTGTTCAACTATTCCCTGTAACTGGTCAGCCCTTACCTTTAATTAGTACTGGAGGAACATCTATTTGGATGACCTTCTTGGCGCTAGGAATAGTATTAAGTGTAAGTTCTAAAGAATCAACCGAAAACTTAAATAATGAGAACCCTTTAAATATATTAAGTGAAACAGAGTAGATTTTTAATTTCTGGTGGTGGCACTGGCGGGCATATTTATCCTGCTATTTCAATTGCTGAAGAATTGTCTGCAAGATTTGAAAACAATAAAATATTATTTGTCGGTTCATCTGATCGAATGGAAATGCAAAAAATTCCAGAACATGGATATGATATTATAGGATTATGGATTAGTGGAATAAAAAGAAAGTTACATTTTTCAAATCTCTTAGTCCCTGTAAAGATTCTTTCAAGTGTTGTAAAATCTTACTTCATAATTAAAAAATTCAAACCGGATTTTGTAATAGGAACCGGAGGATTTGCAAGTGGGCCTGTTCTATTTGTTGCTTCTAAGTTAAAAATACCAACTTTGATTCAAGAGCAAAATTCATTTCCTGGAATTACTAATAAAATTCTTTCTAAGTCAGTCAATCATATTTGTGTTTCTTACTCAAAAATGGACAAGTATTTTCCTAAGTCTAAATTAATAATTACGGGAAATCCGGTAAGAAAAGATATTTATTTTTCTTCAATCACAAGAAAAATGTCTTTAGATTTTTTTAAACTAAATAAGGATAAAAAAACCTTGCTAATTTTAGGGGGAAGTTTAGGGGCTTTGAAAATCAATGAATTTATTAAACTTAATTTAAATTACTTTAAAAAATTGGGTATTCAAATATTATGGCAATGTGGAAATAATTATCTCGAAAAATATAGATCACATGAATCTGATATAATTAAAGTCAAGCCATTCATTAAAAAAATGAATTATGCTTATAAAGCAGCAGACTATATTGTATCAAGAGCTGGTGCAAGCGTTATTTCAGAACTATGTATTGTTGGTAAGCCTGTAATTTTTATTCCATCTCCAAACGTTGCAGAAGACCACCAAACAAAAAATGCTATGTCAATTGTTAATTTGAATTCTGCAGAAATTGTAAGAGAAAAAGATTTAAATACTGATTTTAGTCGAGTTTTCGAAAAAATATTTACAAACAAAGAATATTCTTCAAGATTATCAGCTTCAATTAAAAAAATTGAAAGACCTAAAGCAACAGAAGATATTGTTAACCATATTATAAATTTTTTAAAATGATAAAAAATTATAATAGAATTTATTTTTTAGGAATAGGAGGAATTGGAATGTCTTCTTTAGCTTTTTATTTTATCAACGAAAATAAATATGTAGCGGGCTACGATAAAGTAAATTCTGATATAACTAAATCACTTTCAAAAAATGGAGCTAAAATTCATTTTACAGATAATTATTTAAGTATTCCATCTCAGTTTTTAAATCAGTCTGAGACTTTGGTAGTTTATACTCCTGCTATTTCTAAATTTAATAAAGAGTATAAATATTTTAAAGAGAATGGATTTGAAATTTTAAAACGATCAGAATTACTAGGACTAATTTCTAAGGATAAATTTTGTATTGCAATTGGAGGGACTCATGGTAAAACAACAACTTCAACCATTTTGTCTCACATCCTATTAGAAAACAATATAAGTTTCACATCTTTTATCGGGGGAATTTCTGAAAATTATAATACAAATTTTATCCAAAATGGTAATGATATTATATTGGTTGAAGCTGATGAGTTTGACAGATCGTTTCATACTTTATTTCCAAATATAGCTTGTGTAACTTCTACTGATTCGGATCATTTAGACATCTACAACTCTGAACAAGAATTAAAAAAATCATTTATTCAATTCACTGATAACATTAAGTCTAAAGGATTACTGTTCTCAAATGAAAAAACATTGTTAGGAGGTATTTCTTATGGATTTAGTTCTGAATCAGAATATTTCATTTCTAATTATTCATCTGCAAAATATTCATCTTTTTTTGACATAAATCATAATGGTAGTTTAATAGCTTCTGTAAAGTTTAATATGCCTGGCAAACATAATGCTTTAAATGCCCTAGCTGCATTCGCTATTGGAAAAGAACTGAATATTGATTATAAATCAATTATAAATTCTTTATCTACATTTTTAGGAGTGAAAAGAAGATTTAGTTATGCGCTACGATTACCTAAAATAATTATTGATGATTATGCTCATCATCCGAGCGAGATTAAAGCTGTTTATGATACTATTAAAGACTTATATCCAAATAAAAAAAATACTGCAATTTTTCAACCACACTTATATACTAGGACAAGAGATTTTATGTCTGAGTTTGCAGAAATATTATCAAAGTTTGATAATATCATTTTAACAGAAATATATCCTGCTAGAGAAAAACCTATTAATAATATTAGCTCCATTAAATTACTAGAGTTGATAAAAAATAAAAATAAGTCAATATTAAAAAAATCTGAACTGTCAAAATCTTTAAAAGAATCTAAATCTGAAGTTTTTGTAATAATGGGTGCAGGAGATATTGCTGATGAAGTTGAATTAATAAAAAATAATATACTTAATTGAAATGAAATTAAATGTATTCAAAATATCGTTTTTATCACTTATTGTCATTATGTTGACTCTACTTAGTTTTAATAAAAATCAGAGTAGAAATGTTGAGTTTAATGATTTGAGCTATATTGATGTGGACTTTAAATTTATTTCTAAAGATTCGGTTAATAAATTGTTAACACAAAGTAAATTATTTTCAAATAAAATTTTAAAAAGTAATTTAAATTTGAAAGATATTGAACGTGTTCTATTGTTAAATGAATATATAAGTTCAGTTGAAGTATCAATAAACGTTGAAGGAAAATTAGGAGTAAGTATTAAAGAAAAAAATCCAGTATTTAGAGCGTTAAGTGATGAGTATTATATAGATGCTGATGGAACAAAAATGCCATTATCTAAAAATTTCTCTGAATTAACTCCAATTATTTTTAATAGTATAGATTCAATTGATTTAAAAATGTTAGGTGATTTAGGTAAATATATAAAAAATGATGATTTTTTATCAAAACACATTGCTGGATTAACGAAATCTAATGATAAATTAATATTTAATATAGATGGGTTTCAGTATAATTTGAAGTTAAATATTAATAAAAATTATGTTTCTAAATTTAAAAATTATGAAGCATTTTTCAATACTGTTTATTCTTCAGGTTTATTAGATAGTTTAAAATCTGTTAATCTTGATTTTAAAAATCAAGTTATAATACAAAGAAAATAAATATGGATAGAAAAAATTTATTTGTTGGGTTAGATATAGGTACTACTAAAATTGTTGCTTTAATTGGTTCTTTAAATGAGTATAGTAAATTAAAAATTATTGGAATTGGTAAATCTAAAAGTTTAGGAGTTCATCGTGGAGTAGTAAATAATATTACTCAAACTATTCAGTCTATTCAAGCAGCTGTTAGTGAGGCAGAACTAAATTCATCTGAAAAAATTGATAAAGTTATTGTTGGTATTGCCGGTCAACATATAAGAAGTCTACAGCATAGTGACTACATAACTAGAGTCAATTCTGATACAGTTATTAATAATGACGATTTAGATAAATTAATAAATCAAGTTTATAAATTAGTGATGCTTCCAGGTGAAGAAATAATTCATGTATTGCCTCAAGATTATAAGGTTGACGGACAGGCTGAAATTAAAGAGCCTATTGGAATGTTCGGAGGCAGATTAGAAGCTAATTTTCATGTAGTTGTTGGTCAAGTTTCTTCAATTAAAAATATAGCGAGGTGTATTAAGAGTGCTGGAATTGATTTTGAAGGAATTACTTTAGAGCCAATAGCATCTTCTGACGCTGTTCTTAGTCAAGAAGAAAAAGAGGCTGGTGTCGCATTAATTGATATAGGAGGAGGCACTACTGATTTAGCAATTTTTAAGGACGGAATTATACGTCATACGTCAGTAATACCTTTTGGTGGTAATATTATTACTGAAGATATAAAAGAAGGATGCTCAATTATAGAAAAACAAGCAGAGCTGTTGAAAATTAAATTTGGTTCAGCTTGGCCTGGTGAAAACAAAGAAAATGAAATTGTTTCAATTCCAGGATTAAGAGGAAGAGACCCGAAAGAGATTACACTTAAGAATCTATCGAAAATTATTCACGCCAGAGTTGTCGAAATAATTGAACAAGTTTATATAGAAATTAAAAATTACGGACACGAAGAACAAAAAAAGAAATTGATTGCTGGTATTGTTTTAACTGGAGGTGGAAGTCAATTAAAACATCTGAAACAACTAGTTGAATACATTACTGGAATGGATACAAGATTAGGTCATCCAAGTGAACATTTGGCAGGAAATAATTCGATAGATATTTCGAGTCCTATGTATGCTACTGCGGTTGGCTTAGTTATGAATTCTACAAAAATCAATAAAAAAAATAGTAAAAAAGAAGAAGATTTAAAAAATAATGAACCTGATGAAATTGAGGATGTAAATCAAAATGAAAGGTTAACCATTTTTGAACAGTTTACAGAAAAAATAAAAACATTTTTAGATAACGCCGAATAAATTAAAGATTATGCAATTAAACCCAGAAATAAATAATTTACCATTTGATTTGCCTAAAAACCAGAGTAATGTAATAAAAGTCATTGGAGTTGGTGGAGGTGGAAGTAACGCGATAAACTATATGCACTCTAAAGGAATTAAAGGAGTTGATTTTGTTGTTTGTAACACTGATTCTCAAGCTTTAGAAAACAGTAGAGTTGAAAACAAAATTCAGCTTGGTATTTCACTAACTGAGGGTTTAGGAGCAGGTGCTAACCCTGAAATTGGTGAGAAAGCAGCTGAAGAAAGCTTTGAAGACTTAAAGAAAATGCTTGAAACTAATACTAAAATGGTTTTTATTACAGCTGGAATGGGTGGTGGAACAGGTACTGGTGCAGCTCCAGTAATTTCTAAACTAGCTAAAGAGATGGAGATATTAACTGTAGGAATAGTTACTATGCCATTTCAATTTGAAGGTAAAATAAGAGAACAGCAGGCTAAAATTGGAATAGAAAAATTAAGAAAAGAAGTAGACGCTTTAATTGTAATAAATAATAATAATTTAAGAGATATTTATGGAAATTTAGGATTTAAGGAAGGATTCGCAAAAGCAGATGAAGTATTAGCTACTGCTTCCAGAGGAATAGCTGAAGTTATCACACATCATTATACCCAAAATATTGACTTAAAAGATGCTAAAACTGTATTATCTAATAGTGGAAATGCTATTATGGGTTCTTCAACTGCTGCGGGTTCGAAAAGATCTATTGAGGCTATATCCTCTGCACTTGATTCACCATTATTAAATGATAATAGAATTACTGGCGCTAAAAATGTTTTATTACTAATTGTTTCTGGTAAAGAAGAAATAACTATTGATGAAATTGGTCTTATAAATGATTACATACAAGAAAAAGCTGGTCATGGAGCAAATATTATAATGGGAGTAGGTGAAGATCTGAATTTAGAAAATTCAATTTCTGTGACCGTAATTGCCACAGGATTTGATCCAAATCAACAAGATGAAATTATTCATTCTGATCCAAAAAAAATAATTCATAATCTTGACGATAATAGCGGATATGTTCAAGATCTAAGTTCTGATCTTAGCAAAGATAAAAGAGACTCTCTACAATTTGATTTTGCATCTAATTCTATTGATTTTAAAAATACTAGTTCTAAAATTGAAAGTTTAGAAAATTCTCAGCTTATAAATGATAATGATGTTGATTATAAAAATTTAAATTTAAAAACTGAAGAAGATGAAATTGAAATTAATGATGTAGAAATTAATATAAATAAAATTGAAGTTATTTCACCTGAGGAGATTAATCCTATCGATCAAGTTTCATTTGATTTTGATATGCCATTAAAAAAACAAACAACAGAATCAGATAAAATAATTCATGAGTTAATTGAAGATGTAAATGAAATAGAAGTAAACAATCCAATTCATATTATCCCTGTAACTGAAGATATCGGTATTAAGGCCAATAAATTAGGTATTGATGATTATGGATTTGAAAATAATACTGTTGAATCTTCTTTTTCAGATTTTAATATTGATAAAAAGGAAACTATTTTAAATCCTTTGAATAGTTCTATTTCAGATGGATTATCAAAAAGAACCGAAGAAAGAAAAATTAAATTGAAGGAATATAATTACAATTTTGCCAAAGCTAATAATATTAGGTCTATGGAAAATGAACCAGCTTTTAAAAGAGCTGGTGTAAGTTTAGATAATATAGATCAATTTAAATCTTCTAGAACAGTTATTAGTGAAGATTCGAATGGAGAGATTAACTTACGGACCAACAATTCCTTTTTACATGATAACGTTGATTAAAATAATATATATATGAAATTGATAGAAAAAATATCTAGTTCAATTATTTCAGCAATGAAAGAAAAAAATGTTGATGAATTAGAATCTTTAAGGGCAATTAAATCAGCACTTTTATTGGCTCAAACCCAGAAGGGTTCAGACGGAAATATTAAAGAATCGGATGAGATTAAAATACTTCAAAAATTAGTTAAACAAAGGAAAGAGAGTGCAGAGATATATAAAAATCAGAACAGATTAGAACTTGCAGATATTGAAATTAAGCAATCCAAGATAATTGAAAGATTTTTGCCAGTCCAAATGAATTTTGAAGACTTAGAGAAATTAATTGTTGAAATCATTAATCAAACTGGGGCTCAAGGAATGAAAGATATGGGAAAAGTAATGGGTATTGCATCAGTTAAACTTTCTGGAAAAGCTGATGGAAAAACTATATCAAATATCGTACGCTCAAAACTTGTATAACAAAATCGGCCCAGTAGTTCAACTGGATAGAATATCAGATTTCGGCTCTGA
>Ga0102884_1000383_pt1 | contig 9607 bp, 11 predicted proteins | sample Colrivmeta1550A3_FD_84497 | JGI IMG/M metagenome (GOLD analysis project Ga0102884, IMG submission 84497) | Estuarine microbial communities from the Columbia River estuary - metaG 1550A-3 | ecosystem: Environmental > Aquatic > Marine > Intertidal zone > Estuary | place: USA: Columbia River Estuary...
CAGCGGTGGATTAGCGGCAGGTGAATGGCTACCTGTCGTGACTGAGGTAAATGGTAAAGTCAAAATTGATGAGGCAGTTACTAAAACTATAGTTGAACTCGTAATCACCAATGTCTATCCAAAAGACAACCTCAGTTCTGCTGGTGGCGACATTATCACTATTGAGGGCTCTGGCTTCCCCTTGTCGCTAGATAAAACGTATTCAATTGAAATTAGTTTTGACTCTGCGGCTACATGCGTGCCATTTGAAACATCATCCACTATGATTAAGTGTGAAACTCAACCTTTCAAGGAAGCAGCGCGAAGAATGTTACAACCAGGTGGTTCGTTTGTCATGACCCTGACCGCAACCAGTACTACTGGAGGTTCTTTCAACAGTTTTATGGGGGGCATGACCATCGGCATGACTGTTATAAACAAAGCAGTGAGCATGACTCCTCCCTTAGTCTCCCCTATTCACTTCAAGGCATTGGAAATCCAGTTAAATGCAGACTACCCAACTTTCGGCATGACAGCTGATGATTTTGAAGTCACGATTGTACCAGATGCCCTGGAAATCACTCATTTGACAATCAACAATGACGGTATCAGGAAGCTCAATGTCATTGCCGTAGACACGATCAATAAGACTTTGACAGTCAAGTATGGTGGTGCCTACAGTGGTACATATGATGTGCTGATAAAGTCTACCTCCAATGGTAACGTTGATACTGCTGCCATCCAATTGGAAGTCCTTTTTGAAATACTGGACTTTTTGCCATTGGAGGGATCCATCTTCGGAGGCACAAAATTGACGATCCAAGGAGGACCTTTTACCGAAAATATCAAGGAGACGATTGTCAAGGTTGGCTACAAATGGTGGGAAGACATTAACTTCGACTGCTACATGATCAGTGTGACTGAAGATGAAGCCGTTTGCAGAATTGCTCATGACTTGAACAGGGAAGCCAAAGAATATGAAGTCATTGCCTACGCCTCAACATATGAAGAAGCTAACTGCTTCATGGACAATGACTGTCTTTTCACTTTCCTGGAGGCCTCTCTTCTCCCCGAAGTGACAGCCCCAGCAGTTGCTCAGTTTGATCAAGCATCTGGAGAATATCAGATTGTTATTACAGGAACTGGAATCACAGATACTGCAGACTAGATCGAATTCTTTTTGAATGGTGATGAGTAAACAGTGACAGCTGCAACAAGCACAAGTGTTACCATTCAAGTTGACTCCTTGACAAGCGGTTCAGCTGTCAACTCCATGGACTTGTACTTCTCTGTAGGTCTTCCCAATGGATATACAGAGTTGCTCGATGGAATTACTTTTGACCCAAAACTGGTTTCCTTGTCATCAAACACGGGCTCATCAGCTGGCTCGATCATCACTGCCCAAGTCAAAGGCGTCGGTGTTGATGATCAAGTTACTCTTTACGATTCCGTCAACTCGGTAAATATGTGCCAAACCTCCAAAGTTATTGCCTACGGAATCCTTGAATGTCTGACTATCTCGTAGGAGATTCCAACCTCAATCACGCTGTCCGTTCAAAATACCCAGACAGGTGATGTCTTCCCGTGTGCGGCCTCCAACCCAAGCAACTGTTTGTATGTCACATTCAGTTCAGCCCAGCAAATGGTGGTCGATATTGTTAATCTTGTAGATAGCCAAACATTGACGTTCACGGGAGATCTATTCCCAACTTCAGATCCATGCCAGGCTGTCTTTATGAATGTATTCTCTGACTCATGTACCGTTTTGTCCGCAACAAGCGCATCTGCGATCTTTGATAAAGGTGTCCCAACGACATCTGACGATAAGACACCTGAGTTGAGATTTGAGGCACCTGATAGCTCTTAGCATTACGCGATGCCAGATTAGTTCGCAGTTATCCAGAATCCCCTGTCAGTCACCGCGACAGCCTCAGGAGTGGTTTCATCATTCGCTGGTGGTTAGAAACTTCAGGTCACAGCTAACGGCCTGACCAATGATGTTATTTCGGGAAGATCTGAAATCAGAGTCTGCCAGAAAGTATGTGAGATTGATGAGGCTATGTCCACGGCGAGCAGCCTATATTGCACAACACCAGCCATCCGAACAATCAAGTCCAACTCAGAGTTCACACTCAGCGAAGATGCAAATCAGACAGGCTAGTTGATATATGATGGCGTCACTCTCGTCGAGGCCAGTAAAACAACTGATGGCCAAATTTTACCAGCAATCGGGACCTCAACAGCCAATTGTTACATTGGCGCGCGATATTCAACAGGTTATGTGGGCGTTATCAATGAAATTGCCATCTTTATGGACATTTTCGATAGTACAACAATCGTCGACTAGCTCATCATTGAAGCAAGTAGTGATAACTTTGCAACCACTGTCGAACTGACTGTGATTGGCGAAGAAATTCATGAAGGCTGGAACTACTATGAATTGGTTGACCCAAATACCGACGGTACACCAAAATACCAATACTATCGAGTCATGAGCATAGCATCTTAATCTGGATGCAATGGAATAGGTGAAATTCGCTACTTCGGCTATGAGGTCATTGATGATGTAAATGCAACATATGCCTGTGAAATCGAATTAGTGGAGAAAAGCAGCGACAACACGGGCGGCTTTGCATTGGTCTAACCTGACACAGTCACAGATTTGGGTGAGGTCGTGACGTTTGATACCACTTAAACGCCTGTTATAGATGACGTATGGCCAAGATGGGGCGCTGTTTCCGGAGGTACACAGATCACTTTCACTGGTAGAAATTTCAATTCAGCATCGATAGGAGATTACAGTATCACAATTGACGATGTAGACTGCCCCATCGATTCAGTCACTTCTCCAACTGAGATCAAATGCACGACTGGACCAAGAATCGGCGAATGGAAACAAGATCCAAAACTTGAAGTCAAATTGAATGGTGCTGGCAGTGCAGCATTGGGAGGTATCAATTATCGATACTGCGCTCTTTGGTCTGAACTATCGACCTGGGGATATCTATTGCCGCCAATGGATGGTGAAAGCGTTGCAGTACCTGAAGGTCTCTGTCTTCTTGTCGACATCAAAAACTCACCAAAACTCAAACTTGTATAAGTTGATAGAGGTGCTTTGATATTCCCCTCGAGAGATGATGATCCGACGTATGAGGCAACATTTGATGCTGGGTATATCTTGGTCAATAATGGCACAATGGAAATTGGAACTGAAAAACACCCTTATCTTTCCAAACTAACTATTACCATGCACGGCAAGAAGTATGATCCAGCAATCCCAATTTTCGGTAAAAAAGTCATTGGAGTTCATTCTGGTGTTCTGGACATCCATGGTATTCACAAGATTCCATGGACCGAGCTTGAGACAACTGTCATGCCTGGTGATAACTAATTGACACTCGTCGAAGACGTGGAATGGGAAGCTGGTGATATGATCATGATAACGTCCACTGATTATGACATGTACCATACTGAATTTTTCGAAATACTGTCAAATACAGTTTCAAATGATAAGAGTACACTGGCTTTGAATGCAACATTCTCCCACATGCACTATGCTGCAGTGGAGAATCATGGTTCTGATACTCTGACTATTAGAGCTGAAGTATGCCTCATGAACAGAAATATTGTGTTCCGGGGTGACCCAGAAACATCGCCGGACAATTAATTCGGTGCCACTATAATGCTTGCCTCCCCTGAAGACGATACTGCCATTGGCAGAATCGAAAACTTGTAGCTCACCCATGTTGGCTAGGCCTTCATGAATGGCAGATACCCGATCCATTACCATAAGATCGGTAGAGTCACCAAATCTTATGTGCGAGCTAATGCTCTGATGCACAGTTTCAACAGAGGAACGACTATTCATGGCGTCCACTATTTGAGAGTTGAATGGAACAGTTACTGGGACTGCATGGGACACACAATCTTCGTGGAGGATGCCAATGAAACCAAAAATTACATTGCTTACAACGTAGTCGCAGGAACCTATCCTTCCTTCTCTCTCCTCAACACTGACACTACACCTGGTAACTTCTGGGTCACTCATCCTGACAACATCTTTGTGGGAAATCGTGCAGCAGGATCTACAAACTATGGATTCTGGATGGATTATCAAGACACGGCCATAAACTCGTCGTTTGACCCCCGCATCAAGCCTCTTTACGCTAAATTGGGTGAATTCCGCAACAATGTTGCGCACTCTGTGGGACACTATGGTCTGAGAATCCACCATGGTCATTAGCCTCCCGAGCTAGCCTGGTATGAAGACCACCTTAGCTATATGTGTGGAAGGAGAGGGCTCATGGGTCTAAACTATGGCCTCGTTGCATTCCGTAACATCACCGTTTCTGACAATGGTCTAAGTGGCATTGAATTAGAATGGATCCTCATGGGTGGGGATAACAAAGATGTTTGCCGAGTCGAAAATAGTGTGGTCATTGGAACCTCAAATGGAAATCCTGGCACAGCCACTCATGGTATTGTTGCGCCTAAGTCTGACTTATTCTTAATCGATAATGTTAGATTCTACAATTTCTTCGACGGCGCTGCAGCCTTGGGAGACTGTTCACACTGTGCTACACCGGATAGCGATTCAGGTGCGCGAACCACCCGAACTCGAAACCTCTACTTTGACCCCACAGTACAGAAACGTATCAAATATCAATGGCCATTCAAGGGCATTTTCCACGACTTGGATGGTACTTTGACTGAATAAGGCCCTAATTCTTATGTTGGAGCCTACTGGCAACACAACGATTGGTAAGAATGTAATTTAGATATGGAAATTTACGATGGTATTGTCTGCCCCTTCCCATACGCCATTCAAAGAATTGTATTCTTTGAAGTCACTGGTAATGCCAAAAAAGAAACCCTCTACATTTGGTAGTATGATGAGGAGACCATCGAAGATATGACCAAAGAAGACACAGCCAATTATCTTGTGGCTGCAAATGGCTCGAAGATCGAACACATAAAATATAGAAATCCAATGCAGCACAATACGGCAATTTATGTGACATAGCATCGTTACTACACAAGGTGGCAGTGGGGTCTCGATTTTGAAACTCAGAAGGTCCAGATCATTGGCCATCTCTGGACTAAAGACGAAGACAACCTCGAGCTTGTCATGCCCTATTATGAGTATAGACAAGCTATTGATATGGAATCAGAGAATGGAGGTTTGCAGGCCAATGCAACCTTAACTCAAGCTGCCAAAGCAAACTGGAAAATGGCAATGAACGTCGTAGATGACACAGAAGATGTTAGAGAAATGCGATGGGCAGTAAATGGGAGAGATAGTTCCAATACCATAAACATGAAAGGATGGAGATGCAAGACTGTGTGCCCAGATTTAGTAGAACCAGTAGAAGAAGCTGGAGAAAACCAACTTACAGTTCTATGGAGTGAAGCATCAACTTGGCCAAATCTTCCCAATAGAATTCCACTAGAGGGCGAAGAAGTCGAAATCATGAAAGGAATGGTCGTAGTTTATGATATCGGTGTATCTCCTAAGTTCAAGAGTTTAGAAGTTAATGGCAATCTTAGCTTCTTAAGAGGTCAACCTGCACAGCTGAATACTTACTCAATGTGGGTCCGTTCAGGCTAAGTTGATATTGGTACGGAAGATGAACCCTTTGATAGTACAGTTGAAATCCAATTACATGGTAACAATACTTCTCCAAGTCAATTTGTATTCTCACAATCAGTTCCGGTTGGTAACAAAAATTTGATTATCACTGGAACTATGAACATGTTTGGACTCCCAAGAACAAGAATGACCCGCTTGCTCATGAATGCCATGCCCGGTCAGACATAATTGCTCGTGGCAACTGGCCTTGACTACTAGAATGGTGATAAGATTGGCCTACCTGCCACCAACACTGACACTCACAGCAGTGAGACTGTCATAGTCGAGGGCTATGACGCGAATTCAGGTTTGATCACTCTAACTGAGCCCCTTCGTGCATATCATTATGGTGCAGCTAGCTTCACATAAACCAGTTCAACACCAATCGATATGCGAGGCGAAGTTCTTCTACTTACCAGCAATGTCAATATTACAGCGAGCACTGATGCGGAGAGTATGACACCAGCGTACCCAAGACCCTACGGCTGCCAAGTTCTCGTCGCTGATTTCTTCGAGCCAACTGATTTCTCTTATAGATCAGGCGAGATCAGATTTGATAACGTTGCCGTTTACAATTGCTCTCAAGAGAAGACTGAATTCGCGGGGATCAAGTTCCACTATGCAGTCAGAGGCGCCAAAGTTGTCACCAACTCGGCTATATCTTCTGGCTTGGGCAAAGGAGTGATCATCGATAGATCTCAGAATGTCAATTTGCAAGGCAATGTGATTCACGATTTCCTTATTCATGGAATACAGGGAATCAACTCCTAAACCTTTACAGTGGATAACAATATTGTGAATAAAGTCAGACCAGTGAATGAACCATTCCCAGCTTTCATGGTTTGGCCAGAAGTCAATGGTGGAATGACATTTAAAGGCTGCTCGTCATTCTCTGTCACAAACAACATTGTCGCCAGCACATGGCACTCAGGCTATACACTGCCTGCTTACAATTGTGGTGGTACTCAACCGCACACTGGAAATGTTGTCCATTCCATTTCAGGCTATGGAGTCATCGTTTAAGGTAGTGGATCTGCTTCGTGTAGTGAGTTTAGCGACTTTTTGGGCTACAAAAATAGGATTGCCACTGCACACATGGGAGGTGGCACTGGCTCAATGAAGAATATTCTTCATGACATTACGAGCATTGACTCAGCTGAAGGCATAATGGCCTTTGGTATGGGAGATGGCGAAGTAGAGGTTAGAGATTCGGTCATCATCGGAAACCAAAACATGGAAAACCTTGACTGTCCTGAAAACAATAATTGCAATGCTTGTTTGCATAGAAGAGGAATCTGGATTCCAACATTTGGATCACATAATACAGAGATAATTCTGGCTCCCAAAAAACTATCATATATGTTCAAATTCGGTGGTGCATGGAGTGGCACCTCTCTCTTTAAGGATATAAGTTTCATTGGATTTGATTCGGCACAAAATGATTGTGGTTCCTCTTAAGCAGCTATTACGACAAATCATGGTCACGCAGATTTCCATCCAATTGCTGTATTTGAGAATATCAGCTTCATTAACACCGATGAAAGCGCTATGATTGCATTTGATTCACCACCACAGAGCTGGGCAAATTTGTCTGACTGCTGGACATTCACTTGCACAGGTCTTTACAATGTTCTCGCCTATTTCTCTCAAACTAGCTACTCTGGTGTTCCAAGAGCTTTTGGCCTGAGCGACAGATTCCAAGTCACCTCTAACAACAAAGAATCAACTTCTGTAGAAACGATTGATCAATGCACTCTTAAATCAGCTTGGAATGCCTACTATTGTGAGAAAGAAACGCTAGGTATCCTTCTTTTCGAATCTCAAGATGCAGACCGTATGGATAGGTCTTCGCAGCCTATTTTCGTTCAAGATTCAGAAGGCAATGGCTTCAGTAATCGTCTGAACGCCTATATGGATCATGGATGGGATGGAGCATACACGAGTTAGAAGCGAGAGCAAAGGTTCCCATCATTCGTTGACGTGAGCAGAGACTACAGGATCGAGTACACTGGCACGCCTCCCAAGGACCAAAGGTTTACTCTCTACAGTGACACTACTGACTCTGGCATGCTGATCACGATTCCGTACCCCGATGCAAATGCTTACAAAGTATACAATGCGATTGACAACAGCTTGGCTATTCCCACTGACTGGGACTACACTACTGAGACTTGGGCCGTGCCAACTGGAAGGTATTGCGGTGAGAACAGGTACACTGGCGTCTTGAATGAATTACAGTTCTGGATAGAGCCAGGATGCACTCTCTTGATCAGACCAAGAGATGTCATAATGCTGGCAATTCGTCTCGAGTGGGACCTCAAGTCATTCTACCAAGACGATGGTATAACGATATTTACAGATCGAATGGCTGCTACGCTCGGCATACATGCTGGTGATCTCAAGGTCGTGCAAGTTTATGAAGGTTCCGTCATTGTTGAATTCATGGTTACGGCTCCAGAAGACGACCCCGAACCACAGGCAACTCTCAAGTCTGTCGAAAAGAAGTTCGAAGAAGTCGTCCCAACTCTCGACGTCAATGACTTGGGCGCGCCTGTCATGCAGATTGTGACTAACGAGGGGTATGTGATTACTATGGAAGGCTTTGAGGACATGGGTGACCTCGCCAATAACAAAAACTTTGCCAATCTCATTGAGCAGTTTGAACAAGCTAGACAAGACCTGTGGGACCAGCAAAATAATAAGGATGCTGACTAATCAGCGGACAGCTCTGATGCTTAAGACCAAGATCTGAAGTCTGACACTGCAAATGAGAATAACACGAGCCAAGAGGAGCAGCAAAGACAAGTCATCACGAAGAAGGAATACTTGACTGAAATAGTTGAGCAGGAACAACCAATGCCCAAGATGGGAATCGAAATGACTGTCATCCTCGTAGTCGTGCTCATTGTCCTCGTGCTCGCCATCATTGGTCTAATCTTCGTCTGCGCCATGAAGAAGAGACAATTGAAGTAGCCAATCAAACTGAAGGCTATGGCTGGCGAGAAGGACCAGATCGGGCAGACTGACTAGCCATTTGAGGACCACGTTTTGGACACAGATGATGCGAAGCCACAGTACAACCCAAGACAGGACGTTTCACTGCGAATTGATCAGATGGCAAGCAGAGGCTCTCAACGCAACAGCATGTGCATCGAAGCGGAGAATGAGAAAAACAACAATTCAGTCCTCGTTGGTGGTTCAATGATGAGGAATAGCGTTGTCTAAGAACAAGATGTTGTAGTTTCAATGATAGCAGCCTCCCAGAAGGACAAAAGCGAGATCATGGAGTAGAAACCAGCGAATGCCTCCTCCTCGGCCTCTGTTCAAAAGCCTGCTGAAATTGGTAGCAAGACTCCTTGGAATGAAGAGTAAGAGAAGTCTGATTCTGAGAACTTCGAGTCGAATCAGAACATGATGAGGATCGATTGCGTCAAACTAGATGATGAAGACGACAGAGAGGGTCACGATTACATGGACGCCACTGTCGTCATTGATGTCATGGATGGTATCAAAGATGGTATGGCTGAAGACAGGACGGGTCAATCACCAAGCAGTAGATAAATCGCATCTACTACTGCATAGTAGAGAGCGGCTCTTCAGAGCAGAGAGAGTGCCAATACTCTCGACAGCCAAAGAACAGAGTTGCCTGAAATCAATAGCGCTCGCATCTTTCTTGGCAACAAGAAATAGTGAGCTGAATTGAAGGTGGAGCTTTTGACATAAAACTTTGGGAGATTAAAGTCAAATTTAAATCTCCCATAAATCAGAAGACACATTCAAAGATAGATCAACAGACTTTTGTATCTAATTCATTCATACACACAAACATACATAAATACCATCTATCTTCTAATCCACCTTTCATTTACGAGCTATATAAAATCATAAATTTACTTTTCTTCTATTACAATCACAATTACAGAGCTTTAAAAATCATTACATTTTAATTCTTCAAGTAGACTGGTAATCTTAGGCTCATGGGGTTTTGGGGTTTTGGGG
>Ga0102884_1000414_pt1 | contig 9355 bp, 10 predicted proteins | sample Colrivmeta1550A3_FD_84497 | JGI IMG/M metagenome (GOLD analysis project Ga0102884, IMG submission 84497) | Estuarine microbial communities from the Columbia River estuary - metaG 1550A-3 | ecosystem: Environmental > Aquatic > Marine > Intertidal zone > Estuary | place: USA: Columbia River Estuary...
GGGCGGCCTTCGCCGCGATATCATTGCCCACCTCGATCAACTCGCGGCGGATGGCCAGATCGTAGATCATTTCGGCATAATCGCGCACGGCAAAGGAAGATATTGCCGCGCCCGCGAGCCGCATCAAATAGGCGGGCCCACCTAATTCTGCGAGCCCCGCATCATCTTCCAAAAAGGCCTTCAAAGTGACGGGGCTTGCCAGATTGTTTTTGGCAATACGCGCTGCGGCGGTCTCAAATATCCGCGCATGGACTGGGTCATAAAAATGCTCTGCCCGCAAAATCTGCGCGACGCGGTCGAATAGATCGTTGTTTGTGAGGATGGCGCCAAGCAATTGTTGCTCGGCCTCAATGGAATGCGGCACGCCGAGAGGGGCCACCTCGTTTGCTGGGGGCTGCAGATTCGCAATCTCATTCATATCCGACTCCTCAATGCCTCACGCTTACTGCAAGTCAGGATGTTTGGCTATGTAGAACAGATCGGTGCACAACCTGTGGATAAACCTCAGATTGCGCGCTCATATGGCCATATTTCGCGGCTCTGCGCTAGATATAGTGGTGCGAAATCACCGCTATACTCTGCACCATATCAAATCCGCCATCGGCCGTCAGCTTGTCCACATTTTGCCCACAGGTTTATACCGGAAAATGCTTATTTGGCGCGTGCCTCTTGCCACTCTTCTGGAGATTTCAGAAAGATTTCCACCTCGCGCAGGGTCTTGCTGTCAAATGTGCCCTGTGCGCGGGCTTCCGCCAGCACATCCCACCAGGTGCACAGATGATGCAATGTCACCCCATGATCGCTTAGGTTTTTTTCAGTCTGAGGGAAAATCCCGTAATAGAAAATCACGGCCGTATGAGCGCAGGTTGCGCCCGTCTCACGAATGGCATCGACAAAGGAGATCTTGGATCCACCATCGGTGGTCAAATCCTCTACCAGCAAAACCCGTTGCCCTTCGGACATGGCCCCTTCGATGCGGGCATTTCGGCCGTAGCTTTTGGGTTTCTTGCGCACATAGGTCATCGGGAGCGCCATGCGCTCGGCCACCCAGGCGCCAAATGGGATGCCGGCGGTCTCGCCGCCTGCCACATTGTCAAACGCCTCAAACCCGGCGTTGCGCATAACAGTAACGGTCAGAAAATCCATCAAAGTGCTGCGAATACGCGGGAAGGAAATCAGTTTGCGGCAATCAATATAGGTTGGAGAGGGCTTGCCGGAGGCCAAAACAAAGGGCTCATCTGCATTGAAATGCACAGCTTTAATTTCCAGCAGCATTCTGGCGGTCAACCGCGCGATTTCGCGTTGGTCGGGATAGCTTGTTGGTATCATGAGCAGGGCCCTTTGTTGCTATGCGCTCAGCTCGTCACGGTCCAGTGAAGATCAAAGCCAGGATTAAAGAGAGTGACCGGACCGGCGCCCGTGTCGATATGGGTGGCAAATTGTACCGGATCGCCCTTGGTTAGGGTGATCGTATCGGCATTTGGCGCCAGGCCGTAAAACTGCGGACCAAACAGCGCGGTGAAGCCTTCGAGCCGATCCAGCGCAGCGGCAGCCTCAAAAACCTCCGCCAAACACGACATGGTATTTGTGGCCGAAAACACACCCGCGCATCCGCAGGCGCTTTGCTTTGCGTCATCGGTGTGCGGGGCGCTGTCGGTGCCGAGAAAATAGCACGGATTGCCACTTGTGGCGGCCTCAAGTAGGGCTAGGCGATGGGTTTCACGTTTGGCCACGGGAAGGCAATAATAATGCGGCCTGATCCCACCGGCGAGAATATGATTGCGGTTGATGATCAGGTGATGGGTTGTGATCGTGGCGGCCAGCTGGCCCGGATCAGATTTGGCATAGGCCGCAGCCTCTGCAGTTGTGATATGCTCCATGACCACTTTAAGACCCGGCACCCGGCGGCGCAGGGGATCTAGAACCCGGTCAATGAACACGGCCTCGCGGTCAAAAATATCGATATCTGCATCGGTGACCTCGCCATGCACGCACATGGGCATGCCAATCTCGGCCATCTTCTCCAGCACCGGTTGCACCTTGTCAAAATCTGTCACGCCGCTGGCGGAATTTGTTGTCGCCCCGGCAGGATAGAGTTTGGCCGCCGTCACCAGTCCAGAGGCATGGGCCGCGGCCAGGTCCTCGGGGTCGGTTTGCTCGGTCAAATAGAGCGTCATCAGCGGCTGGAAATTTGAGCCAGTGGGCAGGGCGGCCAGAATGCGGCTGCGATAGGCCGCGGCTTGGGCGGCCGTCACCACCGGCGGAACCAGATTCGGCATGATGATGGCGCGTCCAAAATCGCGCGCAGTTTCCGGCGCCACGGCTGTCAGCATATCGCCATCGCGCAGGTGCACATGCCAATCATCGGGGCGGGTGAGAGTCAAACGATCTGTCATGGCTGCTGTTTAACCGGGCCAGCGGGGCGCTGCCAGTGCAAATTTGCCTCATAGGGCAGGCGTTTTCAATCCAGCGCCCGCCTCTTGTATAGCGCGGCGGCACGACACATGTTAACGGTTTGGAAAATCGTCACGAAAATAGGAGATGCGCCGATGTTGACCTTTGTCCTGTCTGTGATTGCAGGGTTCGCCACCCCTTTTGTTGAGCCATTTTTGACCAAATTGATCCAGCCACGTTTGGATGAGTTTCCGGTGCATGAGGGCGAATACCGCACGATTACCTTTGTTTTACTGCTGCTCGGCGTCGCCATCGCGGCGATATCTTCGGGCGTTATGGTCTCGGCGTTTACGGTCTTATTCGGCGGGCTCTTGGGGCTTTTCGGGGTGCGTCTGTTCAAAGCTATCAAATCTTTGATCGATGGCGGCGAAAGAGATGCCCAGGATCGCTAGGCACCAGCCGATCTATGCAATCGCTGCATAGCGGGATTGTTGTTTTTTGCACTGCTCAACCCTTTGGATCGTCCCTATCTACAGGTCATCGAAACACAGGAGTTTTTTAAATGGCAACTATCGTAGACGTCCCACAAGGCAACCGTATCGCCGCAGGCCTGAACCGTGTGTTGAGCGGCTTTCTCAACTTTCTGGTGTCGATCAGCACAGCGCAATCGCGGGTGCGTCAGATTGAATTTCTCTGCGCTCTGACAGATCAAGAGCTGGCCCAACGCGGGTTGACCCGTCAAGACATCGTGCGCCACGTCTACCGCGACGCCTATTACGTCTAAGACCCTGTGTCTGAGGCCACGGCCTGAGGCACCTCCCCCCAACCCTTGCCCCTCGGTTGGTCATATATTCTCTAGTAGGCTTTCAGGCTTGGGGCAAAACAATCTGCCATAAAAACCAAGATCAAAAATGGGCAACATGCAAGACCTCTGCATAACGCCATTTCACCACGCAATGAGGGCTGCGCCGGCCTGGGCGGGCGCATATGTCGGGTGGTGAAATCACTGCAAATTTTGAGCCATAACCATACGTATCAGTATACCCAGATGGTGAATGCGCCTGCCGGGGGGCAGGCAGGCGCAGCCCGGCGTTGCCACCGGGCAAAATGCTTTTGGCTTGGCGGCTCGGGTATGCAGGGGTCTTTAGCGACGAAACACGGCATCGACCCGCAGCCTTGCCGAGAGTGGTTTGAAGCTGCTGTCAGGGGAAAAGCAAAAACTCCCCGCCGGGGCGAGGAGTTTTCAAGTTTGTGCGCGCCGCCTTTGCGGTGGTAATAGCTCTTAGGTCAGGCTTTCGTCGATTGCTTTGCACGCGGCCACCAAGCCTTTGACAGCGTCGACGGATTTGTCGAACATCGCCTGCTCATCTTTGTTCATTTGAATGTCGATGATGCGCTCAACACCGCCGCCGCCGATGACGGTCGGCACGCCCACATACATGCCCTTTAGACCCAAGGCGCCATCCACATAGGCCGCGCAGGGCAGGACACGCTTTTGATCGCGCAGATAGGCTTCGGCCATTTCAATCGCTGATGTGGCCGGTGCGTAATAGGCCGACCCGGTTTTGAGCAATCCGACGATTTCCGCGCCGCCATCACGGGTGCGCTGGATGATTGCGTCGAGCTTGTCTTGCGTGGTCCAGCCCATGTGCACGAGGTCGGGCAGGGGGATGCCGCCGACGGTGGAGTAACGGGCCAAAGGCACCATCGTGTCGCCATGACCGCCCAGCACAAAGGCCGTGACGTCGCGCATGGAGACATTAAACTCAAGGCTCAAGAAGTGACGGAACCGCGCGCTGTCGAGCACGCCCGCCATGCCGCAGACCATATTATGCGGCAGGCCAGAGAATTCGCGCAGCGCCCAAACCATCGCGTCGAGCGGGTTTGTGATGCAGATTACAAAGGCATTGGGCGCATGATCGCGGATGCCTTCCCCCACGGATTTCATCACTTTAAGGTTAATCCCGAGAAGGTCATCGCGGCTCATACCAGGTTTGCGCGGCACACCAGCCGTTACAATGCAGACATCGGCGCCGGCAATATCGGCATAGGATTGCGTGCCTGACATGGCCGCATCAAAGCCTTCGGATGGGCCAGATTGTGCGATATCCAAGGCTTTGCCCTCGGGCATGCCTTCGGCGATATCGAACAACACAATGTCGCCCAGTTCTTTTAGGGCGGCCAAATGAGCCAATGTGCCACCGATCATACCGGAGCCAATGAGAGCAATTTTGGGTCGTGCCATGGGTATCTTCCTCAAATGTGAATTTGCAAGATCGGTTACACCCAAATGTGCGGCGTGCCAAGGGAACATCGTCGTAAACTTGCAGGGTGGCGAGGGTTCGCTTTCGGGCGATCGGGCATTTTTGCTGCAATGCGGCAAAATGCACTTGAATTTTAACTGCGATTGGTGGCAGTTATGCGCAACATTGTTGCGAGGCCAAAAATGACTCTACGTCCCTATCGTTCTGTTCTCTATATTCCCGGCAGCCGGGCGCGTGCGCTCGACAAAGCGCGAACCATGCCTGTGGATTCGATAATTTTCGACTTGGAAGACGCCGTGGCGCTGGAAGAAAAAGCCTCCGCTCGGGCAGTTTTGGTGGCGTATCTGTTGGATGGGGGCTACGGGTCCCGCAGCCAAATCATTCGCATTAATGGGCTCGATACCCCCTGGGCTGCTGAGGACATCGCGGCGATTGGCGAAGTCCGACCCGAGGCGGTGTTATTGCCCAAGGTTGATAATGCCCTGATGATTGCCGAGTTGGGCGCGGTGATGGACCGGCACGAAGGCTTTGAGAACACCCAGATCTGGGCGATGATGGAAACCCCGCGTGGCATCTTGAATGCGGCCAAGATTGCCGATGCGCCGCGGATGGGGGGCATGGTGATGGGCACCAATGATCTGGCCAAGGATCTCAACACGAGATTTGATCCGGCGCGCGCGCCTTTGCTTGCCGCTTTAGGCCACTGTGTTTTAGCTGCAAAAGCGGCTGGAATTGTCATTGTGGACGGGGTTTATAATGCCTTTAAGGATGAGTCAGGTCTGCAAGTTGAGGCCTCTCAAGGGCGTAATATGGGATTTGACGGCAAAACCTTGATTCACCCGGCGCAGGTGGCCATTTCCAATCGGGTCTTTGCGCCCACGGATGAGGAGATTGATCTGTCTGAGCGGCAAATCGCAGCCTTTGAGGCGGCCACAGCGGAGGGGCTCGGCGTTGCGGTTGTGGATGGTAAGATCGTGGAGAATTTGCATATTGAAACGGCCCGGGCCACTTTGGCCAAGGCTGCAATGATTGCAACACTGGAGGGCCAGGCGTGAAGATTTACAGATTTTTGACCGACGACGATTCGTCTCAGTTTTGCCATAAAGTGACCGAAGCCCTGTCCAAAGGATGGGAGCTTTATGGCGATCCGACCTATGCCCATGATGCAACTGTTGGAGTGATGCGCTGCGGTCAGGCGGTCGTGAAGGAGATTGAAGGGGCGTATAGCCCTGAGATGAAACTGGGAGCGCAATAATGAAGACCAATGCGGGGTTGTTCTTTGAGGATTATTGTGTCGGACAGGTCATAGATCATGCAGTCCCGCGGACGGTGGGGGGCGGTGAACGCGCGCTCTATCATGCGCTTTATCCGGCGCGCCACGCGCTCTATTCCTCCGATAGTTTTGCACAAAGCTGTGGCCTGCCTCAAAGCCCGCTGGATGATCTCATCGCGTTTCATGTGGTTTTTGGCAAAACGGTGCCGGATATCTCTTTAAACGCTGTGGCCAATTTGGGCTATGCGGAGGCGCGCTGGCTGCGGCCTGTTTATCCCGGCGATACGCTGCGTGCGCGCTCTACCGTGATTGGTTTGAAGCAAAACTCAAGCGGCAAAACTGGCGTGGTTTGGGTGCGCAGTGAAGGGTTCAACCAGGCAGATGAGATGGTGATGTCTTTCGTGCGTTGGGTCATGGTGCGCAAGAGGGACGAAGCGGCCCCTGCACCACAAACCGTTGTGCCGGAGCTTGAGAAGGCCGTCTTAGCATCGGAGTTGATCGTGCCCAATGGGTTGAGCTTTGCCAGGTATAATAATGGTTTAGCAGGAAGTTCCTATCTCTATAGCGACTATAATATTGGCGAGGTGATCGACCACGTTGATGGGGTCACCCTGTCGGAAGCCGAGCATATGATGGCCACGCGCTTGTGGCAAAACACGGCGAAAGTCCATTTCGATGCCACCGCCCGGCCGGATGGTGCACGGTTGATTTACGGCGGGCATGTGATCTCCATGGCGCGGGCATTGTCCTTCAATGGCCTGGGCAATGTGCAAATGCTGGCGGCGATCAATGGGGGAGCCCATGCCAATCCATGTTTTGCGGGGGACACGCTGCGCGCTTGGAGTGAGGTGCTGGACAAGGCGGAAACTCGTGATCCCTCCGTTGGTGCGTTGCGTTTGCGGTTGGTGGCGCAGAAGGGTTCGACGCCCCATCTGCGCGGGGATGACGGAAAGTATCATCGCGATGTGTTGCTGGATCTCGACTATTGGGCCTTTATCCCGCGGTAAGCGTTTTGGAGGATCCTGTTTTGTGACCGCAAAAATTTTTCGTGATCACAAAAGCCAAAAAATCGACTGTTAACGCCCAGACTGCGGTAATTTGCCCGTCAAAACTGTGGCCTTCGGGGCTTGATCATGGCATGAACGGGCTAACTCATGATTTAGACAGGCTGAGAAGGACATATTATGGCTGATGTAAATCGCGGCAATCGCCCGTTATCTCCTCATCTGACGATCTACCGTCCTCAAATGACTTCGATTTCTTCGATATTTGTGCGGATCACTGGCAACGCGCTTTTGGCCGCGACGCTATTATTGATCGCTTGGCTCTTGGCGGCATCCACCAGCGCGGCTGCCTTTGAATGGGTGCAGTGCGTGATCACAAGTTGGTTTGGCGATCTGGTGTTTCTTCTGTCCCTCTGGGCGCTTTGGTACCACATGCTTGGCGGGTTGCGCCATTTGATTTGGGACACCGGCCGCGGGTTGGAGTTGAAAACCGCCGAGCGTATGGGCTGGATGATGATCATCGGGTCGCTTCTGCTCACAGCTTTCACAGTAATTTGGCTATAAGGAGCGCGCAGCATGGCTTTTTTGACTGACAGAAAACGTGCAAGCGGCCTTGGCGCCGCAAAAACCGGCACAGAGCATTTTTGGGGTATGACCATTTCCTCGGCGGCACTGCTCATCCTCGTGCCGCTTTTTGTCTTCACCGTCGGGCCCATGATTGGGCAAGATTATGAGGCGGTCACAGCCTATTTTGCCCGCCCGTTCCCCGCATTGGTGGCTCTATTGACCTTTGTGGTGGCATTGCTGCATTTCAAAAACGGGGTGACCGTTTTGATTGAGGACTATGTGCATGGCCTTGCCCGCAAGGTCTGGATTATTATCATGACATGTGTGTCCTACGCGGCCATTGCTGCGGCTGTTTTCGCCATCGCGCGCCTCGCCCTTTAAGTTTCGGAGACCATACCTATGGCTGCTTATGAATATGAAACCCATGATTTTGATGTTGTGGTGGTTGGGGCGGGAGGCGCTGGATTGCGCGCCACACTCGGCATGGCCGAACAGGGATTGCGCACGGCCTGTGTCACCAAAGTTTTCCCGACCCGGTCCCATACAGTGGCCGCCCAGGGCGGTATTGCGGCAAGTCTGGGCAATATGGGCCCTGACAGCTGGCAGTGGCATATGTATGACACGGTCAAAGGCTCGGACTGGCTTGGCGATACAGATGCCATGGAGTACCTTGCCAGAGAAGCCCCCAAGGCGGTCTATGAGCTGGAACATTACGGCGTGCCTTTTTCGCGCACTGAGGCTGGAAAAATCTATCAACGCCCCTTTGGTGGCCATACAACAGAATTTGGCGAAGGCCCGCCGGTGCAGCGCACCTGTGCCGCTGCCGACCGGACAGGTCATGCGATTTTGCATACGCTTTACGGCCAGTCTTTGAAGAATAACGCGGAATTCTACATCGAATATTTCGCCATTGACTTGGTGATGTCAGACGACGGTGTTTGCCAAGGGGTGGTGTGCTGGAAGCTTGACGATGGCACCATGCATGTGTTCAACGCCAAAACGGTCGTATTGGCCACAGGCGGTTATGGGCGTGCCTATTTCAGCGCCACTTCTGCCCATACCTGCACCGGAGATGGCGGCGGCATGGTCGCGCGGGCGGGTTTGCCGCTTCAAGATATGGAGTTCGTACAATTCCATCCAACTGGCATATATGGCTCGGGCTGTTTGATCACCGAAGGCGCGCGCGGCGAGGGCGGATTTCTGAGCAATTCGCAAGATGAGCGTTTCATGGAGCGCTATGCGCCGAACTATAAGGATTTGGCGCCGCGCGATTATGTCTCGCGCTGTATGACGATGGAAATTCGCGAAGGGCGTGGTGTGGGGCCGCAGGGGGATCACATTTACCTCAACCTCAGTCATCTGCAGCCCGAAGCCCTGGCGGAGCGCCTGCCGGGGATTTCAGAATCTGCCAAGATTTTTGCAGGTGTTGACGTGACCAAAGAGCCCATCCCTGTTCTTCCGACGGTGCACTATAATATGGGCGGTATTCCAACGAATTTCTGGGGCGAAGTGTTGAACCCAACGGCCAAAGATCCCAATGCCACTGTGCCCGGTCTTATGGCCGTGGGCGAGGCGGGCTGTGCCTCCGTACATGGGGCCAACCGTTTGGGCTCAAACTCGCTGATAGATCTGGTGGTCTTCGGCCGCGCTGCCGCGATCCGTGCCGGCAAAACCGTCGATGCGGCCGCGCCAGCGGCGGCGATGAACATGGCTTCGGTGGACAAAGCCTTTGACCGCTTTGATGGGCTGCGCCATGCGGCGGGACATTTGCCCACCGCAGAGCTGCGGTTAGAAATGCAAAAAACCATGCAGGCGGATGCGGCGGTGTTCCGGACCTCGAAAACCTTGGCAGA
>Ga0102884_1000421_pt1 | contig 9264 bp, 8 predicted proteins | sample Colrivmeta1550A3_FD_84497 | JGI IMG/M metagenome (GOLD analysis project Ga0102884, IMG submission 84497) | Estuarine microbial communities from the Columbia River estuary - metaG 1550A-3 | ecosystem: Environmental > Aquatic > Marine > Intertidal zone > Estuary | place: USA: Columbia River Estuary...
AAATACTACATATAACCGGTAAAGTTTTAAATATAACTGGTAAAAATTCTGCATCTATTAAATTTATATTTGATGGATTAATATATATAGAATTACCCCAAAAATTTGTACCTAAACCCATAAACATATCTTTACATAAATATCCTATAAAAATACTACCAAAGGCCAAAATACCTAAAGGTAATGCCATTCTTATTGGTGCATCATGTGCATTTATAATTACATTTTTAAATGAATTGGTTTTTGTTAAAAAAGTTAAGTATAACAATCTTGTTGAATAAAATGCAGTACAAAAGGCTGCAATAGTTCCTAACCAATAAGCAAAATGACTTATATTATTATGACATGCAAAAGATACTTCTAAAATAGCATCTTTTGAATAAAATCCAGTTAAAAAGGGAAAACCCATTAAAGATAATGATCCTATAACAAACATAGAATATGTAAATGGCAATATTCTTCTTAAACCACCCATTTTACGCATATCCTGTTCATCAGATAATGCATGTATAACTGAACCAGCACTTAAAAATAATAATGCCTTAAAAAAAGCGTGGTTTGATAAATGAAAAATACCTATATTATAGTTTGATACACCACAGGCAAAAATCATATAACCTAATTGACTACAAGTAGAATAGGCAATAACTTTTTTCAGATCATTTTGTGCTAAACCTACAGTACCTGCAAAAAAAGCAGTCATAGATCCTACAATAACAACAAGATCTAAAATTAGAGGGGCATTTTCAAATAAAGGTGAACACCTTGCAATTAAAAAAACACCTGCAGTAACCATTGTTGCTGCATGAATTAATGCAGAAACTGGTGTGGGACCTTCCATCGCATCAGGTAACCAAATATGTAAAAATATTTGTGCTGATTTACCCATTGCCCCTAATAAAATTAGAAAACAACAAATACTTATCATATGAAAATTAATATTTAAAAAATAAAAAGAATAATCCTTAATTAACGGTATTGCACCAAAAACACTTGAATATTCTACTGATTTAAAACATACAAACATAATTAATAATCCTAAAACTAAAGTAAAATCACTAATTCTGTTAACTAACATAGCTTTTATAGCTGCTTTATTAGCCTGTAATCTTGTAAACCAAAAATTAATTAATAAATATGAGCAAAAACCAACACCTTCCCATCCGACAAACATTTGTATAAAATTGTCTGCAGTAACTAAAATTAACATAAAAAAAGTAAATAATGATAAATAAGACATAAATCTAGGTAAATGTGGGTCTTCTTTCATATATTCAGTTGAATATAAATGAACTAATGTTGAAATACTTGTAACAATAATTAACATAACAGCAGTTAAAGTATCGAATAAAAAGGCCCAATTACAATAAAATAAACCGGAATCTATCCAAGGAAATAATGATAGATATATTTGGTTATCTAAATATATTACTTCATAAAAAATATTAATAGAAATTAAAAAAGATAAAAACACACTACCGGTAGATATTATAGCCGATCCTTGACGACCTATATAATAACTACTAAAACCTGTAAAAAGAGATCCAAATAGTGGTAAAAAAACTACAGAAGAGAATAACATATATAATAATTTATTAGGGATTGGACCTAATATAAAATACAACCTCTTGGACTCGAACCAAGAACCATTGGCTTAGAAGGCCAGTGCTCTTCCAATTGAGCTAAGGTTGCTATATTCTTATATAATTAAAAAAAAAAAAAATTTAATAAGGTAATTTTATAAAATATAATTTAAATATAAATAAAATACTTTATAGTAAAGATATAAAATACATTGATAAATATAAATATAAGTATGGTATCCATAAAAATTAATGGAATTAACTTAAATATAAAAAAAAATACAACTGTTTTACAAGCATGTAATCAATTAAATATTGATATACCAAAATTTTGTTTTCAAGATAATTTAGAAATAGCGGGTAATTGTCGTATGTGTTTAGTTGAAATAGAAAATTCACCAAAACCTGTCGCATCATGTGCAATGCCTGTTATGGAAGGTATGTCTGTTTATACTAACACACCTCTAGTTAAAAAGGCTAGAGAAAGTGTTCTTGAATTTTTATTAATAAATCACCCTTTAGATTGCCCTATTTGTGATCAAGGTGGGGAATGTGATTTACAAGATCAGACACTATATTTTGGGGCTGATCGAAGCCGTTTTTTTGAATTAAAACGTTCAGTAGAGGATAAAAATTGCGGGCCTTTTATTAAAACAATAATGACACGTTGTATCCATTGTACAAGATGTGTTAGATTTGCAAATGAGATTTGTGGTATTGATAATTTAGGTACCACAGGTCGTGGTAATCATACTGAAATTTCATTTTATTTAAATAATATTTTTAAATCAGAATTTTCAGCAAATGTTATTGATTTATGTCCTGTTGGTGCTTTAACTTCAAAACCTTTTGCCTTTAAAGCACGTTCATGGGAATTAAAAAAAAAAGAAACAGTTGATATTTTAGATGGTTTGGGTTCAAACATTATTGTTCAAACATGTAACAATAATATTGTTAGAATTTTACCCAAAAATAATAAAAATATAAATCTTGAGTGGATTTCTGATAAAACCCGTTTCTTTTTTGATTCTATTAAATATCAAAGAATTGATAAACCATTGTTTAAAGAAAATAATAGTTTTAAAGAAATATCATGGGAAGAGGCTTTTATTAAAATAAATAATGAAGTTATTAAAACCGACCCTAACAATTGTCAAGCAAAGGTAGGGAATTTAATTGATTTAAAATCTTTATATTCTTTTAAAAAATTAATGTCTACTTTAGGTATAAACAATATTCAATATGATTCTTCAAAAAATAATTTTGCTATTGACTCAGATATAATGAGTAACTATGTTTTTAATAAAACTATAAATTATATATCAAAATCAGATTTATGTTTATTAGTTTTTTGTGATGTAAGGAAAGAAAGTCCATTATTAAATTTAAAATTACGTAACGCAGTAACTAAAAATAATTTAGAAGTTTTTTCAATAGGTTCAAAAGTGGATTTGACTTATCCTGTTAAAATTTTAGGATTACAATTAAACACTTTAGTAAGTATTTTAAAAGGTAAACATTCCTTTTGCAAACAAATACTAAAATCCAATAATTTCACTATTATTATAGGTTCAAATATATATAATATAAAAAATAGTTCAATTATAATTAATTTATTAAAAAAACGTTTTAAAAAAAATGTAAATATATTGCATAATGAATCAGGTTTTTTAAATTTTTTAGAAATTTTTAAAAATAAAAAAAAATTTAAAATTAATTCTAAATTAAATTTTTTATATAATACTGATAATAATACAATTATTAATAAAGATTCTTTTAATATTTATATAGGTCATCATTTTACTGAAAATGCGCAAAATTCAAATTTATTATTACCAAGTTCAACTTTTTTTGAAAAAAAATCTTATTATTTAAATATTGAGGGTAAATTTCAAAAAACTATGAAAATATTGGAGAAAAAAAATTTAACTAAAAAAGATTCGTCTATTTTTTCAAATTTAAATATTTTTTTAAATAGAAATAATAATAGTTATAAAAATTTTAAATTTAACGATTTATTTATATACGTTAATAAGAATTTTGTATTTAAAAATGAAATACATAATAATATTATGATTAATTTAAATAATAATATTATTAAACCTTTAATTAATAATTATTTAATGACTAATATTTTAGAAAAATATTCTAAAATTTTAATGAATTCTTTAAAAAAAACAAATACTTATACATCTAATAACTTCACTTTATGACAATTTTTTTTATATTATTAAAAATATTAATATTAATATTACCAATCTTAATAGCAGTAGCATATTTTACTCTTGCTGAACGTAAAATTTTATCAACAATTCAAAGAAGAAAAGGTCCAAATGTTGTAGGGACTTTTGGTTTATTACAACCCCTTTCGGATGGTTTAAAATTATTTGTTAAAGAAACTATATTACCAAGTAATAGTGATGTAATCTTATTTATTTTAGCACCTATTATGACTTTTTTTTTAAGTATACTGGGTTGGGCTGTTATTCCTATGGGGAAATATATGTTTTTTAGTGAAATAAATATAGGTAGTGTATATTTATTAGCCATTTCATCATTAGGTGTTTACGGTGTTATTATCGCCGGGTGGTCAAGTAATTCGAAATATGCCTTTTTAGGGGCATTACGTTCTACTGCACAAATGATTTCATATGAAATTAGCATTGGGTTTACAATACTTTCAATTATTGTTTGTGCTGGTTCTTTAAATTTATTAGAAATAGTTTTTGCACAACAAAATGTTTGGTATTTTATACCAATGTTCCCTTTATTTTTAATATTTTTTATATCAATATTGGCAGAAACAAATAGACATCCTTTTGATCTTCCTGAAGCAGAGGCTGAATTAGTTTCTGGTTATAATGTCGAATATTCTGCTATGGGTTTCGCTTTGTTTTTCTTAGGAGAGTACGCCAACATGCTTTTAATGAGTAGTTTAGCAACCATATTATTTTTAGGGGGGTGGTACGCACCATTTGATTTTTTATCATTTATTCCTTCTAGTTTTTGGTTTGGTTTAAAAGTTTCATTTTTTGTTATTTTTTTTATTGTAGCACGTGGTATATTACCAAGATACAGATATGATCAATTAATGCGATTAGGTTGGAAAGTTTTTTTACCCTTTACTTTAAGTTGGTTATTTTTCACAGCAAGTGTGTTAATAAGCTTTAACTGGTTATAATTTTCAATATGGCAATTTTAAATCATTTTTTTTTCAATTTTTTCCTTTTTAATTTAGGATTATTAGGAATAATAATTAACAGACAAAGTTTAATATTAATATTAATTTCAATTGAATTAATGTTATTATCTATTAATTTAAACTTTATTTTTTTTTCTTTTTATTTAGACGATATTTTAGGTGAATTATTTGCTTTATTAATATTAACTGTTGCTGCATCTGAGTCAGCAATAGGTTTAGCAATTATTATAACCTTTTTTAGAACACGTGGAACTATTTCCATTAATAAAATAAATTTATTAGCTAATTAAGACATAATTTATTAAATTTTTTTTTATTTTGAGTTTTAATACTCTTATTATTATTTTTTTCCCGATAATATATAAAAATATGTTATTACAATCTTCAAAATTTATTGGTGCTGGTTTAGCAACTATTGGTTTAGCTGGTGCTGGTGTAGGTATCGGTTCAGTATTTGGTTCATTAGTTTTAGGTATCTCAAGAAACCCATCATTACAACAAGAATTAACTAGAACTGCTATTTTAGGTTTTGCATTAACTGAAGCTATTGCTTTATTTGCATTAATGATGGCATTTTTAATTTTATTTGCTTTTTAAGAAAAAATTAAAACAGGGTAAATAGCCTAGTGGAAAGGCAGTAATTTGCTAAATTATCATATCTTCTTGATCACGTGGGTTCGAGTCCCACTTTACCCTTCATTAAAATTAAAAAATAGTTTTTATTTTATTTGTATTAGAATGTTTTATATAATTAGGATTATAAAAAAAATATAAAATTTTTATTTTATATAAAAAAAAATTGAGTTTGATCCTGGCTCAGAATAAATGCTAATAGTATGCTTAACACATGCAAGTTGAATGTTTTTTTTAAACATAGCGAACGGGTGAGTATCACCTAAGTTATCTACCCTTTAATAAGGGATAAAATTCCTTATAATAAATAAAGATTTAATATCGTTAAAGGATGAGCTTTGGTAGGATTAGGTAGTTGGTTTTGTAATGGAAAACCAAGCCAACGATCCTTAGCTGATTTGAAAGAATGATCAGCCACATTGGGACTGAGACACGGCCCAAACTCTTATATGAGTCAGCAGTGGGGAATATTGGACAATGGGCGAAAGCTTGATCCAGCAATACTATGTGAGTGAATTTAGAAGGCTATTTTGGTTGTAAAGCTCTTTTATTAGGGAAGAAAAAAGACAGTACCTAAAGAAAAAGTTCCGGCTAACTCCGTGCCAGCAGCCGCGGTAATACGGGGGGAACAAGCATTATTCGGAATGATTTGGCGTAAAAAGTTTGTAGATTGTTTTTTAAGTTGAAAAAAAAAAAATAGAGCTTAACTTTATAAATTTTTTCAAAACTTTAAAACTTGAGTATAAATAGAGGATAATGGAATTTCTATTGTAGGGATAAAATACGGTAATAATAGAAGGAAGGCCTAAAGCGAAGGCAATTATCTGGGTATATACTGACATTGAGAAACGAAAGCTTGGGTAGCAAACGGGATTAGATACCCCGGTAGTCCTTGCTGTAAACGATGAGTGTTCGTATTTAGATTAATTTTTAGATACTAAGCTAACGCGTTAAACACTCTGCCTGAAAAGTACGACCGCAAGGTTAAAACTCAAAGGAATTGACGGGAGCCTATACAAGCGGTGGAGCATGTGGTTTAATTCGATATTACGCGCAGAACCTTACCAGTTCTTGAAAATTGTTTTTTAATTAAAACAACAGGTGTTGCATGGCTGTCGTCAGTCCGTGTTGTGAAATGTTTGGTTAAATCCTTTAACGGGCGCAACCCCTATTATTAATTGCCATTTTTTATAGAAATCGTTTATTTCATTAAAATTATAAAAAGGAACTTTAATAAGACTGTTAACGATATGTTAAAGGAAGGTGGGGATGACGTCAAGTCTTCATGACCCTTATGAACTGGGCTACACACGTGCTACAATGGTAATAACAATAAGAGGCAATAGTGTTAAAGCTGGAGCAAATCTAATAAAAATTATCTTAGTTCGGATTGTGGGCTGAAACTCGCCCACATGAAGTTGGAATCGCTAGTAATCGCAAAACAGCATGTTGCGGTGAATATGTTCCTGGGCTTTGTACACACCGCCCGTCACATCTCGGGAATTGGTTTTTTCTTAAATTAATTCATTTAAGTTAAAAGGGTGGTTTTATTAAAATTTATTTTTAATAAAATTTTTTAATTAATTTGAAAAATTAATCAAGTTAACGCTAGTGACTAAGATGAAGTCGTAACAAGGTAGTCGTAGGGGAACCTGTGGCTGGAAAAGCTCTTAAAACATTCTCATACCAAAATGAAGAAGATAGGATTCGAACCTATGTAGAGAAAACTCAATAGATTTACAGTCTACCGCTATTAACCGCTCAGCCACTTCTTCTAATAAGGATTAAAAAAAATCATATCAATTACTTTTAAAAATTTTTTAATACTATTTAGATAGATTTTAAATTTATTATTTTTTATGCAAAAACAAATAAAAAAAAATATAAATCAACGTTATTCTTTTAAAGATAAAGAAAAAAAAAGATTAATTTTAAAAGCTATAACTCAAAATTTAAATTTAGAAAAAAATATACGTTGGAAAACCCAAAAGAAATTTATAACTATACCTAATATTAGTTCTTTAACACGTATTAAAAACCGTTGTATTTTAACAGGTCGTTCTAAAAGTGTTTATAGGTTTTTTAAATTGTCTAGAATACAATTAAGAAAATTAGCTTCAGAAGGTTTTTTACCTGGGGTTTCTAAATATAGTTGGTAATTTTTATTATGATTATAACTTCTACTTTATCAAATTTTTTATCAAATTTAAAAAATCATTGTTTATCAAAAAAACAAGTATTAAAACAAAAAAAAACTAAACAAATTATAAAAATAGTTGATTTATTAGTAAAAGAGGGGTTATTAAATGGTTATTATTTATCTGAGGACAATAATATAAATATCTTATTAAAATATGATAATAATCAAAAACCAGTTATAAATCAAATTAAATTAATTTCCAGACCAGGTAAAAGGGTATACGTTAAAAATAAGTGGATTTTTAAAAACCAAAAAGAAAACTTATTTATAATTTCAACTCAAAAAGGGTTTTTGACACATATTGATGCACAAAAACTTAATTTGGGGGGTGAATTGATTTGTAAAATTATATAATTTTATGCAAGAAACATTATTAAATAAAAAAATTAGAATACCCAAAAATACAAAAATATCTTTTGATAATTTAAATAATATAATATTAATTTCAGGTTTATATGGCGAATCAGAAATAAAAATAAATTCTAATATTGAAGTAACTATAAATTCCGATTTTATTACTATTTCTTCAAAAGAAAATAAAAAAGAATTTAAAAAATATTTAGGATTATACAATTCTTTAATTAAATCGCAATTAAAAGGTATTTCACAAAAATTTAAAGTTAATTTATTTTTAAACGGAATTGGTTTTAAAGTAAATAAAGTTGAAAACCAATTGATTTTTAAATTGGGTTATAGTCATGATATTATACTTGATATTCCAAGTAATATAGACGTTTCTTTATTGAAATCTACACAGATAATATTATATAGTTCAAATTGGGGTGAACTTACACAATTTGCACATATTATTAAAAAACTTAAAAAGGTTGAACCTTATAAGGGAAAAGGAATTTTATTAAAAAATGAAACAGTTTTACGAAAAGAAGGAAAAAAAAATAAAAAATAAATATTTAAGTAATAATAATAAACTTTTTAAAAATTTATTGAATTCAAATAGTCATTTTGGTTATAATATAAAAGATTCAAACCCAAAAAGTTTTAATTATGTTTATGGTAAAAGAAATAATCAATTGATATTAGATTTAGACTTTACAGCCCATTCTTTAAAAAGATCTTTTTTAATGATAAGTAAATTATTAAAAAGAAAAAAAAAAATATTAATAGTTTGTAATGATTTAAAAACCCAATTTTTAAAAAAAGAATTAATTAATTCATCAATTGAAAAACAGGTTGAATTTATTACTCAAAGATGGTCTGGTGGTTTTATTACTAACCCTTTATTATTAGGAAATCGTTTAAAAAATATAAGTTTAGTTATATCATTTAATGATACTGAAGATGATTTGGTTATAAAAGAAGCAACAAAAAAAAAAATACCTTTAATTTCTGTTTCTAATGTAAATATTGATCCTAATTTAATAAATTATCCTATACTGATGAATCACAATAATATCAAATCAATATTTTTTTTAATTTTTTTATTTAAAAAATATTTAAATATTTAATTTTATGTCAAGAAATACACCTAAATATAAAATAATATTCCAAACTAAATCTAATGTTTGGGGTAAATATAATAATGAAAATAAATTTAATAAAAAAAAATGGGGTAAATTTTTAAAATATTTAGATTTTAAAAAAACCAACTTTTTCTTAAGGAAACCCAAATCTTTAAAAGTTTTATA
>Ga0102884_1000428_pt1 | contig 9174 bp, 10 predicted proteins | sample Colrivmeta1550A3_FD_84497 | JGI IMG/M metagenome (GOLD analysis project Ga0102884, IMG submission 84497) | Estuarine microbial communities from the Columbia River estuary - metaG 1550A-3 | ecosystem: Environmental > Aquatic > Marine > Intertidal zone > Estuary | place: USA: Columbia River Estuary...
CTGCGCATCCCCACGTTGGGTATCGCGGGCGGCCAAGATGCGGCGACGCCTGCTGATCTGGTGCGCGAAACCGTTGATCTGATCCCCGGCTCACAGTTCAAGGTGATGTCGCACTGCGGCCACCTGCCTTGCGCCGAAGACCCGATTGGCTATGCCGAAATACTATCCGAATTTATGGAGAATACTGGTCATGTCTGATTTTCTACTGATCCACGGCTCGTGCCACGGCGCGTGGTGCTGGGATGATCTGATCCCCGAGCTGGAGGCCTTGGGCCACACCGCCCGCGCCATTGATCTGCCAAGCCACGGTGCGGACAAGACGCCTGTCGCGGAGGTCTCGCTCGACAGCTACGCCCGCGCGATCATCAACGCGATTGACACACCCGTTACGCTCATAGGGCACTCAATGGCGGGCTATCCGATCACGGCCGTGGCAGAGCTTGCGCCTGAAAAGATCAACAAACTGATCTACCTCTGCGCTTACGTTCCCAAGGCAGGCATGACCCTTGGCGACCGCCGCAAATCTGCACCGAGCCAACCCCTCATCGAGGCAATCCGCATTTGCGACGACAGGATCAGCTTTGAAATTGATCCGACTATGGCCGCAGAAAAGTTCTATCACGATGTGGACCCTGCCCGCGCCGCTTGGGCCGTGGGCAACCTGTGCCCGCAACCTATCGCACCGCAGGAAACTGTGCTTGAGGTGACGCAAAGCCTGCCGCGCCATTACATCCGCTGCACCGACGACCGCACGATCCCGCCCGCGTTCCAAGTCACCATGACCGAAGACTGGCCTGCCAGTACGGTCAGCGACCTACCAACGTCGCATTCGCCGTTCCTGTCGGACCCCAAAGCACTGGCATTGCTGCTCAGCAGGGTTGCAAACTGAGTGGCACGGCATAAGTCCACCCGATAGAGAATTCGGAGCCCGATATGCAAAGCCGCCTTCCCATGATCTTTATTCTGCTGACTGTCGTTTTGGACAGCATGGGGATCGGCCTCATCATGCCCGTGATGCCTGACTTGATCCAAAGCTTGGAGGGCGGTGATCTCGGACAAGCGGCCCTATGGGGCGGGGTGTTGGCAACAATATTTGCGGTGATGCAGTTCCTCTTCGGGCCGACGATTGGCTCGATCTCGGATCGGTTCGGGCGCAGACCCGTTCTGCTTATCGCCCTTGTTGTGATGTCATTTGACTACGTATTGATGGCTGTGGCTGGCACGATCTGGCTTTTGGTGATTGGCCGCATCATCGGCGGAATCACCGCCGCGACGCAGTCCACGGCTTCTGCCTATATGGCCGATATCTCCAAGCCTGAGGATAAGGCCGCGAACTTTGGCCTCATTGGCGCGGCCTTTGGGATCGGTTTTGTCATCGGCCCAATGTTGGGCGGCATCCTTGCCGAATATGGCACGCGTGCCCCTTTCTGGGCCGCTGCTGTTCTGGCAGGTGCCAACGGCATTTTCGGATATTTTGCGCTACCTGAAACCGTCACTGACCGCATTCGCAGGCCTTTTGACATTAAGCGTGCGAACCCGCTTGGCGCGTTCAAATCCATCACCCAGCTCCCCGACCTTGGGCGGTTTATGATCATCAGCTTCGTGATCAGCCTCGCGTTTTTCGTATATCCCAGCGTTTGGGCCTATTTTGGCAAACTTCAATTCGGCTGGGGTCCGGGCATGATCGGGCTCTCGCTTGGCGCTTTTGGGATCGGAATCGCCATTGTGCAGGGCCTCCTCATGCGCCCGATCCTCAACAAAATCGGCGAGCGCAATGCCGTGGTCCTCGGCCTAAGCGTCGATGTGCTGGCCTTCATCATGCTCGGCTTTGTGACCAACGGCTGGATCGCCCTCGCGTTGACACCTTTCACCGCTCTCGGCTCTATCGCAGGTCCTGCGTTGCAAGGGATCATGTCGCGCACTGCCGCCGACAACCAGCAAGGCGAATTGCAAGGGGCGCTGACCTCGATCAACGCAGTGGCCACGATCATGGCACCGCTTTTGATGACGCAGCTTTTCTTCTACTTCACTCACGAGTCAGCCCCCGCATATCTCCCCGGTGCGCCGTTCCTGTTCTCGGCCGTGCTCACCTTTGGCGCGGTCCTGATCTTTATCCCCGTGCGCAAGTCGATCCCGCCGCGCACAGAAACGACAAACGAGGTCGGATAAACCCTTGCATCCATTTCATGCGGTGGCACTGTGAGGGCAATAACCACGCAGGACCACCGCCATGAAACTCAGCGATCTCGACATCATCATCACCGCCCCACCTGCACCCGGTTGGGGTGGCCGTTATTGGATCTTGGTGAAAGTCACCTCTGATACAGGCATCGTAGGCTGGGGCGAGTGCTACGCCTCCTCCGTCGGGCCAGAGGCAATGAAAGCCGTTATCACCGATGTCTTTGCGCGGCATATGGCTGGCGAAAATCCCGAGAATATCGAACTGATGTTCCGCCGCGTCTATTCGACAGGCTTCACCCAACGCCCTGACCTGACGGTCATGGGCACGTGGTCTGGCTTGGAGATGGCCTGCTGGGATATGGTCGGCAAGGACCGCAACCGCCCTGTGCATGCAATGATTGGCGGACGCGTGAACGACCGCATCCGCGCCTACACCTACCTCTATCCGCTCAAACACCACCCGCTGCCTGCCTTTTGGGCCGATGCGGATATGGCGGCCGAAAGTGCCGTGGCGCTGGTCAAGCAAGGCTATACAGCCGTCAAATTCGACCCCGCTGGCCCCTATACGATCCGTGGCGGACATATGCCGTCGATGCACGACATCGACACTTCGGTCACCTTTTGCAGAACGATCCGAGAAGCAGTTGGCAATCAGGCGGACCTACTTTTTGGCACCCACGGGCAGTTCAGCACCGCAGGCGCGATCCGCATCGGCCAAGCTTTGGAGCCCTTCTCGCCGCTCTGGTATGAAGAACCCACGCCGCCCGATGCCGATATGTCGGCTGTGACCAGCGCTGTCCGTGTCCCTGTGGCAACGGGCGAGCGACTGACGACCAAATCCGAATTCGTCGCAGCCCTCAAAGCTGGCGTGCAAATCTTGCAGCCCGCCCTTGGGCGCGCAGGAGGCATCTGGGAAGCCAAGAAAATCGCTGTCATCGCCGAAACCTATAACGCGCAGATGGCGCCGCATCTTTATGCAGGCCCGATTGAATGGGCGGCCAACATTCAACTGGCAGCATCAATCCCGAACATCCTGATGGCCGAAACCATTGAAACCGACTTCCACTTTGCCCTGATCAAGAACAGCCTAAGCGTTGAGGGCGGCTATATCCCCGTCCCCACTGCCGCAGGACTGGGCATTGATGTGGACGAAGACCTCGCGCGCGCGCATCCCTATGATGGCGACGGGTTGCACCTGCAAATGCAAAACGAGCCTATCAGCTACCACGAGGTCAACAACTTCGCAGGCGGCGCCCCTGTGAAAGCCTGACTTTCTTGTTTGCCATTGCTGGTCTATAGTGAACCACGTTCAACGGGAGACACGCAATGGCAGGTAAGGTCGCAGAACGGCGTAAGGCGCTGCGGGAAGATTTGATCAATATCGCAGAGGCGACGATTGCCCGCGAAGGGCTTTCAGGCCTCAAGGCCCGCGATTTGGCGACCGAGGCGGGCTGTGCGCTGGGGGCAATCTATAACGTCTTTGGCGATCTGAACGATTTGGTTCTGGCCGTGAATGCGCGAACGTTTCATGCGTTGGGTGCCGAAGTTGCGGCCTCGCTGGCAACTGCCCCGCAAGCCCCCGTCGAGCAACTCGTTGTCATGGCGCAGGCCTACCACGCCTTTGCGGCCGAGCATCATAACCTGTGGCGGGCGCTCTTTGATCTCGACAGGCCCAAAGGGGAAGCGGCCCCCGAATGGTATGTGACCGAGCTCAGCCAGCTCTTCACCTATATCCACGACCCGCTTATGGCGATTTTCCCCGCGATGGACCAGAATCAGCGGCTACTTTTGACCAAAGGACTATTGTCATCCGTGCATGGGATCGTGCTTTTGGGGCTGGATGAGGCCAATGCGGGCGTGCAAACCGACAATATCGATACCATGATCGCCCTTATTTTAAGGCAATTGGCGCGTTCTTCGTAAAAGTATGAATGTTGTTCAATTTTTTACTTGCGGGACAGGGCTGGTCTTTCTATAACAAGTTCATGAACAACGTTCACGAATGGAGAGACAGATGTTCAAGACACTTAGTACACTCATCCTCGGCGCGAATGCCCGTACAGAAGACAGGGTCCGCGACGCCTTTGCGATCGAATTGATCGACCAGAAAATCCGCGAAGCCGAGGGCAACCTCAAGGCCGCCAAGGCCACCCTCGCAAGCCTGATCCAGCATCAACGCTCTGAAGAACAGCAACGCAGCGGCCTGCAAAACAGGGTCAACGACCTGACCAAACGCGCCAAAGTAGCACTCGATGCGGGTAACGAAGACATGGCGATTGAGGCTGCAAATGCCATCGCACAAATGGAAAACGAACTGACGATCCGCACCGAGACACTGCGCCGTCTAGAGCAAAAGGTCCTGCGCCTCCGCTCTAGTATCGAGGCAGGCCACCGCCGCATTATCGACCTGAAACAAGGTGCTATCCAAGCCCGCGCTGTCCGCCGCGAACAAGATATCCAAATGCGGATGGGACCAATGCACAGTAATTCAAGCAGCGTCGAAGAGGCCGAAGAACTCATTGGCCGCGATGATCCTTTTGAGCACAGCGAAATTCTGTCGGACATCAATAAGGACCTAAACCATGGCTCAATCGCAGACCGTATGGCCGACGCGGGCTACGGTGACGCCACCCGCGTCACCGCCCAATCCGTCCTCGACCGCATCAAATCCACAAAATAACTATTCAATCGGAGTAAAAACGATGACCAACACAAAATCAGACAACGCCCTCATCATGTTCTTTAACGGCGCAGCAGTGCTCGTGGCACTACGGGATGCTTGGCCTCTCGCTCTACCTCTCAACCGAGGTCCCGCTTTCTACCAAAGGCTTCTGGGGCATTGGCATCCTCTTGCTAACCCTCGCGCTGGTGAACTTTGTGAAATACCGCTTTGACGATCGCCTCTCAGAGGACCGTATCCAGCGATTGGAAGACGCCCGCAACGAGAAGCTTTTGTCCGACTACGTCAGCGACAAAGACTAATCTGCAATAAACAAATGGTGGGATGGGTTAAAACCCATCCTACTCACTTCCATATCTTCATACCTTTGCTAAGGTTCGTTTCATGAACATCTTGCGCCCCCTCGCCGCCCGTATCGTCGGGCAATCTATCCGCCTCTTCGCGCGCGCGATTACCGCCGTGCGGGCCGATTGGCAGGGGATCGAACCTATTCCGCGACAGCGGGTCTATTACTCCAACCATACCTCCAACGGTGACATGCCGATGATCTGGTCGGTGCTGCCCCCCGCCCTGCGACGCGACGTGCGCCCGGTGGCCGCCGCCGATTACTGGCTGAAAAACAAGCTGCGCGCTTTTGTTGGCCCCGAGGTCTTCAACTGCGTTCTCATCGACCGTCGCCCCGAAGTGGACGACAAGCCGATGGACAAAATTCTCGCGGCCCTCGACGAAGGATCATCCCTGATTATCTTCCCCGAAGGCAACCGCAACATGACTGACGCGGATTTGCGGCCCTTCAAGGCAGGGCTTTATAACATGGGGCTTGCGCGGCCCGACGTTGATCTGGTGCCAACATGGGTCGCCAACCTCAACACCATCATGCCCAAAGGCGAGATCATCCCGCTGCCCTTGATTTGCACCGTCACCTTTGGTGCATCCGTGCATGTGCAAAACGGCGAAAGCAAAGAAGACTTCCTCGCCCGAGCGGCCAAGGCTCTGTCTGACCTCAAACCAGAGGTGGCATCATGAACACCACGACAATCGACATCATCTGGCTGAGCCTCGGCGCTTTTGCGATCCTTGTCGGCCTCACGTTCTTTGGCGAGGTCCTACGCGCCCGCCAAGACCCAAACACGCAAAACCCCGTTCTCGAAACCTTCCTTACCCGCGTGCAAAGCTGGTGGGGCATGGTGATCCTCATCGGCCTTGCCATGCTGACGGGCAAAATCGGGGTCACGGTGCTATTCGCTTTTGCATCCTTCGCAGCACTGCGCGAATTCCTCACACTCACGACCAAGGCACAGGCAGACCACCTGTCACTCGCGCTTGCGTTTTTCGTGATCATGCCGCTGCAATATTTCTTTGTCGCGATGGAATGGTCGGGGCTCTATGCGATCTTCATCCCCGTTTACGCGTTCCTCTTGCTACCCATCGTTTCGGCCTTGCGCGGCAACGCCAACAGGTTCCTGATCCGCGTCGCCGAAACCCAATGGGGCCTGATGATCACGGTCTACTGCGTCAGCCACGTGCCCGCCCTGATGAACCTCAACATCGCAGGACAAGGCGACCGCGCGATCTTACTCGTGACCTTCCTCGTGATGGTCGTGCAGCTTGGTGATCTGTTGGAATACTTCTTTGGCCGCCGCTTTGGCCGCACCAAAATCGCAGCAGGCCTGTCACCAAAAACATGGGAAGGGGTCGCTTGCGGCGTGATCTCTGCGATGCTGATCGGCGGATTGCTCAGCTGGATCACACCATTTGGCCTCTGGGGCGCAATGGCCATGGCAGGCATCGCTTCCTTGACGGGCATGTTCGGCAATATTGTTGCCACAGCGATCAAGCGTGACCGTGGTGTCAAAGACTGGTCACACTTGATCCCTGGGCAAGGCGGTTTTGTCGATCAACTCGACAGCGTCATTTTCGCCGCGCCGATCTTTTACCACCTCACCAAATTTTATGGGGTTGCCTGACTTTCGGTTGCCATCACAAGAACCCAAGTTGTAGTGCGCCCCGATCCTGCCATACCAAGGCCGAACTCTTCGAGGGTCGTCGCATTCATCATCGCGTCATGGGCCGGTGAGTTTTCCCAACCAGTAATGGCGCCAGCTTGGGATTGTTGTCCCCGCGCGAGGTTTTCGCCGTAAGCGATAGGAATGTAGCCCTGCTCAAGAATACGGTCACGCACATCATCACCCTCAGGCGAATTATGAGCAAAATAACCGCGATCAACCATATCGTCTGCGTGGCCCTGAGCCGCCGCATCCAGACGGCTGTCATAGGTGACGGCACTCGCGCCATTCCCGATGCGCACATTGTTCAAAATGCGCCCAAAAGTCTGGTCTTCATTTTCCCTGCCGTCAACGCCGCCAACTGAACCGCCATCTGGCAACTCAATACTGGTGCCACCACAGGCCGACAGGCCCAAAAACGCGGTAACCGCAATAATTCCGAAAGATTTTATAGCGTGTTTCCCTACCAATTGATTTCTCCGACTGTTGGTCGGAGTATGAAACAAATTTGCTGCCAATTGATAAACGCCAATCAGCCAATTCACGGGATCATCATTGCGCCAATTAACTTGAAGGGATGCGTCCTCATCAAACTGGTTGAGATCCGCACTCAACGCACCCCCGCTCGATTCCGGCATAACTTCACGGCCATATGCACGGAGCGACCAGCGATTTTGATCGATCGGTGTCCAGCGTTGGTCTTGTTGTACAGCAAACATATCTTCCCCTATTTTCGTTCAAGGTCAGCAGGCCCGACCCTATCAATCACAAGCACCATCCACTCCAGTATGGCTTGCTGATCCTGTGCCAGTTGGGCGTCACTTTGTAGATCCACAGCGATATCCCTGAGGTCCGGCCACCGTTTGTAAAAATCAACAAGATCTTCGATGGCGAGATGAGCATTTGCGGTTCGCATTCTGTCGGCCCCGGTCACAGGAAATTACCTCACAACCTTAGCTAGCCTGCGGACAGGGCGTGCGTGAATAAACTGTGAACTTCCTTGGAAGGCGCTCACGGGAAGTGTTAAGGTCATATGAAAGCTGGGGGGCTTCACTTTGGGCGCAACACTAGAGATATCCCTCTTCGGGACTTGCCTTGTGAGGGTAACGGGCGGTGAACCCTGCGAAATCAGAGGGGCAAAGCATCGTGCCTTGATCGCATTATTGGCGACCGCCCCACTTGGGCGACGCACCAGGAGCTATCTACAAACAACACTTTGGGGCTTGGCTGACTACGACAGCGGGCACCAAAATCTGCGTCGCGCCTTGTCGGATTTACGCAAGCTGTTTGGGACCCATTTTGATCGGTTCCTTCATATAACCAACGGCGACGTCGAAATCGACCTCGTCCATGTGACCTATATCGGCGACCCAAATGCAGGCCCGTTTTTGGATGACCTGAACGTGTCCGCGCGTGAATTCTGCTCTTGGGCGGCAGGCGTCCACCAAAACCCCCGCCAAGTCTTGGCACTTTACCAATTGGCCCCGCAGCGCACCAAAGGCCATGCTCGCCCAAGGATCACTGCTTTGCCTTTGGCAGTCTTAGGCAACGATCCCAACTTGCGAATCCTCGCCGATTGGGTCGCCGAAGAAACCTGCCGCTCGCTATCTCGCTCAAACTTGCTCAGCGTCATTTCGCACCTCTCTAGCTGTGCGATGGCGCAAAAGATGATCAATATCACCGAGGTGCGAAATACCTTAGAAGTTGACTATCTCGTTACGGGCACATTGCGCCGCCAAGGCAGTGAAATGATCGCGGACTTCGAGTTCGTTGATGCGGCCAACGGGACAATCCTGTGGAACAGGCACTTGTCTTGCCCCGCGGATCAATTCACCGACGAACTCCAAGGCCGCCTTGTCAATGTGATCCAATCCATCGGCCAATCAATCGCCAATAGCGCGATCGAGTGCGTGCGTGACCGCCCGATGCCGCAGGTTGCCGACCATGATCTGGTGATCGCAGGTGTATCGCTCATGCATCGCAGTCCGATGCGTGATTTTATTTCGTCGCGCGATTATCTGATCGAGGCCAGCACCCGCATGCCAAAATCGCCCGACGTCCATGCGTGGCTTGGCAAATGGTATGTGCTCAGCGTCTTCAAAGGTTTTACAACTGACCGCGCAGGCGACACACAAAAAGCGCTAGATTGCACAGCCCGCGCGCTTGATATCGATCCGCGCAGCAGCTTTAGCCTGACCATTGACGGGTTTGCACAAAACAACCTTTTGAAAAATATGGACGTCGCTGAAAAACGCTACTCCGCCGCCCTTGACGTCAATCCAAACGAAAGCCTGTCTTGGCTTTTGC
>Ga0102884_1000450_pt1 | contig 9052 bp, 9 predicted proteins | sample Colrivmeta1550A3_FD_84497 | JGI IMG/M metagenome (GOLD analysis project Ga0102884, IMG submission 84497) | Estuarine microbial communities from the Columbia River estuary - metaG 1550A-3 | ecosystem: Environmental > Aquatic > Marine > Intertidal zone > Estuary | place: USA: Columbia River Estuary...
AGCCTTTGGTCATTGGCCAAAAGGGCGCTGGCCAAACTGTCGCCCGCAAAGCCCTCAAAACTCTGACCGCCAAAAGTAAACCTCAGCACGCGATTTCGGTCAATCAATCCTTTACCGGCCACTCTCACAGCTGATCTCCTTTGACCAAACGCGCCGACAAAACCGCATGTGACACCGTATCTCGGCGCACCGCAAGCCAAGCACCGCAGCCAAATTCATGATGCCAGAGGTCCTCGGTTACCCCCGCGGGATTTTCGCGATTGTGCAGATAGTCATCCCAGACCTGCGCCCCCGCATCGGGCGCGGGCCGCGCAAGTGCGGTGGCATGGCCGGAATAATAAAACTCACGCCGATCTCGCGTGCCGCAAAGAGGACAGTCTATGCGCATAAGCGGCCTCCTTTGGCGCTGTGGGCAGACACATCATCATCAAAAAACATCTGTGCGATCCTAATGCAAATTATGCTGGGCACCGGTGCCCTCTTCATCCATCAAGCCGCGCCCACTGCGGAATCTATCCAGGCGGAAGCGCGCAGCGGCGCTATGCGGGCGATCTGTGGCCAAAAGATGCGCAAAACAATGGCCCGAAGCCGGCACAGCCTTAAACCCACCATAGCACCAGCCCGCGTTCAAATATAAACCCTCAATATGGGTTTTATCGATAATGGGTGAGCCATCGGGGGTCATATCCATGATGCCGCCCCAGCTGCGCAGCATCCGCGCCTTGCCGATCATCGGCATGAGCGTCATCCCAGCTTCCGCCACATGCTCCACCATTGGCAGATTACCGCGGGCAGCATAGCTGGCATACATATCCAGATCCCCGCCAAAGACCAAACCACCCTTGTCAGATTGGCTGATATAAAAATGCCCCATGCCGAAGCTGATCACATGATCAATACAGGGTTTCAGCCCCTCGGTCACAAAGGCCTGCAGCACGTGGCTTTCGATGGGAAGGCGCATGCCCGCCATGGCCGCCACCTGGCTAGAGCGCCCCGCGACCACCATCGCCACTTTCTTTGCGCGTATGGCACCACGGCTGGTTTGTACGCCTTGCACCACTCCCTGCACGATGTCGATGCCCGTCACCTCGCAATTTTGGATCAAATCCACGCCAAGCTGATCGGCCCCGCGCGCATAGCCCCAGGCCACCGCATCATGCCGCGCCGTGCCCGCGCGCCGCTGCAACAGGCCGCCATAAATAGGGAAGCGCCCCTGATCATAGTCCAAGTAAGGCACCATCTTGCGCAGTTGCGCCACGGACAACAACTCCGCATCATCGCCTTGGTTTCGGATGGAATTGGCCCGGCGAATGGCCGCGTCCCTTTGCCCATCGCTGTGAAACAGGCCAATTTGCCCACGCTGGGAATGCATAACATTGTAATTGAGATCCGCCTCCAGCCCTTCCCAAAGCTTCAGGGAATGCGAATAAAATTCCGAGTTCCCAGGCAAGAAGTAATTGGCCCGAACGATGGTTGTATTCCGTCCAATATTGCCGCCGCCAATATAGCCTTTCTCCAGCACGGCAATGCGCCTCAGCCCATGTTCTTTTGCCAGGTAGTAAGCTGTTGATAGGCCATGCCCACCGCCGCCAATGATCACAATATCATAGGCCTCCGCCGGCTCAGGATCGCGCCAATGCGCCCGCCAACCACGGTTACCGGTCAACCCTTGGGTGAAAACTTTCAGAGCTGAAAAGCGCATGGCTTAAACCTGCAAATTGAAACACACGTCAGTGAATAAAAATATCTGGGCTTTGGCAAGGGGGAATGCAAAGGTTCACGGCTCTGATCCCGGCACGCTAAGTACCGGCCGCTTAAATCGGTTTAATGGGCCAGTCTTCTGCGGGCACGTTCAAGCGTGCCAAAATAGTTTCACCGGCCACCGCTGTCTGTCCCAGACCAACAGCAGGCTCCACGCCCTCGGGCAGGAAGATGTCCAAACGGCTGCCAAAACGGATCAAGCCAAACCGCTCGCCCACGCCCAAGCTCTCGCCCACCTTTGTAAAACAGACAATACGGCGCGCCACGAGTCCGGCGATCTGTGTCACCCCAATTCGGGTTTTATCAGCAGTTTCAATGGTGATGGAGTTACGCTCATTGTGCTCGCTGGCCTTGTCCAAAGATGCGTTGAGAAACTTGCCATGGTGATAGCAAATCGCCACCACAGAGCCGGCCATGGGTGCACGGTTCACATGGCAGTTGAAGACATTCATGAACACAGACACGCGAGTCAAAGGCTTATCGCCCAGTTGCATATCCGCGGGCGGGACGGTCTTGGTGATCAAAGACACCACCCCATCAGCCGGGGAAAGGATAAGCCCCGGTCGTTGAGCCACAGAGCGCACCGGATCGCGGAAAAAGTAGTAGCACCAAGTGGTCAACCCTAGGCCAAGCCAAATTAGCGGCTCCCAGACCAGCCAAAGCGCAGCCGCCACGGCGGCAAATACCGCAACAAATTTGCGTCCTTCAGGGTGCATCGGGACAGCGACGACTTTCATCATATTCATCAGATTAAATCCAATTCAAAGTTGTTAAGATCACGAAAAGCGCAAAAATCCCATTCAGACAAAGCATAGAGAAAACCGCGAATGACCCGAGGTCTTTGGCATGTTTTGCGGCAAGTGACCACTCCGGTGACACCAGATCGACAATTTCTTCAATCGCCGTGTTGAGCGCTTCGGCCACAATCGTGAGCCCGACCAAGATGATGGACATGACAATATGCGACATTTCTGCCCCAATCCAAATCAAAATCGCAACAATACATAGGCCTGCCAAAAGCTGATGGCGAAACGCAGTTTCCCCCCAAAGACGCTGCCCCCCTGCCATAGAATAGCGCGCGGCAGCGAACAAATGGGGAATGCCATGAATTTTGTCTGGTTTTTGTGGCTTATCGCTCATCCGTTTCTCCCACAGTCGGCAAAAATATCAAGTTCAGGGTTGCGCTCGGCGGTCTCCACAGCTGTCAGCCCCAACAATGAATGAAACAGATGATCGTGGGAATAGGCAGCGGAGGCCTTCGATTTCAAACACCCATCATCAATCCCCACGCTCTCGGCAAAGGCCTGTGACTGCCAAAACAGCATCGGGACCTTAGTTTGTTCATCGGGGGCCATAAAATAGGGCGTGCCATGTAGGTAGAGGCCATTTTCTCCCAAAGATTCTCCATGGTCGGATACATAAAGCATCGCGGTGGCCAAATCGTCTTGCGCCGAGAGCAGCGCGATCAAGTCCTGCAAGACTTTGTCCGTATAAAGAATAGTATTATCATAGGCGTTAACCACCTCTTCCTGAGTACAGGCGCTGAAATTTGCAGTGCGACAGGCCGGTTTGAACCGCTCAAAAGCCTCCGGGTAGCGCAGATAGTAAGACGGCCCATGGCTGCCGATTTGATGCAAAACAAGGACGGTGTCTTGGTCAATCTCTGGCAAAAGCTTCGCCACTTCCTTGACCAAAATTCCATCGATACATTCCCCCTCGCCGCAAAACTCGGGATCTTCGGCATAGGTGACTTGCCTATAGCCAACGCGCGCCGCCACCCCCTTGTCACCCGTGTTGTTTTCAATCCATTCCACCCGCATCCCTGAGCGTTGGATCACGTCCAAAACATTCTCATGCGAAACACCTAGCTCATGCGAATAGTCCCTTCGACCGTATCGCGAAAACATGCAGGGAAGGGAGACGGCCGTTGAGGTGCCACAACTGGAGACGTTCTCAAAATACAAAATATCTTCTGCGGCCAAACGGGGATTGGTGTCGCGTCCGTATCCCCCAAGGCTAAAGTTCTGCGCCCTTGCGGTCTCCCCCACCACCACAACGGTCACCGTCGGAAGATCAGAGACATTGCCAGCCTTTTTCCGCACCGCATCCAAGCCGATGGCGACAAAGGGCAATGTCCTAGATCGACTGAGCATCGCCACGAAGCGCACGGATTCGACCACGGGGGCCAAGGGCTGAAAGCTTGCCTTTAGATCTCCGCGGTTCCGCAAAATCGACGCATAATCTTTCATATCACTCAACAAAAGCCCAACAAATCCGATCACGCAGAGCGTCGAGAACAAAGCATTTTGCCATAGGGTCCGCCAGAGCCTGCGCCGCGACAGCGGCACCGCTAGCACGACGAGTGCCGGCACAATTCCCGCTATGGCAATCCAGAAAACAAAGGGGGCTGTGACGAGATGTTTGCCTTCTGTCCAGGTTGTGCTGACGACGTTTTGGATCATTTCCCGGTCAATCACGACCCCGAGCTCATCCATGTAATAAGACGTCACAGCAGAGACCACAAAAAGCCCCGCAATCAGCGGACGCAGGACCGACCGAAAAGCCAGTCCACCGAGCAAAGCGCAACACAAAGAAAAGAATGCCGCCGCAAACATCACCCCACTGGGATAATTGCCTTCGAAAACTTCAGCCCATAGGCCCCAAAACGTCTGGTTATAAATAGCAAAGAGCGTTGCAACAGCAACGACCACCAGCATCAAAGGATGCATCGCCCTGATCGGTATCATTGCTTAAGTCCTTTTGGCCGTTTTTGCGCGTTTTGAGAACCAATAAACGGGGATCATCACCAAGTAAATAGCATTAGAAAACAGAAGTGTATACCAAGGGAAAACAAACAGGCTAATCACAAAGGCAACCGCCAGCAAAATCACCGGCAACCGCATGGAGGCGGGGAAGGTTGTGCCCTTCAATGACATGGTTGGAAATGTGCCCACCGCAAGACCCGCACAGATCACGACAAATATGATGGCCGCCTCGACATAACGGCCAGCGACATCCACCCCGGCCATGACCAAAAACAGCGGCGACAGTCCCAAGCAGGCCAATGCGGGCGCAGGCACTCCTACAAAATCAACCGATTTAGCCCCATCCGATTGGCTGACATTAAAGCGCGCCAAGCGCAGGGCGCAGCAGATCGAAAAGATCATGACAGCGATCCACCCAAATCTCGCAGCATCCGAGTCCACAAAGATCGTGAAATAGATCACCAGAGGCGTCGCGATCCCGAAATTGAAAAAATCGGCCAATGTGTCCAATTCGGCTCCAATTTTACTCTCACTTTTCAAAGCCCGCGCCAGCCGGCCATCGGCGGCATCCAAAATCATTGCCAGAACCAACAAATACAATGCCACGCTGACGTTGCCCTGCAGCGCAGAACGCACCGCAGTCAACCCAACGCAAATGCCGAAAATCGTTACGATATTCGGTAACATCTTGGAAAGTGGCTCTCTTGGAGCGGAAGACGAAGATTTCATGTGACCCCGAAGAATCGCGCTATTTGACGGCGAAAACCAGACAATTTTGTCGAAAACAATGCCGCCACCAAAAGTCCAGTTCCAGCACCCGATATTGTAGCAGAAATCGTATGCTTGTCCAACATAACCCGCGCGTACATTGTAAGTAGCAAAACCGGGATCACAATGACACCAAACCAAATACTGTACCGGCGCATTAAAAAATAAGCGCAAGCCCCCGCAAGCGTTGAATGACCCGATGGCATATTATGTTTGCTGGTGGTCGAATTGGGCCTTTGACCCAACCGCGTGCCCATGATTTCAACATCATTGAGTAGCCGCTTCGGACCATGTGACGCCAAAATCCCGGCAACCGTTATCATGCCCAATTGCTTCCAGCCCTCTTTGTCTTTCAAGACCAGGGCGAGCACAAAGGGTAGAAGCGTGTTAATGTGACGTCCATAATCTTCAAACGCCACAATCGCGGGTCGCTCATGCCCACCTTTTGAGACTGCATAATCGTTTTTCATATCGCTGGGATAGAAGGTCGCCGCAAGAATGATCAACACCACCATGGATATGACCACAGTATGGCGGTAGATAACCTTTAGCGGTTGGGACAAAAGTTCTTTGAATGTCATAGGCTGCCTACTGCTCATAATTGTTGAATATGTCAAACTCGGGTTTGTATATTTCGCTGCGCAAACCGAAGGCGCCCATGACACTGTGAAATGGAAAGTCATGGGGGTGGGTCTCCTGACGAAGGATCGATTGAGGCGTCAGGTTGCGCGCTTGGGCAAACCCCTCGGACATCCACACAAAAAACGGCACTTCGCGTTGCGCTTTGGGCGCAATTGCGTTGGGTGCACCATGCAAATAAAAACCGTTTTCACCCAGAGATTGACCGTGATCCGACACGTAGATCAATGCCGCATTTACATCGCTTAGGGCATCAAGCTGCGCGATCAAATCAGCAATCAGACTGTCCGTATAGCGGATCGTGTTATCATAGGCGTTGTCCAAGTCCTCTTGCGAACAGCGCGACACCTGAACTGTATCACAGACCGGGGTAAAATACTCAAACTCCTTCGGATATTTGCTATAATAAGCCGGACCATGACTGCCGGTTTGGTGCAGGGTCACAAAAACACGCGCGCTCTGTGCCTGTTCAATCAAATCTCCCAATTGCCAATTCAAGAGCGCATCAGATCCGCCTTCAGGACAAGGCGCAGCCGCACAAGCCTCCAAAATATCAGCCCGATTTTGGTACAGGTCCACATCAATCGGCGGCGGACCAGAGTTGTTGGACCGAAAAATTGTCGCAATGCCTTGGCGCTTGAGGTAGTTTGGAAGCGGCTCAAAGACCGTACGCGCTGATGCGTGGCGCCCTTCGTGGGTTAAGATACAGGCTGTGGACGAGATAGTATTCGTCGAACACGCCAGACCGGCGGGGAAAACCGCGAGATCGTAGCGGGCAGTAAACGGGTTTGTCTCCCGCGCATACCCAAGGGCGGAAAAACGGTCTGCGCGGGCGGCCTCTCCAATGACCAAGACCACAACATCTTTAGGCGCTGAGGGCGCAGTCACAAAATATGCATCGGGCAATAGAACTTGTTCGCGGTTGTCCATTGCGACGCGATTGAAGTGCCGCGCGACGTTTACAACATAGGACCAAGGCAGAATTTTACTGCCCATGCGCGATGCATGTCGGTCGTACCAAAGCATTGTGAAAGAGGTTACGATGCTCCATGCGGCCAACACGCCAATCGCCCCAAGCGCCAAGGCAAGGCGCCAAATGCGCTTTGGAGCCTGCACTTTGATTGCTAAGACCACAACAGCCGGAATTATTCCCAGAAACAGCACATAAGGCAAAAGCGACACATGCAAAAGCTCAGCAGTTTCGCGTTGGTCAGTGTTTAAGATATTCCCGACCATGGTACGATCAATTTCAATTCCGTAGGTCAGCATAAAATAGAGCGCAACCGCATTGACGATGAACAACACTGCGACCACCGTCTTCATCAGCCAAAGCGCAATGGTTGCCAGAATGCCAACAAGGGCGGCGAAAAGGCAAAATTGCAGCACTTGCAACGATAAGATTTGCACCCAGCCCTCAACCGTATGCAGATCACTGAACCGCAACGCATAGGAGAGCAAAGGCGCTTGAAATGCTGCCAAAGTGAAGACACAAACAGCAGCCGTAAAACTCACCAACCCAACATGTCTGGTTAGTATGTTTTTAAACCAATCGCGCACAACTATACATCTCCGAAAGGCAGCTGCGCATGATCGCAACCCCAACTGCTACCTACCTTTTTGGTCGCGGCACTGTCAATTGAGCTACAATCCCTTGTTTTTGTACGATGCGGCGACCTTTTGGATGCTGACCAGATAGGCAGCTGTTCGCAGATCTGGCACATCGGCACGCCGCCGCCACACCTCTGCCATGTCGTTGTATGCGCCGCGCATCGTGTCATCGAGGCCGGAGCGCACCAATTCTAATTCGCTGGCGCCTTTCAGATATTTCTCCTTAAAATTCGGAGTCAGCTGCCAATTGACGTTGCTGGATTTGCTCAACCGCTCCAACTCATTGACAATAAGCTGGTTGCGCGATTCCTCGCGGCGACGTTCCATGCGGCCAAAGCGAATATGGCTAAGGTTTTTCACCCATTCGAAATAAGACACCGTCACGCCGCCCGCGTTGGCGTACATATCCGGGATAATCACCACGCCCCGCTCACGCAGGATCGCATCCGCCCCGGCCGTCACTGGCCCATTCGCCGCCTCGACGATCAAACGCGCCTGCACCCGATTGGCGTTATCACGGTGGATAACACCCTCTAAGGCCGCCGGGATTAAGATATCACAATCTGCCTCCAAAACGCTGGCCCCGTCGGCGGTATAGCTGCCGCCTTCAAACCCCTTCACCCCGCCATGTTCGGCGATCCAGGTCTTGAGCGCCTCAATATCCAGGCCATCGCGGTTTTGCACCGCTCCGTCCCGCTCAATCACCCCGGTGATCCGCGCACCATCTTCCTCACTTAAAAATTTCGCTGCGTGATACCCCACGTTGCCAAGCCCTTGCACAATAATGGCCTTGGACTCGAGCTCCCCGGACAGCCCAGCCGCCGCGAGATCTTCAGGATGACGGAAGAACTCTTGCAAGGCATATTGCACGCCGCGGCCAGTCGCTTCCGTGCGCCCTTCAATCCCGCCGCCGCTCACCGGCTTGCCAGTGACGCAGGCCCGGGCATTAATGTCCGTTGTATGCATCCGCTGATATTGATCAGCAATCCATGCCATTTCCCGCTCGCCCGTGCCCATATCCGGAGCCGGTACGTTTTGCGACGGGTGGATCAAATCACGTTTGATCAGCTCATAGGCAAAGCGTCGGGTGATTTGCTCTAATTCATGCTCATCATAGGCCAAAGGATCAATCCGCAGGCCGCCCTTTGAGCCGCCATAAGGTGCATCGACCAAAGCACATTTATAGGTCATCAAAGCGGCAAGCGCCTCCACCTCATCTTGGTTAACGCCCAGCGCATACCGAATGCCACCTTTAACCGGCTCCATATGTTCCGAATGCACGGCGCGGTAGCCTGTGAATGTGGTCATCTGGCCGCGCAGGCGCACCCCAAAGCGCACCGTATAGGTGGCATTACAGACCCTAATCTTTTCCGCCAATCCCGGCGATAAATCCAAAAGCGCCACGGCGCGATTGAACATTATATCTACACTGTCGCGAAAACTTGGCTCAGATGCGTTGGCGTCCTTCATGAAACCTATCCTGAATAGCAGTTGAAATATACTGCCCTCAG